>ERZ831634.1763-NODE-1763-length-21103-cov-20.524895_pt1 | contig 21103 bp, 16 predicted proteins | sample MGYA00519953_ERZ831634 | MGnify/ENA primary metagenome ERZ831634 (study PRJEB31850, sample SAMEA3708718) | human gut metagenome | biome: human gut; feature: human-associated habitat; material: faeces | place: China | collected 2014 ... | reverse complement strand
CCTCGGCAACTTGATGAGGAAGAACATATCGGAGCTTTTTTCAAGCAACTCGACCGTCTTATCACCCTTCATCAGCGTAAGTATGACAAATTGACCAAAGTCAAAAAGGCTATGCTTGAAAAAATGTTTCCGGAAAATGGCAGCCCATATCCCGAAATTCGGTTTAAGGGATTTACTGACGCTTGGGAACAGCGTAAGTTAAGTGCGATTGCAGATAAAGTTACCGAGAAAAATGTTGGACTACAATATATTGAAACCTTTACTAACTCGGCAGAGTTCGGAATAATCAGTCAACGAGATTTTTTCGACCACGATATTGCAAAGATGAGCAGTTTAGGCGGTTATTATATCGTTAGAAGCGAGGACTTTGTTTATAACCCTCGTATTTCAACTTCTGCGCCTGTTGGACCAATAAATCGCAATAAGTTAGGCAGAATTGGCGTAATGTCACCGCTTTATACGGTTTTTAGACCACACGATATTGACACAACATATCTTGAATATTTCTTCAAGAGTAAGTACTGGCATTCATTTATGAATTTCAATGGTGACTCTGGGGCAAGGTCGGATAGATTTTCGATTAAAGACTCCGTCTTTTTTGAAATGCCTATCCCAATACCACATATTGATGAGCAGAAAAAAATAGGAGAATATTTAGCATATCTCGACCGCCTTATCACCCTTCATCAGCGTAAGCTTGAAAAGCTTAAAAATATCAAAAAAGCGTGCCTTGAAAAGATGTTTGTATAGGAGGTATTTGTATGATCTTCAAAAAAGAGGCAGAATTTGAAGATGCTTTGATAAAAGTCCTATTTAATAAGGGCTGGTCTTCGGAAGTTATTATGTATCCAACAGAGGAAGATCTGATACAGAATTGGGCAAATATTCTCTTTGACAATAATCAGAGCATTGATCGTCTCAATGGCTGTCCGCTGACAAGCGGAGAAATGCAGCAGATAATGGAGCAAATAAAAACTTTGCGTACTCCGCTTATGCTCAATAAATTCATAAATGGCAAAACTATCTCGATCACTCGTGATAATGCCGATGATAAACTTCACTTTGGCAAAGAAGTTTCACTTAAGATATACGACCGCAAGGAGATCGCCGCAGGTCAGAGCCGTTATCAGATAGCAAGACAGCCAAAATTTAAGGCGTCCTCTAAGATATTGAATGACCGCAGAGGGGATATAATGCTTTTGATAAATGGTATGCCTGTTATACATATCGAACTCAAACGCAGCGGCGTTCCTGTAAGCGAGGCGTGCAATCAAATTCAAAAGTATTCTCACGAGGGCGTTTTTTCAGGATTGTTTTCGCTTGTTCAAATATTTGTTGCAATGACACCCGATGAAACGCTGTACTTTGCCAACCCCGGCAGTTGGGACGCATTTAATCCCGATTATTATTTTCATTGGGCAGACTTTAATAATGAGGTCATAAATGATTGGAAGGGTATTGCGTCAAATCTTATCTCGATCCCTATGGCACACCAGCTTATCGGTTTTTACACCGTTGCTGATGATACGGACGGCGTTCTGAAAGTTATGAGAAGTTATCAGTATTATGCCGCAAGTGCGATCTCTGACAAGGTTTCAAAAACTAAATGGGGCGAGGGCAATCAGCGTGGTGGATTCATTTGGCATACAACAGGTTCGGGAAAAACTATGACGAGCTTTAAGTCTGCTCAGCTTATTGCAAACTCCAAGGACGCAGATAAAGTGGTTTTTCTTACTGATAGGATCGAACTCGGAACTCAGTCATATACTGAATACAATAATTTTGCTGATGACGGCGAAAGCGTACAGAAAACGGAAAATACCTATGTTCTTATCACAAAGCTGAAAAGCTCAGCACCTGCTGATACTCTGATAGTGACATCTATTCAGAAAATGAGCAATATCAAGAATGATGAAAACGGTCTGAACGCTCACGATATTGAAGAAATAGGCAAAAAGCGTATCGTTTTTATTGTTGATGAATGTCACCGCTCAACTTTTGGTGAAATGCTTTCAACTATCAAAAGCACGTTTCCGAATGCTATATTCTTCGGCTTTACCGGAACACCTATATTTGAAGAAAATCAGAAGAAAATGAGCCAGACATCTACGATATTTGGCGGAGAACTTCATAGATATGTACTTGCGGACGGAATCAGAGATAAAAATGTTCTCGGCTTTGACCCTAGAATGGTACAGACTTTTAAAGAAAACGACGTTCGCAAACAGGTCGCACTCGCTGAGGCAAAAGCAAACAACGTGGAGGAGGCTTTTGCTGATGAAAAGAAACGAGAAGTTTTCAATAAATTTATGAATGATGTTCCAATGGCAGGATACGAAAATGATGACGGAAAGTATGTCAAGGGCGTTGAAGACTATCTTCCTAATTCACAGTATATAGAGCCTGAACATCAGAATGCAGTTGTTAACGATATTTGCGATAATTGGAGCATTCTCAGTGTAAACAAGAAATTTCACGCTATTTTTGCTACAAGCAGTATTCCTGAAGCTATTGAGTATTACGGGCTTTTTAAAGACAAAATGCCAAGTCTAAAAGTGACCTGCCTTTTTGACCCTCATATCAGCAATGAGGACGGAGAATACAAAAATACTTACAAGGGCAAGCCTGTAGCGTTATTTAAAGAGGACGGGCTTGTAAAAATTCTCAACGATTACAACAATATGTTTGGACAAGATTTTACTATACCTACTCACGCAAGTTTCAAAAAAGATGTGTCTTTAAGACTTGCCCATAAAGAGAAATATTCAACGATTACACGCACACCTGAGAAAATGCTTGATCTTCTTATCGTAGTAGATCAGATGCTTACAGGCTTTGATTCAAAGTGGGTAAACACTCTATATATGGATAAGATACTCCAGTATGAAAATCTTATTCAAGCAATGTCAAGAACAAATCGACTTTTCAAAAGCAATGAAAAGCCTTATGGTGTGATAAAATATTACCGCAGACCATTTACAATGAAAGCCTATATTGATGAAGCGGTAAAGACTTATTCAGGCGACAAGCCTACGGTTTTGTTTGTTGAGAAACTGCCGTATAATCTCAAAAAGCTTAATGCGATCTTTATGGATATTTCAGAAGTTTTTAAATCTTCGGGAGTATCTGATTTTACAAAGTTGCCTAATGATCACGCAGAAAAAGCAAAATTTGCACAGCTTTTTAAAGAATTCAATCATCATCTTGATGCTGCTAAGCTGCAAGGTTTTAATTGGGAGCAAGGCACTTATACATTTAATGATGAGGAAACCGGCTTAAATGAAACGATCAACTTAGACTTTGGCAGCAACGATTTTATGGCATTGGTACAGCGTTATAAAGAACTCTCCAACGGAAATGACGACGAAAACGGTAATGGTGGTTCAGACGGCGATGATGTTCCATTTGATCTTGTCGGTTATATTACTGAAATTGACACAGGCAGGATAGATGCAGCTTATATGAACAGCAGATTTGAAAAATATCTGAAAAATCTTCATCAAGCTGATGTTACAGAGGAGCAGCTGCAAGCATCGCTCGATGAACTGCACAAGTCCTTTGCTACGCTTACACAAGACGAGCAAAAGTATGCTGAGATCTTTCTGCACGATGTTCAGCGTGGAGAAGTTGTTGTCGAAGACGGAAAGACACTTCGTGACTACATAACAGAATACCAGTATAAGGCTAAAAACGATCAGATACATAGTTTCGCTGTTGCTTTCGGATTGGACGAAGATTTGCTTAAAAATATGATGCAGTTAAATCTTACAGAGGCTAATATTGATGAATTTGGTAGATTTGATAAGCTGAAACAGTCAGTAGACAAAGCTGCTGCTAAAGCTTTTCTTGAAAAAATCGATGGAAAAGCTATCATTCCGCCAAAAGTAAATATGAAAGTCGATAAAATCCTCAGAAAATTCATTTTAACAGGTGGCTTTGATCCTGATGAGGGATAAACGGTAATTAATACCCTCTAAATATACGTTTTATAAAAGAGTTAAGGTTTTTTCCTTAGCTCTTTTACTTTTCCTTGGGAACAGCGTAAGCTGATTGATGAAGTTGCATCTATTGATACTGGCAAGAGCAAATTTACGCCACAAGAGTCAGGACAGTATGAGATTCTTGGTTCGACATCAGTGATTGGTTATGATGATACATATGATTATGAAGGAGATTTTTTGTTGACAGCTCGTGTCGGAGCTAATGCAGGAGAACTTTATCGGTATTCAGGAAAAGTTAAAATTAGCGATAATACTGTATTTATTAAGGGTGAACAATTAGATTTTGTTTATTATGCATTGTTGCATTTTGACATTAAGCGTCTTTCGTTTGGAACAGGTCAACCCTTGGTAAAAGCAAGCGAATTGAAAGTGCAAGAAATAATGATGCCCGTTGAAGATACCGAGCGTACCGTTATCGGTGAATATTTTGCTAACCTCGACCGCCTTATCACCCTTCATCAGCGTAAGCCGTTTTGTTGAAATGGAGGTAATGTAATGTTAAATAACGTTAAACATACAGACTTGTTCTGTGATTACTATGAAAAGTGGGTCGCAGTATATAAAGAAGGGGCAATTAGAAAGGTTACATTGGATAAGTACAAAATGACAATATCCTGGCTGAAAAGGCTTGTGCCTGAACTTGTTTTGCGTGATCTAAACAGAATTGCTTATCAGCAGCTGCTTAATGATTATGCGCGGTATCACGAAAGACAAACAACAATGGACTTTCATCATCAGCTTAAAGGAGCGATACTTGATGCGGTTGATGAAGGGCTTATTGAGCGTGATCCGACGAGAAAAGCAATAATAAAAGGTAAAACGCCGTCGGTCAAGAAAATCAAGTATCTTAATCAGTTTGAACTGCACACGCTGCTGACTTCGCTTGATCTTAAGTCCGGAGTGAACTGGGATTGGTTTATTCTTTTGGTAGCAAAAACAGGTATGCGCTTTTCTGAAGCACTTGCACTTACGCCTCGTGATTTTGATTTTTCCCACCAAATGCTTTCTATAAGCAAAACCTGGGACTATAAAGGCAACAGCGGTTTTCTTCCAACAAAGAACAATTCATCTGTAAGAAAGATACAAATAGATTGGCAAACTGTCATTCAATTTGCTGAATTGGTAAAGGGGCTGCCTGAGGACAAACCAATATTCGTAAAAGGCAAAGTCTATAACTCCACTGTAAATGATATACTCAGCCGTCATTGCAAAAGGTTGAATCTGTCTGAAATATCTATTCACGGTTTAAGACATACTCACGCATCGCTGCTGCTGTTCGCAGGAGTGTCTATTGCCAGTGTTGCTCGCAGGCTTGGTCACGCCAGTATGACGACAACACAAAAAACATATCTGCATATCATTCAGGAACTTGAAAATCAAGACGTTGATCTGGTAATGCGTTCTTTATCGGGACTAAGTTAATTATATAAACGTAAATTACGGCTTGCGTTGATGAAGGGTGATAAGGCGAGAAACAGTTTTAGAATACAAAAGCCATAGTAAATATAAAAAATACAACAAACCGCCGCGGGTCACATAGATTTGTGACCCGCGGCGGCTTTGCATAAAAAAATATTTTATTTCCCACAGCATTTTTTATACTTTTTTCCGCTGCCGCAAGGGCAGGGATCGTTTCTGCCGACTTTTTTCGGAGTTGTATTCTTACCCTCGATTTGAGAAAGCTGACGGAGCATATCCATTTTGAACTTCTCGGGCAGTTCGCTCATAAGGATACCTTTTCTGTATTCTTCAATATCTGCCTCTCCGCTTTTAAATGCCGCAGTTATATTTGGCCCAAAGGAAATGCTGTTGATAACTTTTTGACCGCCACGATTTGCCGATAACTCGAGGGGAGTAAAGCCTCTGTTTTGCGGCATTCGAGTATTGTTGCTCAAATCGGTGAACAGTTTGATAAAATCTTCAAGCTGACTTTTTGTCATTAGGATATTCTTTCTATCGAGCATTTTAGATACTGCGTCAAAAGGTTTGTCATCACAGGTTATTATCAGTATAAAATCGGAAATTGTATAGTTGATCTCATCTTCGGACATTTTTAGTCTTGTGCGTAAAAAGTTCGTCATTGCTCTTACATACGTAGTATCGGCAATGTACATTTCCTCTTTGTATTTAAGAAGTTCCTGTTTTGGAAGAATTTTAAGAGGTTTACCTGCCTGATGATCGGCCATATTATAATAATCTTCATAATCAATATCAACCAAGCAGGAATGAACTATCTCTCGGCCGATAGGCTTTTCCTTAGGTGCGTTAAGATACAGTTCGTCTTTAGCAAGAATGTAGTAAAAATGATCTTCGTGGCGTGCTATCTCAGAAAATGCAATGAACTCGTCCAAGGTTATCAAGCCTTTATTTTGCCTGCTGATTATTTTGTAAGCGTCTTTTAGCGGCAACAACTGATATAAATTGGCAAAAGCTTCAAAGTAATCATAAAGGAGCGACATTGTTTCCTGCGGCAGGGCAAGCTTTTTATTCATCCTTGCTATTGTACTTTCAGCGTATACTCTAGGGAATCTACTCATTGTGATCTTACCTCGATATTTTTATACTTTACTTGATTATACATTAGATCAGAATGTTAGTCAAGTGGAGCGGTAAAAATCTATTTTTTTGACATTGTCGGCGATGAACCATATAACAATTCAGCAACACTCTATCATCCAAAAGCCCTATGTAACACCCCTATCACATCATCATTTTCTAACCCATAGCTTTTCAAAGAATTGCTGTCAAATGGTTCTTGCTCTAGCGTGCCGATAAAAGCGTCAATATCTGCTTTTACTGTTGCAGGTAATTCTGATATGCTTTCAAGTACAAGTTCAGCAGCTATTCTCAAAATGTCCTTTTTGTGTTTCTTGATATCGCTGGAATCAACAGATTCTCCATTATCTTTTCTTTGTTTTAAGTCAAGAAATGCCTTTGCTTTAAACAAAATAAGATACTCGGGACGGAGAACGGATAAACCATTTCGCACAACTCTTCCGTCCATCAAGGCTTTGTAATACTCATCATCAAGCAGTATTGCTGATAGGCTTGAAACAGAATCATCTATGTGAATCGGCGTTATCCCTGTCATCTCACGGAGTTCAAAATCATTCCTGCAAAAAAGTTCTATCATTTTCGGATATGTGTCATCTTCAGGTTTATCAAATCTGTAAAACTGCGGCTTTTGACCATTCGTGGCCTTGTTTCTGTATCTGCCGATCTCAATAAACTCCCAAAGCTTTTCTCCAAATTCAGGCGTGAGAGCCTCAACGATAAGAACCATATCAAGATCTCTTGTCGCCCTAAAAGATGCGTCGTTGCTTTCAAATACAATATCACAGGCAGCACCGCCTATAAGCACATACTGTTCTTCATATCCAGCAAAATGATTTCTGAAAGTGTCTAATCCTTTTACCACACATATTCCTCCAACATTTCATTTATAGATATCATTACTCTTTCGTCCTGCTTTTCTTCATCGGTCAATGATAAAGCTACGCTCAAGGGGTCTTGTATCGACTTCTGTCCATAGTCAATGAAATAGCCAAGCTCAAGAACTACACAGCGAATTTCTTCTCCTCTGCGGATTTGTTTAAGCTTTTTTATTTCTGTGTCAGCCAGCTCTTTTTTCATCACCCCATAGGTAGGAAAGTCATTATCTGACAACAATGAATACTCACACAAAGCAGTAATGCCGGCCTTTTTCTCCAAGTGAATGTCGCTTGGAAAAGCATACCTTCTTATAACAGGATTTCTCAGAATATGCTGTATCTGTTTCCACAACTGCTTTACATCAGGCGGAATGGTAATAGCTCTTGATTTGCCTTTTGTGTCAAGGATATTCACATTCAGGTACTCTATTTCATCAAAGCATCTGCTTGCTGACGTTTTTGATACGCCCAGTTTTTCGGCAACTGTCGATACTGTTACCTTATCCCACTTTTCGTATATCGCAGTAAGTATCAGCTTTTGCGTCAGAAATGAAATAAGCTCGACAGGTGCGATATCACGTTCGCCCGAATTTGAAAGCAGACAGCCAATGAACGGCAAATATATTTGCTTGTCTTTCAGCACAAAAGGGATACCGTCCTCTATAAGTTTTTCCTTTATATAAGGGGTAGCGGATCTAAGAAATAAGGCACAGTTCAGCCCTGAAATATTCTGTACTTTAGCTCTGTCCTTTCGGAGAGCAACAAGTCCGATATCGTTCTTTGGTTGAATTGCAAGCCAGACCATTCCGTTGGTTTCGACATTTAAGATATCATATCGTCCCTTAAAAGCCAGCGGAAGTTTATCGTACAAGTCGTTGTTTTCTTTGATCGTAACTATTTGTCTTAAAGTTTTTTCTAAGTATTCTTTCATATGCTCACCTTTTTATATTTGTAACGTATTTTAAGTTACAAATATAAAATAACATATTTTTATCAATGTGTCAAGCCACTCACATATTTTTCTCACATTATTTTATGTACAGCCTATCCGCTAATCTGAGAAAGGCAAGCAGAAAATCAAAGTTAGTGTTCAACGTTGTCTGCAACGGGTCGCCCTCACGGATACGCATGGTGCGCCTTATTTCTTTAGGTATGACAACTCTGCCGAGATCGTCGATCCTGCGGACAATTCCTGTTGCTTTCATATTTATGACCTCCGTTGTTTTTTCAAAATTGCAGTAATATTATTTGCAGAGGTGGGGAATTTATGCAGGAAAAAAGCAAATAACGTGTTTTGCGGTCGTTGACAAGCTTTTTTGTTCGGAGATATAGCCTACACCATGTAATAGATCGCACGAAAAGACCCGAAAATTGAAGCTCGGGACATATAACTATTGAAGAGAAGACATATAGATATCAAAATACATTTAAAATGTCATAATAACATTATGATTTTTACACGAATATTAAAATTATGATATTATTTCCGGCCATATAGTGCTACAATATAGCTGTAAATAAAACTAGAATCAGAAAGGACGGTTAAAAATATGAGAAGATTTAATGGCTATATGCATGGCATCGATATCGGAGGCTGGCTGTCACAATGCGATTACAGTAAGGAACATCTTGATAATTTTATTACAGAGGAGGACATCAAGCGTATAAAGGGCTGGGGCTGCGACCACGTTAGAGTGCCTGTGGATTATAATATCTTTCAGGAAGAAAACGGCTTTATAGAGAGCGGCTTCGACTATGTTCAGAAGTGTATCGATTGGTGCGGAAATAACGGTATCAATATGATACTTGACCTCCATAAGACAATGGGCTTTTTCTTTGACAAGGCTCAGGCTGAAAGCGGGTTTTTTGATAACGCTGAGCTTCAGCAGAAATTCTATGACCTTTGGGAAGAGTTTGCAAAGCGTTTCAGCAAATATTCTGACAGGGTCTCTTTTGAGCTTCTCAATGAGGTAACTGACCCGAAATTCAGTGCAAAATGGAATGCTATCGTTGAAAATGCCATAAAGCTTATTAGAAAATACAGCTCTGATATAAATATCATTGTGGGCAGCTACTGGAACAACTCTATTGATTCAATGAAAGATCTTGATAAGCCTTATGACGAGCATATAGTTTATACTTTCCATTGCTATGACCCATTTCTTTTCACTCATCAGGCTGCCTATTGGGTAGATGAGATGCCAAGAGATTTCAGGATCGATTATCCGGGAAGCGTCCCAAAATACAGAAGTGAGATAAAGCGTCTTGGTCTTGAATATATGCAGACATACGAGGAGGTCAAGACAGAGAAGTTTACGCCTGATTATTTTATGGGAAGATTTGCTGAGGCTGTAAGGGTCGCAGAGGAAAGAAATGTTCCTATGTATTGTGGCGAATACGGTGTTATAAATCTTGCATCTGCTGAAAATACTCTTAACTGGTACAAGGATATAAGCAGTGCCTTTGAGAAATGTTCTATCGGAAGAGCGGCTTGGTCATACAAGGGTGTTGACTATGGCTTTATTGACGGACATCTTGACAGCGTTCTTGATGAACTGGTAAAGTATCTTTAATAGATAATTTCTTCATATAACTCCATTTTTGGACAAGCTCGGTCACGTTTGCCGAGCTTGTTTTTTTATGCTTAGTTTCATAAATTGATGTTTGCTCATAAAATTCTATTTACGATAATTATTTGATATAAATAATTAAATATTGATATAATAGTTTTAAAACAAAGAGTATAATATAAACATAATAATTCATAGTCACTTTCTTATAATAACTTCCGAATAAACAGATCTGCTTGAATATCAAGTGGGTCTGTTTTCATATATTTATAATCTTTCATAAATTTGATATTAAACACTTTTATGATATTTATGTTACGTTTTTGATATAAACAAAACGTTTACATAGTTATAATATATACAGAAACAACAAAATAAATTGCTTTTAGCGAAAAATTTTATTGAAAAATAGGAGGAAAAGGTTATGAAGATCAAAAAATTTGTAGCAGGTCTTTCAGCAGCGGTTCTCGCAGCAACAATGATGTCAGTTTCTGTTTCGGCAGCAAAGCTAGGCGATGTTGTTCATCCGTCAGAGGAGGACTCAAAAATGAATGACTCATATTACTCTATCGGAGCAATGGGCTTTTATATGGGTCAGGACTGGACCTGGAATCAGGGCGACTGGGTAGGCATCGATGATGCTGGCAAGATAACTGTTGAATATAAGATAAGCAAAGTTATCACAGACAAGACAATGTCAGGCAAGGGAACTCTTGGAGATATGGGCGTTATGGTGGCTAATCTTCCTGATGGTGTTTATCCTGTGGACGTTAAGATATCTGACGCAAAGTTCGTTGCCGAGGACGGCACAACAACAGTTTTTGATTCGCTTAATTCTATCACTTCAATGGACGAGGACGCAGAGGGCGGAATAAGAATACATATCAGACCAACTGACGAGGTCAATGAGGAAACAGGCGAGGTAACAAAGAAAGCTTGTCCTGAGGTCGCAGGCTGGGAGAAGGAAGGCGCTTTCAACGGCGGCACACTTTCAATGACGCTTGATTTCGGTGTTGCATCTGCCGAGGGCGGAGAGCCAAAAACAGATGCTTCAAAGGCAGATTCAAAGTCTGATGCTTCAAGCTCAAAGGCTGATACGTCAAAGAAAGATGTTTCTTCATCTAAGGCAGATGCAGGCAAGACTTCTGCAGCAGCGGCTACATCTTCAAAAGCATCTGACGATACATCTAAGGCAGCAGAAACAGGTGCGGCTGTTGGCGGAGCACTTGCTGTTATCGCTCTTGCAGGCACAGCAGTGATCGTTGCAAAGAGAAGAAAGTAATATTCGGAGGTATGGCTATGAATAATGCAAAAAGAGTTTTGACATTTGCCCTTGCAGTTTGCTCGCTTTCAGCATTTGCATCTTGCGGAAGTTCAAGTGATTCATCAAGCAAGGTAGTTGACAAAAAGCTTAAGGAAGATCAGCAGCAGATAGTTCAAAGACTTGCTGATGATATGAAAGATGTGAGAGATCTCAAGAGCAACGAAATAAAGTGGTTTTCACATTGGGATATCAACCCTACTGAGGCAGAGGACAAGGAGATAGGCGCTGACCTTGCTTTGTTCAAGATAAAGTATAATGGTAAGATAAACTGGGTGCAGACCACTTGGGAAACTAAGTTTGACGATCTTGCGGCACTTGTAATGTCAAATGATTCACCTGATTTCATCGGTGCTGATGATATGGACGTTTTCCCTAAGGGTGCTATAAAGTCAATGATAGAGCCTATCGACGATTATATCGATCTTTCAAAGCCTCTTTGGACAGACATAAAGGGTGCGACAGATCAGTTTATGCTTGGCGACAAGCATTATGTGAGCGTTATCAGAACAGACCCTGCATATGTTTTTGTATACAACAAGCAGACAATGGAAGATAACGGCTATGACGATCCTGCTGAGCTTTTCAAAGAAGGCAAGTGGAACTGGGATACATTCACAGAAATGTGTCTTGATTTTACTGACGCTGAAAGCGATAAATACGCACTTGACGGCTGGTATTATGAAAAGGCTTTGCAGCAGTCTTCAGGTGTGCCGCTCATCGGTATCACAGACGGCAAGCTTGTAAACAATATTTCTGACCCTATGATAGCAAAGGCTCAGAATATGATGTATGAGCTGCAGAAGAACAATGTTGTTTATCCAAAGCACGAGAATAACTGGAAACTCAGAGGCGACGCAGAGGGCAGCGGAATGGCAACAGGTCTGACGCTTTTCTATCCTATCGGACTTTGGGCACTTGAGAATGCTCCGTCAACAACTGTAAACTATGGCGATGTATCAAAGGGAGAGGTAATGTTCGTTCCTGTTCCTTGCTCGGCTGATAGCGATAAACAGTATATCCCTTCAAGAGTACACGGCTTTAGCATTGTAAGAAACGCTCAAAATCCTGAGGGCGTGGCAGCTTTCCTTGAATGCTGCCGTTATGCAGAGCTTGACGAGGCTGCACATCAGATAACCCTTGATCAGTACAAGGACGATTACGGCTGGACAGATGAGATGCTTGAAATGAGAGAAACTATCTATGATCTGTCTGCACAGAACCCTGTATTTGACTTTGAACAGGGCGTATCTGCCGACCTTAACTCTATTTGCGATACTGCAATAAGAGGAACAATGAATCCGCAGGAGTCAAAGAGCTGGTCACAGGTCGTTCAGGAAAATGAAAAGGCTATAGATTATCTTATCGACGAGGCTATGGCTTCAATGAAAGAGGCTAAATAATATCTAATTATCAGAAAAAAGGGCGGCAGGGTGATTTGCCGTCCTTTTTCTATAAATATGAAGCTTTACTTGTGTCTGTAAATATGATATAATAAGCTAAAAAGCAGGGGGTGAAAGCTATGGAAATAAACAGAGAATTGTCTAAGCGGCAGTTTATGCAAAAGGAAAATGACTATCATCATTCACCATATGAAACGGAACTTGAATTTTATTCTGCGGTGCGGGCGGGCGATCTTGAAACGGTCAAACGTTTGTATACGCCGCTGGATACAAACGGAAAGGGCAGGCTCAGCAAAGACGACCTTAGAAACGTCAAGTATCATCTTGTCATAACCATAGCTATGCTGTGCAGGTTTTGCATCGAGGGTGGACTTGACCCGGAAACTGCGTATACCATAAGCGATATATACATTAATAAATGTGATGAGTGCCGTAATGAAGAAAGCGTCATGGCTGTACACAAAGAAGTCATCGTTTATTATACAAAGCAAATGAAAAAGGCTGCGTCACAGAACGTTTATTCAAAGCATATCCTTATGTGCTTTGACTGCATTTTCGATAATATTTACAAGGGCGTGACCGTGAATCAGATAGCTGATGAACTGAACATAACGCCTCAGTATCTTTCAAAGCTTTTCAGGGAGGAAGTTGGCGTAAAGATCTCTGATTTCATTATGTCAAAAAGGATACAGGCGGCTGAAAATATGCTGAGATATTCTGAATATAGTCCGCTTGATATAGCCAATTATCTTGCTTTCAGCTCGCACAGCCATTTTATTGCCTGCTTTAAGAAACAGACAGGACTTACGCCGAAACAGTATAGAGATCAGTTTTTCCGTGCAAACTGGAACAAGCATAGCACAAGCAGATCGAAAATATAAGTTGATGTTAATAATCTGATATTTGCATTACTTTTCTGATATAAATATCACATCTGTTGATTTATAATACTTATAGAGGATAAAATTCTGATATTTATTCGGAGGTAATGAAAAATGAAAAAAGTTTTGGCTATTTCGATTCTCACAATGATAGTTATGTCTATGGGTGGCTGTGGTGCTTCATCTGACAGCAGTTCTTCGCAAGATGTCAGCAGCAAGGCGGAAACGGAAAGCAATTCTCCATACACGGTTGAGGCAGATTTCAGCAAGGGTGCGTCAAATGATTTTTCAATTTCAGCAGGCTGGTCAAATGGCGATCCGTTCAACTGTTCGTGGAGCGAAGATAACGTAACTTTCAATGACGGAAAAATGCAGCTTACCATTGACAGTATGGGCGATTCCGAAGCGTACAGAGGCGGCGAGTATCGTTCAAAGGAAAACTATGGCTATGGACTTTATGAGGTTTCAATGAAAGCCATAAAGAATGACGGCGTTGTATCATCGTTCTTTACATACACAGGTCCGTCGGAGGATAATCCTTGGGACGAAATAGATGTTGAAGTCCTTGGCAAGGACACAACAAAGGTGCAGTTCAATTACTACACCAATGGCGTTGGCAAGCACGAATATATGTATGATCTTGGATTTGACGCTTCTGAGGATTTTCACACTTACGCATTTGAGTGGAAAGAGGACAGCATAACTTGGTATGTTGACGGAAAGGAAGCATACAAGGCTACTGAAAATCTGCCTGTTACGCCTGGTAAAATAATGATGAATGCGTGGAATGGCATTGGCGTTGACAGCTGGCTGAAAGCATTTGACGGTACAGTTCCGCTGACAGCGGAATATGAGTGGGCAAGATTTACGGCAGAAAAGTAAAGTGATCCGCATATTACGTTCGCTTTTATGTTTTGATTTTTTTAGTTAATGATATTGATATTTGAACCGACCCCATTTGCTAGGTCAAAAAGTCTAGCGAATGGGGTCGGTTTATTTTACAAAGATAAACTCCATATATTAACTTTTCTCATGAGCCTGACTATTTATGATATCATGAGTATATTTCTGTATAGGGGCGTTTTTTGCTATAATTTTCATTTATATTCTCACATCTCAACTTCTCGGTTATACGCCTCAGCCCCCTCGACATACAGCGTTCTCATTTCTTCAAACGAGTCGCTTGGGGATAGGATAACACCGTCTTTGCCGAACTTATTGAAATAGTATTTGACTTGGATAGGCGGGGAGATGAACTCGTTGACAGCGTTGGGCTTGGGCTTTTCATTGCCTTTCAGTATGGGACGCTGATAGAGTATTTTGCCGAACATTTCAACGCCTTTTTCGGTGAGGTACACTTTGGAGATATCGCTCTCATCACTGCCAAAACGTGGGTCGCTGAGTAGGTGCTTCACGGACTTGACGTGAACCTCTTTCAGCCGTTCGTATTCGGTGACGGAGGAGTATTCCTTTTGACTGAGCTTTTCTGCAATGCTTAGTCCGCTCAATCTGCTTATGCGATAGCTGTCGGCTTTGAACTCTTTGCCTGCGCTTTTTTCATCGGACAGGCAGACAAGATAATTATACATCTTATATTCGTCGCTGACGATACGGTATGGGATAAGCCTTATGCGGCGCTTTTCACGGCTGTACATATTAGAATATGCGTAAATGAAGCTGTAATATCTGCTGCCGTTTTGTTTGATTACTTCATTTATTTTTATGATATTGTCGGCGAAAATGAGCCTTTCTCGTTCGCAATCTGACAGCAGGGCATAGTCCTCATACACGGCTTTCAGAAATCTTCTTAGGGTCGAGCTGTACACCTTGTTTTCATAATAAAGGTCATCACTGCTCAGTGTATCGTAAAGGTCACGGCATATGCTTAGCCTTACTCGCACTGCATTTTCGGTCTTGGTCTTTTCGTATTTTGCAGAGAGCTTTGAGATAAGATAGCTTTTTATTATCTCCTTGCTTTTATCATCAAGGCTGTCATCGATCTCCTCGATCTGCCATTGGACAAATGCGTTCAGAAGCGGTATCCCATTATATTCTTCGCTTTTGTATTTTAATGATGCGATATATGCGGAATCAAATATCCTTGTGAGAAATGAGGACATTGATACACTGCCGCCGTTAGGGAAAAGGCTTGTTTCAAATATGGACTTGTCCTTGACAATGACGGCATATGCAGAGGGGGAGAGTGGTATGGATTGTACCTCTGCGATATATGGTATGTTTGTGTCACGCTTGGGCAGAAATGTGCTTGGGGTCATGAGCATTTTTATCACCTCTTGTATTCATTATATCACAAATGTACTTTTTGTCAATATCATAGAAAATTATTTTGCTGAAATTGTGATATAAATGCCGTAAAAACGTGATGAATGTGTAAAAACATAGACAAAAAATTTTTTGAAAATTACACTTTTGTTGACGATGATAAGGTGGTATAATGTATACAGAACAAAGGACAGGAGGTGATAAAAATGGGAAAGACGATCCTTACGGCTATCATTGTAGCTGTACTTGACTGCGCTATCGCAGCTGTCAAGGAGATTGGGGAATGAGATGAAATAACAACAGACGGGAGGTGATGAAAATGCTTTATGTAAAACAGCCACTTTCTATTGACATTTGTGTCTGGAAATGGTATAATATACACATTAAAGCAAAGCGTCGATAAGATAAGTTTGGTTTTTTATCACAGAATATCATTGATTATTTTGTCAACTTTGACCTACTACACTAGTGCGAATTTGCACTAGTCTAAAACGAAAACATTTCAGATGATGTAAAAATTGTACTACTACACTAGTGCGAATTTGCACTAGTCTAAAACGCGGTTGCATTGTATATTGCTCTGACAGCACTACTACACTAGTGCGAATTTGCACTAGTCTAAAACTCGTGTTCATGTTCCCATTTGTGCTGGTCCTACTACACTAGTGCGAATTTGCACTAGTCTAAAACATCTCTGATAGACTAGGCTTTTTCACTTTTCTACTACACTGGTGCAAATTTGCACTAGTCTAAAACTTCGTCAATCTCAAATGAAGCCTTTCAGGGCTACTATACTGGTGCGAATTTGCACTAGTCTAAAACGTTCGTTTGGCTTTGAGGTCACTACTATCGCTACTACACTGGTGCGAATTTGAACTAACCGGCAAAGATTAACATTAAAACCAACAAATAAAAAAATCCCTTAACGCTCAATGCGCTAAGGGATAACTAATATAAGGAGTAATATTTATGGCGAAAAAGAATAAAATGAAGCCTAGAGAGCTGCGTGAGGCTCAGAAAAAAGCCAGACAGCTCAAAGCGGCTGAGATAAATAATAACGCTGCTCCTGCGATCGCTGCCATGCCTGCTGCAGAGGTCATTGCACCTGCGGCAGAGAAGAAAAAATCCTCCGTAAAGGCGGCAGGAATGAAGTCTATTCTTGTCAGCGAAAATAAAATGTACATAACCTCTTTCGGCAAGGGCAATTCTGCTGTGCTTGAATATGAGGTGGATAATAATGACTACAACAAAACTCAGCTTTCATCAAAGGACAACAGTAATATCGAGCTTGGTAATGTAAACGAAGTAAACATCACTTTTTCAAGCAGACGTGGCTTTGAGAGCGGTGTGGAGATAAACACTTCAAACCCTACTCACAGAAGCGGTGAAAGCTCGTCTGTAAGAGGGGATATGCTGGGGCTTAAATCGGAGCTTGAAAAGCGCTTTTTCGGCAAGACTTTTGATGATAATATACATATCCAGCTTATTTACAACATTCTGGATATCGAAAAGATACTTGCAGTGTATGTGACGAATATCGTTTATGCACTGAACAATATGCTTGGTGTAAAGGGTTCTGAAAGTTATGATGATTTTATGGGGTATCTTTCTGCCCAAAATACTTATTATATTTTTACTCACCCTGACAAAAGTAATCTTTCCGATAAGGTAAAGGGTAATATCAAGAAAAGCCTTAGCAAGTTTAATGACCTGCTGAAAACTAAGCGTCTTGGCTATTTTGGTCTTGAAGAGCCAAAGACAAAGGATACAAGAGTTTCGCAAGCTTACAAAAAGCGTGTTTATCATATGCTTGCAATTGTGGGTCAGATAAGACAGTGTGTTTTTCATGATAAATCGGGTGCAAAAAGATTTGACATTTACAGTTTTATTAACAATATTGATCCCGAATACAGAGAAACCCTTGACTATCTTGTTGATGAGAGATTTGATTCTATAAATAAGGGCTTTATCCAGGGCAACAAGGTCAATATCAGCTTGCTTATTGATATGATGAAAGACTATGAGGCTGATGATATCATACGCCTTTATTACGATTTCATTGTGCTTAAATCTCAGAAAAATCTCGGCTTTTCTATCAAAAAGCTTCGGGAGAAAATGCTGGACGAATACGGCTTCAGATTTAAGGACAAGCAATATGACTCTGTGCGCTCAAAGATGTACAAGCTTATGGATTTCCTGCTTTTCTGCAACTACTACAGAAATGACGTTGTCGCAGGCGAAACTCTTGTGCGCAAATTGCGTTTTTCAATGACCGATGATGAAAAAGAGGGGATATATGCTGATGAAGCGGCAAAGCTTTGGGGCAAATTCAGGAATGATTTTGAAAATATCGCCGACCACATGAACGGTGACGTTATCAAGGAGCTTGGCAAGGCTGACATGGATTTTGATGAGAAAATTCTTGACAGTGAAAAGAAGAATGCGTCTGATCTTTTGTATTTCTCCAAAATGATATATATGCTCACATATTTTCTTGACGGCAAGGAGATAAACGATCTTCTTACAACGCTTATCAGCAAGTTTGATAACATCAAGGAGTTTTTGAAGATAATGAAAAGCTCTGCTGTTGATGTTGAGTGTGAGCTTACGGAAGGCTACAAGCTGTTCAATGACAGCCAGAGGATAACCAACGAGCTTTTTATCGTAAAGAACATTGCTTCCATGAGAAAGCCTGCGGCTTCGGCGAAGCTTACAATGTTCCGTGACGCACTGACTATACTCGGTATAGACGACAAGATCACGGACGATAGGATAAGCGAGATTTTAAAACTTAAAGAAAAAGGCAAGGGCATACATGGTCTGAGAAATTTCATAACAAACAATGTTATCGAGTCCTCTCGGTTTGTATACCTTATCAAGTATGCGAACGCTCAGAAGATAAGAGAAGTGGCTAAGAATGAGAAAGTTGTCATGTTTGTTCTTGGGGGTATCCCTGACACGCAGATAGAGCGTTATTACAAGAGCTGTGTGGAATTTCCTGACATGAACAGTTCTTTGGAAGCAAAGCGCAGTGAGCTTGCGAGAATGATAAAGAACATCAGATTTGATGATTTCAAAAATGTGAAACAGCAGGCAAAGGGCAGAGAAAACGTGGCTAAGGAGAGGGCAAAGGCTGTTATCGGGCTTTATCTTACGGTCATGTATCTGCTGGTGAAAAATCTTGTGAATGTCAATGCAAGGTATGTTATTGCGATACACTGCCTTGAACGTGATTTTGGGCTGTATAAGGAGATAATTCCTGAGTTGGCTTCAAAGAACTTGAAAAATGACTACAGGATACTTTCACAGACGCTTTGTGAACTTTGTGATGATCGTGATGAGTCGCCGAATTTGTTCTTGAAAAAGAACAAGCGGCTGCGCAAGTGCGTTGAAGTTGATATCAATAATGCAGACAGCAGCATGACAAGAAAATACCGCAACTGTATTGCTCATCTTACTGTAGTTCGTGAACTGAAAGAATACATAGGAGATATTCGTACAGTGGATTCTTACTTCTCCATTTATCATTATGTTATGCAGCGCTGTATCACAAAAAGGGAAGATGACACAAAGCAAGAAGAGAAAATAAAGTATGAGGACGTTCTTTTAAAAAATCACGGCTATACGAAAGATTTTGTAAAGGCTCTCAACTCGCCGTTTGGATACAACATTCCGAGGTTTAAAAATCTTTCAATTGAGCAGTTGTTTGACAGAAATGAATATCTTACTGAAAAGTAGCGTGGTGTAGATACCGCCGCTCTCTTGGGGGACAGGAGGCGGCGGTGATATTCATTCTTGTAAAAGACGTGGTGGATATTCTGTTTGATCTGTTTTTTTGGAAAGAAGAAGTAGGACAAGTGAAAATCAGAGCGCTGTATGCAATGTGGTGCGGATATCTACAAACGCTTAGCAGCATAAAGCTGTTGGATAAAGACGGCGAGATATCTAAAGATGTAACAACTCATATCACAAAAGAAGAAGCCAAAAAGCTGATGAAGCTCCTTAAAAAATTGAATATTTTTCGATTTTCTACCTCATCAGCGTCATTCGGGGAATAGCCCCAATCGTCTGTAGAAGCGATAACAACAGTATCGTTCTTAAAGTCAACTATAGCGCCAACACCATATGTAGTGATAAGCTGAGTTTTTCTCATATCTCCAACAGAGATCTTTTTGTCTGAATATGTTGATATTCCATTCTTCTGCATAATCTCTTATTCTAGGCTCGATACTTTCGACACGTTCAAGCATGGTTCGTTTTATCTGCTCTATATCTTTATCATCAGCAGTTTTTCGACGATGGCAGCAAAAATCCTGTCCTCACACAGAAGATCGTGGACAGCGTATCGAGGCTTTCTGAGAAGGATCAGAAGCTTGTCTTGGAGATTTCGGAGAGGTTGGGGAAAGATTGAATCGATAAAGTGCCTTAATGCTAGTCATAAGGCACTTTTGCTATGTGGAGCATACAAAAAAAGGGTTACGCTTTTCGGTTTCTCAAAGCATAACCCTACTTTTTTAGGTAATACAAAAACTCCCCCTGCGGCTTTAAGTTCTGATAATAAAAAAGCCATGACGGACAATGCCCGTCACGGCGAGTGATTGGTCGAGGTGACGGGACTTGAATATATGAAAATATGAAACTTTGAAATTTACAATCATTGATCGTTGTATCATCTGTATACAACTTCTTCACACCATAAGCCACCTTGATATATCTGATTTGCTTTCAAGCGACAAGTTGGTGTCGCACACGAAGTATAACCCTTATTTTAGCACAAAAACGCTTATCCAACCTCACTGCCTTTTTCAAAGATTTCTTGGTCTAAAAGCATTGTGTTTTTACGCTGAACTTCCTTGTATGAATGTGTGTAAATTTGTATCGAAGTATAAGAATCTGAATGTCCTAAAAGGCTTTGTAAGTCTTTCGGTGACGCACCATTTTTCGCAAGTAAACTTGCAAACGTGTGCCTTAAAACGTGCATATTGCGGTATGGAATATCTGTACTCTGCATAAATTTCTTGTATCTCCTGCCAATGACTTTTGGCAGCATAGCAAGTCCGCTATCTTCTTGATACAGAACGTGTCCCGAATCAGTCCAATCTGGATTTTCAGATTTACGTTTTTCATAGTTCTCCCTTGCCTTTTTCAAAAGTTCTACTGGTTTTGTCAATATCACTTGACACATTTTATTCGAACAAGAATTATGCAACGAG
>ERZ831634.1751-NODE-1751-length-21210-cov-4.494966_pt1 | contig 21210 bp, 20 predicted proteins | sample MGYA00519953_ERZ831634 | MGnify/ENA primary metagenome ERZ831634 (study PRJEB31850, sample SAMEA3708718) | human gut metagenome | biome: human gut; feature: human-associated habitat; material: faeces | place: China | collected 2014 ... | reverse complement strand
CACGCTTATCAGCGGCAAGCCGTTGTTCTACGAAGGCGAACTCTATTCGGAGGAACACAGGAGGAAGTTCATGACCGAAAGGGCTGGTTTCCAAGTGGTGAAAGACCCGGCGGACAAATCCAAACTCGCACTTGCAATCAATGGGCAAGTGATTGGCGAATGGTTCAAGGAACAGTTCGACAGGCTGTTTTCATCCATTCGGAAGACGGTTATATCGCCTCGTAAAAACAAAGGAATAGGGTTGTAAATCTGACAAACGGGAGGATCGCAAGTTTGTGTTTTGGTCTGCCTCAAACCGCTTGCTACCCTCCCGTTGGTTGAAACGTCACTTTATTTGTGCTCTAATCCTGCTCAAACTCGCTTGTGTGATACCCAAATAAGTGGCGATGCTTCCCAACGGCAATCGCTGTAACAAATCAGGTTCTTTCTCCAACAACTCCTTATAACGTTCAGAGGCGATGGCGGACAACATGGAAATCAACCGTTCCTCGGTGGCAAGCAACTCCATCTCCGCATAACGCCGCCCCCAATTGGCGATGTGTAAATCTTCCGAAAACAACTCTTTCAGTTCTTTCCTTTCCAATACATATAATATCGAGTCTTCCATCAGCTCCATTGTTTCATATCCCGGCTCGTCATTCACATAGCCTTTCATGGAAACAAGGGTCGCTCCTTCCTTGCCAAACCAAAAGGTAATTTCCTTCCCGTCCACCGAGGTATAGGCGCGGACAATGCCTTCCTTGATGAAAAAGATGTTCTTCTCCACCTTGCCGCTTTCCAGCACGCGGAATCCTTTGGGATACGAAACTTCCGTCAAACATTGCCGCAACTTGTCCAAAGACGTGTCCGGCATAGCATATCTTTGATTGATGATTTCCTTTATATCCATAGCGCATTGTTGTATTCGGTGTGCAAAATTATAAAATAGCACATAGAAACGAGAATGAACGGTTGCTTTTTGTCAAATGCAAAATCGGTTTTTGCCAAATGTAAAAAGCTGTTAGGGATTACTTGCTTACTTTTGCGCCCGAATTTAATAAATCATAGGTATGAATTGGATAATCTTATTGTTGGCAGGATTGTTTGAAGTAAGCCTTACATTCTGCTTGGGGAAAACGAGGGCGGCATCGGGTATTGGATTCTATCTGTGGGGAAGCGGGTTCCTTGCTTCCACCATACTGAGCATGGCTTTGCTTGCCAAGGCGGTGCAGACGTTGCCTTTGGGTACGGCATACGCCATCTGGACAGGCATCGGGGCGGTCGGCACGGTCTTGATAGGAATATTCGTTTTCAAGGAACCTGCCACTCCCATCCGGCTTTTCTTCCTGTTCACACTCATTGCTTCCTTGATTGGATTGAAAGTCGTATCATATTGAGAGGAGGCGGAAAATGAAGTATGAATTGAGGGAGAATCAAGGCATTCCGGCACCTCTGCTGGCTTTGATGGCAGCCGCTACCGGACTTTCCGTCGCCAACTGTTACTACAACCAGCCTTTGTTGGGCAGCATGGCAAAAGACTTCGCGGTAAATGACTTTTCTGCCAGCATGGTAGCGACATTGACCCAGATAGGCTATGTGACCGGACTTGTATTTGTCATCCCACTGGGTGATTTGGTTTCACGAAAGAAGCTGATATTGACCAATTATATCGTTTCTGCGTGCGCCTTGCTTGCCATATCCCTTGCCCCGAACATCTACTGGGTGTGGGGCGCATCCTTGCTTGCCGGCGCATCTTCGGTCATGCCGCAGTTCTTCATCCCGTTGGTGTCTTACCATTCAGCACCTGCACACAAGGTGCGCAATGTGGGCATTATACAATCCTGCTTGCTCATAGGCATTCTCGGCTCGCGGGTCTTCAGTGGCTTTCTGGCTGATGTGTGGGGATGGCGTTCCGTCTATTTCGTGGCTTGCGTGTTTATGCTCGGATGTTTTCTGATGATTTACAAGATGCTGCCCGTGCTGTCTGCCCGCTCTCAAGAAAGTTATGCAGGGGTGATGAAATCCTTGTTGCGTCTGCTCTCCCAATACCCGTACTTGCGTATCGCGTCGCTGAGGGCGGCATTGGCTTATGGCTCGTTCTTCGCCCTGTGGAGTTGCCTTGCTTTCCGGATGAAACAGGAACCTTTCTTTGCAAGTGACGACATTATCGGGGCACTCGGTTTGTGCGGACTGGCAGGTGCATCCACGGTCGTATTCATCAGCGGCTATATCCAAAAGTACGGTGCAAGGTTCTTTTCTATTGCCGGAGGATGTGTGGTATTGGCTGCATGGCTGCTGGCATTTTTAGGGAATGACAGCTACCTGTGGATGATAGTTGCCATCCTGTTGATTGATGCCGGTATGCAATGCATCCATTTGTCGAATCAGACCAGCGTAGTCGCCCTTGACGCATCTGCCATCAATCGTGTCAATACCGTTTATATGACCATTTACTTCTTGGGCGGTTCTGCGGGCACTTTCGTTTCCGGTCTGTCCTGGCAACATTATGGATGGGCAGGCGTGGCTTGGACGGGAATCGCTTTTACTGTGGCTTCCTTGCTTGTTAATTATTTCAAGCCTCAAACAACATAATGGTGGATACAAAACAGGCTGAAAGAATATTTGGGATGATTCTTTCAGCCTGAATATTTTTTGTACCTTTGCATCCGAAGAGTTACTTGAACAAGCAAAGCGATGCAGACCACGGCAATTGGAACGGTTGCCAACTCATTACCCGAAAACGAGGTAATTCTTCTAACTCTCTTGATTTCAAAGGGGTATATCCTTTTTGCAGAATTACAATATATTTTTCATAATCTCACCAAATGATACACCGTCCCCCTATTTGACTTTTTACAAGGAATATCCAATTTCTTCAGCGAACGGCCGAAGTGCCCTATTTTGCTGACCGACAGTTTATCGCGGGTTTTCTGCTGTAGATAATTGAATATCTCCATTGCGGTCAGCCATTCCCCTTCCCGTTCTTCTTCCGCCACCCGGAAATAGCAGTGGAAAAGCTGTTCGAGCGGACTGATCTGTTCAAAATCCCGGTTGGTTTCTTTCAGGATAGCTTCGTCCTCATCATTCAACCAGTAGCGCTCACCTTTATAAATGGCATCCATGGCTTGAGCATACAATTGCTTGTAGTTGATGGTGACATTCGTATCAATAGGTGCAGTCACTTCGATACAGATAAAACGGCGGCTACCACTGGGATCGGTAAGCAGTTCCATCTGATTACTGGTACCGATAAACGAAGCATAACGGCGCACCTCCTGAATGGTAGAACCGTAGGGTTTCCGCAAATTTGCCACAGGTTTCTGCAAAAGATGTTTCAGAAAGCCCTGCTGATTGGAGCTAATCTGATCAAACTCATCCAGGTTCACCAACAGAAAACGTCCCAGATAACGCTCCGCATCCTGTTTGCTCTTAAAATCAAGACTATCCGTATATCCGAAACGCAGTTCAGGTGGCAAAATAATGCGACAATAGGTAGATTTACGATACCCCTGCGCACCGACCAATAATGGCGACGTACTGTTTCCGTGCTGGCGATCGAGCCCACGCCAATGTGCCACCATACTGAGAAACCAGCGGTAGAACAGCTCCCTCCAATACGGATTATTGCACGGCACAAGATCGGCAAGCGCCCGAATGCGGTCTTTTCCGTCCCAATGCCCCACATTACAAAGGTATTCTTCAACAGGATTGTACAAAGACACATACTCTGATGTCAAATAACGCTCCACGTCACGGTCCCAGGCACGAATCCCCTCTTTCAGGGCATTAATCGCCACCGTATTGCGTACCCTCCGATCCACCGGTCTGAAATAGAAATGAATGGAATCACGCTGACGATATTCCAAATCGTTCAACACCGTGTTATAACGAAACTCATAGCGCCGTTCCATAAACTCTTCCAGACGCAGAGCGGTATCCTGCTCCGGAGTCAAAATAGTTTTAGAGCCAAAGCCCTTAGACTCTTGGTAAATATTATGAACCATGGTACGTACCGTTTGCTCCTCTGCCTGTGCATAATAATGAATGATCGTCTGCCTCACAACTTCCTCTTCCGGTATGCCCGCCTTATAGCAATACTCCGCAAGGCGGACAAGCAACGGTTGGAGATTATCTCCCCGTCGCCAGTTCTCCATATCCCGGAGCGCCTTATCGAGGGCAGTTTCAAAAAGCATGGTGAAGGTCTGCGACGTTTCAAACCCAGGTTCCAGCCTCAGCAACGGATTTTTCTCAGCCAACTGCCGTTGCCGGAAGGTCTGTTCGCCGGGCATGGAGAATGGCTGTTCCAGACAGAAAGGTACCGCATGAGGATTGTATCCGGGATGTTCATCAAGCGTCATCCGGCAGCTTTGCATCAGTGAAGGCTCTTTCAAGGCAATGGGAAACGGGAACAACGGCTGATAACAACTCACCGCCAAGCGATAGGCATGGGCATGAAACAATGCGGCTTCCTGTTCACGCTTCGGTAAGCTTCCATCCGGTAAGGCGAAACATACCCATATCTTCACACTCCTTCCACTGGAACCGCAAAAAGCAGCAAACGTTTGAGGAAGCAGCATCGCCTGACGTTTCACCAGTTCAGCTTCCGCCAATCCAGCTAGCTTCTTCACTTCAAGCTGAACCAGACCATTGTATTGTTTCATTCTTCGCCCTCTGTCTTTAGTGCGGGCATACTCCACGGCAGGATAGATACGTGGAAGTTTGTCAATATAGGCAAATGTGGAACCAGTACCTTCCAACTGAGGCATAACAGTTCGTAACCCGGTTACGTACCCATCTCTGTTTTCCGTTTTCATCTTCTCCATCAGCACATCGGCATCATAAATGGTCATCATCTCTCTGCCTGTATCTTTGTCATGTCTTATTGAAGTGATTTTCATATCATTATCTGTTATGAATTTTATTTATATAGTATAATTCCTTTAAGGAGTTACAAAGATACTGTTCCTAAAAGCGAAAGTCAAGTATTTGAGCATATTATTCTGCATTTATTTCAAAAAAGTTCAGCCCATCCATTTGACAGCAAAAGCTTCAATAATAATTGAGAAATAAACAGGGAATCACTTGACTTTTCCCTGCTTATTTTGTATCTTTGTAGTAAGTCCTATTGGGTGTTAACCTTGGTTAACAGGCTTGTCAACCTTGGCTAACAAGCCGATCAACCAACGTTGACAGACCTGTTAACCAAGGTTGACATCCAATCATACCTAAGAGTAAACGGGATGTTCCTTAGGAGGAAACAGAATAGTCCCTAATGTAAAACAAATTAATACCTTATAATTAAAACAAGCAACTATGGCAATCTTATTTGAATGGTACGAAAACCCGGTGGCTCCCAACCAGCCACAAGAAGAAACGAAACTTCATGCACGCATCACGCTGAATGGAAAAACAGGAACCGACAGGTTACGACGCAAAATCCAGGAACGTTGTTCACTGACGGAAACAGATGTGTCCGCCGTGCTCGACGCCCTGTCTCATGCAATGGGTGAAGAACTGGCAGAGGGCAGGCAGGTACATCTGGATGGTATCGGTTACTTCCACCCTACCCTCACCTGCACGGAAGAAATAAAAGAAGATACAAAACGGAAGAATACGAAAGTAAGGCTGAAAGGCATCAAATTCCGGGCGGATCAGGATCTGAGGAGTGAAATCGGAAATGTGAAACTGAAGAATATAAAACACAATGGACACTCCAACAAATTATCGGACGAAGAAATAGACCGCCGACTGACCGTCTACTTCAGTCAGCACCACATGATGACAAGAAGTGATTTCCAAAGGGTATGCGGCATGATGAAATCGACTGCAATGGGGCATATCCGCCGTTTACGCGGGGAAGGAAAGCTAAAAAACATCGGATTACAGAACCAACCGATATATGCGCCAAATGTGGGGTATTACGGTATAACAGAAGAAGTTATGATGTAAAAATGTAAAAATCCGGCGTGAGAGTAAGCGGTTTACCCTCACGCCGGATTTTTACTCTCACCCACACTTAATACCCTAATTATCAATAAGATATTTTAACAGTGAGGGTAGTGAGAGTAACCTGAACCAACTTTTTATTGAAATCTGAGCAATCATTAAATTATTGTTAATTACCCTTTCATACATCGAACCATGTTTCAAAGATTATGTTGTTATAAATGAACAGCAACCTTAATTATGAATTTAAAATAATGAATTATGAAGAAGAAAATTAAATTTTTAAAGAAAGAATCGCTGTTATGTTAATGAACGGGATTCGAGAAAGAGTAGATTATATGATTAAACTAACTTTAAACTTAACAAAGATCAAAGCAAACAAGAAATCTGCAACCTAACCCTCCCGCTTTATTCCTGAAAAGAGCAAACAAATAAACTACTTCAGGGCATATTATATTTTATTGTATCAACTATTAATGCATTTCAATTATGAAAAAATCAATTATTTTATCAGCATTTGTTTTAGCAGCATTGACTGCAAATGCCCAGACTACCGTACAAGGCAGCAAATTCACAGACAATTGGTCTATAGAACTAAAAACCGGTATTATAACTCCTGTAAGCCACAGCGCTTTCTTCAAGAATGCCCGCCCGGCTTTGGGAATTGAGTTTACGAAGCAACTGACCCCCGTTTTCGGACTGGGAGTTCAAGGCATGGGATATATAAACACCTCGAACAGTAAGACAGCTTTTGATGCTTCAGACCTTAGCTTATTGGGTAAAGTCAACCTGATGAACCTGTTCGCAGGCTATACAGGTACTCCCCGGATATTTGAAGTAGAAGCCGTAGCCGGTGCAGGATGGCTGCACTACTATATGAATGGTTCCGGAGATATGAACTCCTGGTCCAGTCGTTTCGGAATGAATTTCAACTTCAACCTCGGAGAAGCTAAAGCTTGGACGATAGGAGTCAAACCGGCATTGGTATATGATATGCAAGGCGACTACAACCGTAGCCGATTCAATGTGAACAATGCCGCCTTTGAACTAACAGCAGGTGTAGCTTACCACTTTGGTGGTAGCAACGGAAGCCATCACTTTACTTTGGCTAAACTCTATGATCCAGCCGAGATAAGCGACCTGAACAATTCTATCAATAATCTTCGCTCACAAGTGAACGAGAAAAACGGTCAGATCAATGTCGACGCACAGAAGATCAGCGCATTGCAACAAGAAGTCAACAATTTACAGAACCGGGCAGTTCCTGTTGAAACAATAGTGGAAACCAGCCGTATTCCGGAATCCATTGTTACTTTCAGGCAAGGTAAATCTACAGTCGATGCCTCTCAGTTGCCAAATGTGGAACGTGTGGCTTCTTACATGAAGAAACACGCAAATACAACAGTAGTGATTAAGGGATACGCTTCACCGGAAGGTAGTGCCGAAGTCAACGCAAGAATAGCTAAAGCGCGTGCTGAAGCAGTAAAGACAATCTTGGTGAATAAGTATAAAATCAACCCGTCACGTATTACTGCCGAAGGTCAGGGAGTGGGTGACATGTTCACAGAACCGGATTGGAACCGGGTTAGTATCTGTTCTATTATTGAAGATGCCAAATAAACAAAATTAAAAATGGCCTACTTGTGCTTAAGCATAGGTAGGCCATTTTTTTATTCCATTATTTAAAGTATCCTACAGGATGATTCAACATAGGAATCTGACTATCTTTCAGTTTCAATACTTTCTTCAACTGAGTGGCATCCATCGAACCTCGCGGCACTGTAGCCAATTTGGCATTAGCACAGAATAAAGAGATATTCTGCGAAACGATACCAACATCTATAGCTCCAACCACCTGATTTTGTGGTTTCTGAGCATCGCCAAAGAGGGAAACATCACTGACCAGTACCAAAGATGCCGGAGCCGCTTTTACAAAAGTCTGACCACCTGCAACAGCATCGCGGTGATCTCCTTCAGAAACCAGATTTAACTGATGATTTTTCGCATCGTACACATAGCTCCCTTCGGGTAATATCACGTATACATCTACATCCTGCTTATTCAAAGCCGATGGAGCTGTCCGCTTTCTAGACTCCGGACGATTGATTCCGTTAGCAGCCCACAATAAATCCGACAAGTCAGCAAGGCTCAATGCTTTCGAAGCATATTCACGTGTAGACTGACGCTCAGACAATGCTTTCATTACCGTACCGGCACGATTCAAATTGGGCTTTGGTAACTTAACTACCTTATCAGCAGCAGAAGCAGCCACTGAAAGCACTAAACAAACTAACAATAGTTGTACTTTTCTCATAACTGTGGTATTTTAAAAGTTAAGAGGCAAATATACAAAAAAGGAATGAATTTTCATTTTTTAAGTATTATAGTATTCTCTTTTAGATAGGCTTTAAATTACTTACTAATAAAATCCTGTGGATGTTTCTTAACAAATTGTGACATCAATACAAAAAGACGGCCTCCATTATTCAACTCATAATATTCATTATCAAATTCTGTCAGAGGATTATCCTCATAACTTTTACTAAAATTTTCCGATGTACCGTCATCAAACTTTTCTAATTCTGGTTTTATTGTCTCGTAACAAGCATTAGCTCGTCTCATAAGACTGGAGAAGTCAATAGCTCCAATCAATTCCAAAGCCTTTTCAACTTCATACCGATCCTCACCCGACGGATTGAAATAGTATTGATTAAATCCTCCGTTACAAACTTCTCCATCCAATTCATAAATAAGAGAGAAAGCCTTTCGTGAATCGCTAAACCAAACTTCATCGCTAAGCAAGCTCCACATAATTTTAGTATATAGCTCATCTTCAGGAGTTGCATCTATCAACTCTTGAGTAATAGGCTCATAATCTTCAGAAATACCTTTACCAATATTTTTTTTTAAACCAAGTAAATTCAAGAACCAAGTAAGCATAATAATATAATTTAAGATATAGTCAAAATTAACTCATTCAAATTCACTCTTTTCGGAAAAGACCGAAAGCATCAGGACAATGCTCCGCAAGATATAGACTTAGCGATTTCTTCCATATGTGTATCATCCGTTCCGCAACAGCCGCCAAATATCCTAAAATCATATTCTGATTTCAATTTCATCATACCTTCAGCCAAGTCGGCAGGAGAAGAAGATTGCAGATCAGCGGAACCGTCCAGTTCACTATAAGACAATGCGGAAGTGTTGGCCTGAATACCGATGAACCGTGTTCGGACAGTATCGGTTTGGTTGAAGTTGTGTGCAAGAGCTTCATAGACGATGCAGGGATGTACACAGTTTGTCATATAGCACGCCGGTTTGCGAGATACATTATCGTCAATAAACCGGATAGCATAGTCGATGGTATGCCCATCAATAAGTTTCCCGTCTTTTTGGATGGTAAAACTAATGATATAGGGGATTCCGGTATCGGACATGGCCCTCGCCATACCCGCTGCTTCAGTCAGCACAGGCATAATTCCTGTATACAGGAAATCTGCTTTCGCAAGTTTAAATAGTTGCGACTGCCAATGATGAAAGTCGTAAGCTTCCTCAATATTTAGAGCACCGACACCTGTATAAGCATCTCCTTTACACCCCATCAGACCGCCAATATACATTTCAATATTTGATGTTTCCTTTATCTTACGGAGGAACCTGACATTATCCTCAATAATAGCCTCATCATATCCGGCCTGAATAACTTGCTGCTTATTGGCCCGTCTGGTCGGAGTGGTAGCTAAAAACGGTAGATTGTATTTTCCAGCAATCCCCATGTAGCCCCGCCAAAGAGTTTCCAATGCCACCCGCCCCTGTTGACTATAAATCAAATCAGCCATAGCTACACTGCCATTGATGGTGAGGCCATACTCACGCTTCAATCGTTCTCCCAATGCCCCTTCCATCAGAACTGAAGAATGAGAGGCTATGCAAGTTTCAAAATCCATACAAGTCGGTTTTATATATTACTCGCAGGTATGTGATACCTGTTGCCGCAAAGTTACAGAATCCGTACTAACTTTAATGATTTGAGTTGATTAGTTTTGTGACAATCTATATTCGCTGGGAGATATCCCTACCAGTTTTCTAAACAGGTTGCTGAAATATTGTACGCTTGGATAGCCCAATTTTTCAGCAACCGAACTTACCGTATAACCTTTACCTAATAGCATCTCTTTAGCGACTTCCAGCCTTTTCAACTGGAAGTATTCATCCAGATTCTTCCCCGTTTCAAACTTCAATAAATCACTGAAATAACGGGAAGATAAATGAAGTATATCTGCGCAGTATTTTGTAGAGGGTAATACACCATTTTTCAATCGTCCGGACTGGATATAGTCATCCAACGCAATATCCATCTTGTTCAATATCGCCTTATTGACTTCATTCCGAGTGATAAACTGACGGTCATAGAAACGGGAACAATAATCCAACAGGAGTTCTATATATCTTGAAATCAAGGTCTTGCTATGACAGTCTATTGCATGTTGCAGTTCCTTCTCAATATTGTACATACATTCAATTGCTTTATCCTTTTCGCGCAAGGAAAGGTGCAACGCTTCATTCAGATGATAAGAAAAGAAAGAGTAATTCTTAATGTTCCGCCCCAATGAAGTGCTGCAAAGCAAGTCGGGATGAAAAGCCAACAACCAGCCCTTTCGGGGAAATGCCTTTCCTTCGTTGATATTGATGGATTGTCCCGGAGTCAGGAAAATCATTGTTGCATTGGAATAGTCGTAATACTTACGCCCGTAGATGAAATCTTCACCTTCGCATTCCAACAGTAAGATGGTGTAGAAATCGAACTTGATAGTACGCTGCATCACATTAGCTTTAGATAAGTCAATGGCGCTCACTAACGGGTGTAAGGTCTTATTTCCCAAACAGCAATTGCACTGGTGTACAGTCTCTATGTTCAATATATCCTTTTTCAAAACTGTACATTTTGCAGTCTATATTCATTGGGCGTACAGCCGACACGTTTTTTGAACAGGCGGCTGAGATGTTGCGGATATTGAAATCCCAAGGTGTAAGCAATTTCACTGATTGTCTCGTCCGTTTCAACGATATGTTCTTTAGCCAGTTCGATCACTTTCATCTGAATATGCTCCTGAGGCGTCATACCAGTTTCTTTCTTAATCATGTCACCGAAATAATTGGGCGAGAGATAGATTTTATCCGCAAAGTATTTCACGGACGGCAAGCCATCCTGCACAGGAAGATTACTTCTGAAATATTCATCCAGAAGTTGCTCAAACTTGGTAAGAGAGTCTTTATTGGCGCCGCTCCGGGTGATGAACTGGCGTTCATAGAACCGCATACAGTAATTGAGCAGAAGCTCGATATTCATAGCAATCAATGCTTTACTATGCTTATCGATAGGATGCTCCAGCTCGATACTGATCTTTTTCAGGCAATCCATCACAGTTTCTTTTTCCTGATCGGACAGGTGCAAAGCCTCGCTTACTGAATAAGAGAAGAAAGTATAATCCTTTATTGTCTTTCCGAGGGAGGTTCCGCGAATCAGGTCAGAATGAAAGAGGACACCATACACTTCTTGCTGCACTACATCATTCAGCATCTCTACTCCGGTAGTCTGACCGGGAGCAAAGCAAACGATGGTTCCTTCCTGATAGTCATAATGCTGGCGACCATACTTGATATCACAGTTCTTAGCTCCTTTCAGAAAGAGTGCATAAAAGCCATAAGTCATTTGGATATGATTGACTGATTTGGTTGCTTTGGTAAGATCCACCACACTCACCAGAGGATGCAGGGTTTCCAATCCGTAGAGACTGTTATAGTGATCTACATTATCTAATTTTATAACTCTATCCATATTCATAAGTATTTGAACTGCAACAAAGATAGAAATTATTTCAATTGAGAAATCAGGCATCTGTAATTGGGGTTATCATATCCGTAATTTATCTACAAAGGAAATGCTACGTTTCCCCGACCTTTGCAGTACAAAAAAAGAAATATATGAAGAATAAATTCAAACTCAATTCAAGTACCCTACTTGTATTCATCCTCACAACCGGTGTATTCGGAATAATCAATACCGAAATGGGTGTGATTGGAATTTTGCCCCTGATAGCCGGGAACTTTCAAGTAACTGTTCCGGAAGCAGGTTGGACGGTCAGCATATTTGCGCTGGTAGTAGCAATATCCGCTCCCATCACCCCCTTACTGTTTTCGGGTATCAACCGGAAAAAGGTGATGATACTGGCACTGGGATTATTTACATTAAGTAATATCATCTCCATGATGACCACTAATTTTACGGTGTTGCTGATATCCCGTGCACTTCCGGCATTCCTTCATCCGGTATATGTATCTATGGCTTTCACGGTAGCAGCAGCATCTCTCAGTAAGGAGAAGGCACCAAAGGCGGTAGCAAAAGTATTCATCGGCGTATCAGCAGGTATGGTGCTGGGGGTACCGGTGACGAGTTACATTGCAAGCGAAGTTTCGTATTCAATGGGCATGTTATTCTTCACCGTTGTAAATGCATTGGTACTGGTTGCAACCATCCTGTTTGTACCTTCTATGCCGGTCAAAGAGAAACTGTCCTACGGTACACAACTCGGTGTATTAAAAAAGAAAGTAGTCTGGTACTCCATTCTTGCTATCACGCTGATTAACGGAGCCTTATTCGGATTCTTCAGCTATATGTCTGATTACTTGAAGACAATCACCGGGGTTTCGTATACCGTAATCAGTACAATGCTACTGATTTATGGACTGGCCAATATAATAGGAAATGTAATAGCCGGAAAGCAACTGGCGGTCAATCCGGTACGTAGTATGATAATGATTCCTTTGGCACTACTGACTTTTTATATAGGAGTATTCGCTTTGGGGGAATGGCTGATGGTAATGGCAGTAATCATTCTGATCCTAGGGATTTTGGCGGGATACGGACAGAACACCATGCAATACATGATAACGCATGCCGCTCCCGAAGCACCGGATTTTGCCAACGGACTGTATTTATTGTCTGCCAATCTCGGTACTACAGTAGGTGCAGCCGTCTGCGGATTGTTTATCACCTTCTTTAATACGCGTTATTCCGTCATCGGCTCTTTGATATTTCTTGTTTTAAGCATTGTATTCGTCGTATTAAGAATACGTGCTACACAATCCGAAAGACAAATCAGAATGGAAATGGCTGCATAAGAAATAAGAAGTAGTTTTAACTTTATAATATAAAATGATTATGACTAAGAAAGTATTGATTTTATCATCCAGCCCTCGTCGTGGCGGAAACTCCGACACCCTTTGCGACGAATTTGTGCGAGGAGCAATTGAAAGTGGTAACGAAGCAGAAAAGGTTTTCCTGCGTGACAAGACAATCCATTATTGCACAGGGTGCAGCACATGTAGCCTGCACGGAAAACCTTGCCCGCAGAAAGACGATGCGGCAGAGATTATAGAGAAGATGGTGGCAACCAATGTAATAGTTATGGCTACACCCGTTTATTTCTACACGATGAGTGCACAGATGAAAACGTTGATAGACCGTTGCTGTGGCCTCTATACGAAGATGAAGAATAAGGAATTTTATTTCATTGTCACCGCTGCCGAAGATGATCGGAAACTGATGGAACGTACCGTGGACACTTTCCAGGGATTTCTGAATTGCCTGGAAAATCCAACCATCAAAGGAGTTGTGTATGGAACCGGAGTTTGGCATGTGGGTGAAATAAAAGATAAACCAGCCCTACGGGAAGCTTATGAAATGGGAAAAGAAATAGAATAATTTATAGGATTTAAAAAAGAAGAATAATGAGTCATTTTAGAATTTACATTCCTACCCGCACCTTGTTTGGTGCCGGTATGGTGAAGGAACTTCACAATCAGCAATTACCCGGAAAGAAAGCAATGATTGTTATTTCAAACGGTCGCTCTACCAAGGATAACGGATATCTGAATACAGTAGAAGCCGAACTCCAGCAAGCAGGTGTTGAAACTGCCGTATTTGACCGGGTAGAAGCCAATCCGTTAAAATCGACCGTAATGGCAGGAGCCGCTTTTGCCAAGGAAAACAATTGCGACTTTTTAGTTGCCTTGGGTGGTGGAAGCGTAATGGACGCCTCCAAAGCAATGGCATTCATGGCCACGAATCCCGGTGATGTATGGGATTACATCAGTGATGGAACCGGAAAAGGACAAACGATGGTAAACAAGCCCCTACCCCTGGTTTGCGTTACCACCACTGCTGGAACAGGTTCCGAAGCAGATCAATGGGGCGTTATCACCAATGATGAAACCAATGAGAAAATAGGCTTTGGCGGTTATGATGAACTCTTCCCGGTACTGTCTATTGTCGATCCGGAGTTGATGAAATCTGTTCCGCCTAAGTTCACGGCCTATCAGGGATTTGATGCGTTGTTCCACTCTACAGAATGTTATATCTCTAAAACTGCCAGTCTGATGAGCGATATGTACGCATTGACCGCTATTGAAAATGTAGCTAAATATCTACCACGTGCAGTTGCTAACGGAGCTGATATGGAGGCTCGTGAAAGAGTCGCATTCGCCAATAATCTGTCCGGTGCGGTAATGACCTTTTGCAGCACTACTGCCGAACACTCTTTAGAACACGCAATGAGCGCTTATCATCAGGAGCTGCCACATGGTGCCGGATTGATTATGATCTCCAAAGCATTCTATGAATTCTTTATAGAGAAGCATGCCTGTGATGAACGATTCATCAAAATGGCACAAGCAATGGGTATGCCGGATGCTGATAAACCGGAAGACTTTATCACCATGCTGGTAAAACTACAGGAAGCTTGTGGAGTGGCAAACCTGAAGATGAGTGATTATGGATTTACGCCCGATGAATTTGATACCCTTGCCACCAATGCCAAGGAAACAATGGGCAAATTATTCCTTGCCAACCCTTACGAATTGAAGCATGAGGATTGCGTGGAGATTTACCGCAAATCGTTTCATTAATTCATAAAGCCAGTTATTGTACGAGGCTGCATCCGGGTTAATTTCATGTTCTGAACGATAATGAGAAACATGAAATTATCTTCCGATGTAGCCTCTTTTGTACCCGATAAACAGAATCTGTAATCCGGGTTATTATGTCCGTAATCTGTCTACAAGGAGTATCCCATTTCCGCCGTATTTTTGCAATATAGAAAAAAGGTAATCAATCATTTAATAAACAACAAACAAAAAAACTTGAATAATGGAACTAATTAAAGACACTCATTACGAAGGTGAACGCCCTTTGTTCGCCACTCACAATCTTCATCTGGAAAACGTAACGATCCATACCGGCGAATCTGCCCTGAAAGAATGTAGTAATATCGAAGCTGTAAATTGCCGCTTTGAGGGAAAATATCCTTTCTGGCATAACGATGGTTTCGTTGTGAAAAACTGCCTGTTTACGGAAGGAGCACGTGCCGCCCTCTGGTATTCCAATAATCTGCAAATGACAGACACTTTGGTAGAAGCACCAAAGATGTTCCGTGAAATGGATGGTATCCGGCTGGAAAACGTACAACTGCCCTATGCACTGGAAACCCTCTGGTTTTGCCGGAATGTAGAGTTGAAGAATGTAAAAGTAGACAAAGGTGATTACCTGTTTGTACACGGTGAAAATATCAGGATTGATGACTTTGAGATGAATGGTAACTACTCTTTCCAATACTGCAAAAACGTAGAAATCCGTAATGCGGTAATCAATTCAAAAGATGCTTTCTGGAATACGGAAAACGTGACGGTTTACGACTCTGTATTGAATGGGGAATATTTAGGCTGGCATTCCAGAAATCTGCGTCTGGTGAACTGCAAGATTTCAGGTACACAGCCACTTTGCTATGCCCACGATCTGATTATGGAAAACTGCACGATGACAGAAGATGCAGACCTCGCTTTTGAATATAGTAGTGTGCAGGCCACTATCCATAGTCCGGTTCACAGTGTAAAAAATCCACATACAGGAAGTATCACTGCCGAAAGTTTCGGAGCTATAATCCTAGATGAGAATATAAAAGCACCGGGCAACTGTGAATTGAAATTATGGGACGACCAAACCTGTTTTGACTGATTAGGTATGAAATACAATTTTGATGAAATCATTCCACGTCGGGGTACGAACTCTTATAAATGGGATTCTGCCAATGATGCCGACATATTGCCAATGTGGGTAGCCGATATGGATTTCCGTACAGCCCCAGCCGTGACAGAAGCGCTGAAAAAGCGAGTAGAACATGGTATCTTCGGTTATGTCCGCGTGCCTGACAGCTATTATCATACGGTAATCCACTGGTTCGGCAGACGTCATTATTGGAAAATAGAGAGAGAATGGATAATCTATACAACTGGAGTAGTACCGGCTTTATCAGCAGTAATAAAATCCCTGACGAATCCTAGTGATAGAGTTCTGGTGCAAACTCCGGTGTATAATTGCTTCTTTTCTTCCATCCGTAATAATGGTTGCGAGATGATTTCCAATCCATTGATCTATGAGGATAGCACCTATCGGATTGATTTTGACGATCTGGAGAAGAAAGCGGCAGACCCAAAAGTAAAATTACTGTTATTGTGTAATCCGCATAATCCGGCCGGAAGAGTCTGGAGCAAACAGGAATTAATACGTATTGGTGAGATTTGCCTCCGGAATGATGTATGGGTGGTATCAGATGAAATACATTGTGAGCTGGTCTTTCCGGGATATACTTATACACCTTTTGCATCTCTTTCAGAAGAGTTCCGGATGCACTCCGTCACTTGCACATCACCCAGCAAAGCTTTTAACCTGGCCGGACTTCAGATTGCAAACATCATTTCCGCTGATGCAGACATACGCAGAAAAATAGATAAAGCCATTAATATCAATGAGGTTTGTGATGTGAACCCATTCGGTGTGGAGGCATTGATAGCCGCCTATAATGAAGGGGAAGAATGGCTGGAAGAACTAAAAAGTTATCTGTTTGCCAATTATCAGTATCTGAGAAACTATTTCAATGAACATCTACCGGATTTCCCCGTACTTAAATTAGAAGGTACTTATCTGGTATGGGTAGACTGTTCAGTGTTGAATAAGTCATCGGAAGAAATCGTGACGGCTCTACTGGAAAAAGAAAAGGTCTGGGTCAATGAGGGCTGTATGTACGGGGAAGACGGAGACAATTTTATCCGTATCAATATTGCCTGTCCACGGCAACAGTTGGCTAAAGGTTTGAAGAAGCTGAAACATGCCTTCGGATAACTTTCTTAATCAGTGCAAATTTATTCGGATTAAAACGGGAACGTTTTCTTCAATATTAGTAACTTCGCAAAAACATACTAAGAATTTGAAATATCATGGAATACAGAATATTAGGAAATACAGGACTATCCGTTAGTGTCATCGCACTGGGTTGTGAAGGTTTTATGGGAAAAACGGAAGAACAGGTACATTCGGAAATGGACTTCGCCATCAGTAAAGGAATCAACTTTATCGATATGTATACCTCAAATCCCGATCTGCGCAGTAATATCGGCAAGGCATTGACCGGACGCCGGCAACTGTTTATCATTCAGGGGCATTTATGTACTACTTGGGAAAATGATCAGTATCTGCGCACCCGTGATGTAGAAAAAACAATTGCTTCTTTTGAAGACCAGTTGACACGTCTTCATACGGATTACCTTGATATTGGTATGATTCACTATGTAGATAGCGAAGAAGATTTCCATGAAGTATTCAATGGTCCTATCATTCGGCTGGCCCTGCGTCTGAAAGAAGAAGGTAAAATTCGCCATATCGGACTAAGCAGCCACAACCCTACTGTGGCAAGGTTGGCTGTAGAAAGTGGATTGATTGAAGTACTGATGTTCTCCATCAATCCCTGTTACGATTTGCAACCGCCCAGCGAAAATGTAGATGATTTATGGGCTGACGAAAGTTATGCCCATTCCCTTGAAAATATAGATCCGGAACGTGAAAAGCTTTATGAACTCTGTGAGCAGAAAGGTATAGGTCTGGATGTAATGAAAGTCTATGGCGGCGGAGACTTACTGAGTGAAACGAACTCTCCCTTTGGCAAAGCTATGACACCGGTGCAGTGTATTGAGTATGCGCTAACCCGTCCGGCTGTTGCTTCCGTAATGGTCGGTTGCAAAAGTTGCGATGAGATGCAAGCTGCCATCAACTGGTGCAATGCTACTAAAGAAGAAAAAGATTACACCTCGGTTATGGCAGGTATGGAAAAGTTTAGCTGGCAGGGGCATTGCATGTATTGCGGACATTGCGCTCCTTGCTCGGTAGGAATTGATATAGCGAGTGTAAACAAGTACTATAACCTAACCATTGCCCAGAATGAAATACCCGAGACAGTACATGAACACTACAAGACGCTCTCGCATCATGCCTCGGAATGCATTCAGTGCGGACAATGTGAAACGAACTGTCCCTTTGGAGTAGGCATCATCGAACAGATGGAAAAGGCTGCGGAAAAGTTCGGATATTAGCAAAACGAACGTTGCTTTACTTTCCAAGCATAAAGCAACACCACGATAAACGAAAGCAACGGAATGATGAACGAGAAAGACATATTGGTCTGATCAGCCACATACCCCATCATGAGCGGTCCTACCGCTCCCCCGATGGGGGACATCATCAGATAAGAAGATGCACGCTTCGTATAGTTACCCAATCCCCTCAATGAGAGAGCGAAAATCGTGGGGAACATAATAGCTTCGAACGCATATCCCAAGAACAGGGCTATCAATGACAAAATGCCCAGATTAAGAACTACCAAAGACGTACTGACCACCGTTCCTATTGCACAAACGAACAGCACTTTTTCTGCCCGGATATACCGCATAATCCAGCTACCGGCAAAACGTCCGCACATAAACAGTCCCAAGCCACCGAACGAAAGTACTACAGATGCATCGCGGGCATTCATCCAGCCGTCATCCACCACATAATTGATAAAGAAACTGTTGATTGAGATTTCAGCTATCTCGTAACAAAACAGACTGATAATGCCAAAAATAAACAGCTTGTGCGACCAAAGCCCGCGTGCACCGTTTTCTCCGACTTCTTCTTCATCAGCTTCATGAACAATCTCCGGCAGGCGTATCTTATAGAATACCAGAGCAACTCCCAATACAATGATCCCCATCAGTGTGTAAGGCAATGATATATTGCTTTCGCCCCCTTCCGAGAATAATAACAATCCCCCGATAAGCGGACCGCAAATACATCCCAATCCATTGAACGACTGCGCCAGATTCAGGCGGCTGGCAGCCGTTTCCCGGTCGCCTAATTCCGTCATGTAAGGATTAGCCGCTGTTTCCAGAAAAACCAAGCCACAGGCTATGACAAACAGGGAGAACAGAAAAAAATTGAAAGACATCCAATATTCCCCGGGAATGAAAAACAGGGAGCCTATGCCATAAAGCAACAGACCGAAAACCACTCCTTTCCGGTAACCGTATTTATTGATAAACAGTCCAGCAGGAATAGCCATCACGAAATAACCCAGGTAAAACATAACCTGTACCCATGCCGAATGGGCACGTGTAATAACCAGCACATCTTGAAAGTGTTTGTTCAGCACATCTAATATCGCATGTGCAAATCCCCATAAGAAGAATAGGGAAGTTACCAGAATAAAAGGAATCTTATACTCCTTCTTTACCAAATTTTGCATACAGAACTCTTTTATAAAGAAAGCCACTCAAGGTTTTCAGCGCGCAAAGATAGCCAAGAAATTTCATAATACGGCAGTTTCCCTTAACTTTGTGCCCCAAATTCAAAATTATATAATGGAACACAGAAAACTGACAAGATATCTGATATCGCTGATAATGATCCTGATAATAGTAGGTTTAGCCGAATGGACCGATGAAAAGGAGATTCTGTTTCCGGAAATGACGGCACTGATCATCGGCCTGTTAATTATCGATAAGCGGGTATGGAATGTAAAACGTTGGCAAATCATCCTACTTATGACTCTTGGAGCAGCAGTCGGTATCTGCATTGTTCGTTATTCACCCCTGCCCTATGTGGTCAATCTATGCGCCGCATTTGCTTTTGCAGGTGCTTCCCTTTTAATCAGTCGCGCTACACTAATTCCTTTGATATCAGCTTGCGTATTGCCCGTTTTGCTTCATACGGAAAGTATCGTTTATCCGATAGCAGTCTTTTCAATGTCAGTGTCAGTAGTGCTTGTACAAATCATCCTACCCCCACTCATGGTGACCTTTGTAGAAATGGTAAACTCCAAAGCAGGATTCAGAAATCGCCCTACACAAGTATTTCTCTTTCTAACTACCGTAGCCACTCTGGGTACTGTACTTCAAATTGTCGGTCACCACCATCTTCATCTACCGGAAAGTATCGTTGCTTTAACCATTGCAGCTATCCTGTTCCTCATCTTCGAGTGGACAGGGAAATACTTTGCCCCTTCCGGAGCATTGGCATTCATTCCTATGCTATTACCCCAAGAGGGGCTGGCTTGGTTACCTTTGGAGGCTTCTATCGGAGCCGCCCTATTCATAACCATCGCCATGGTTGTCTTTCAAAAATGCTATAAATGGAATCGGGCACAACTCATCTTCTGTGCTACCCCAACCCTATTACGTGAATATATGAACCGTAAAAAACGAGAAAAACAAATCGAATAAATTAAGAACAAGATGAATACATACATGGAAACCCCACGCCTGATCCTACGTGATTGGAAAGAAGAAGACATCCCCGTCTTTGCCGGATTAAATAGCAACGATCAGGTAATGAAATTCTTTCTCAAACAGCTATCTTATCAGGAAACATTCGACTTCTATAATCGCATCCGGAAGGAATTCGCATCCAGAGGATACGGGTTGTATGCAGTAGAAAAGAAAGAAAACCATGCGTTTATAGGTTATGTAGGGTTGCATGATATTACGTTCGACGTAGATTTTGCCCCGGCCGTAGAGATAGGTTGGCGCCTGATTCCCGAAGTATGGAATCAGGGATATGCTACCGAAGCGGCTTCAGCCTGTCTGGAATATGCAAAAAAGACATTGGGACTGAAAGAATTATATTCTTTCACCTCACTCCCAAACAAACGTTCGGAACGCGTGATGCAAAAAATAGGTATGGTAAAAAGCAAAGAGTTTGATCATCCATTGGTCAGTCCCGACCATCCTTTATGCAGACATGTACTGTATAAGATCTCCTTGATAAATAGATAGTCAATATACCGTCCACGAGTACCTGTAAGGCACATTAAAAAGGGCTACACCTTTTATCCCGGATGGCTACACCCTTTACCCCAAAAG
>ERZ831634.1749-NODE-1749-length-21232-cov-4.774425_pt1 | contig 21232 bp, 17 predicted proteins | sample MGYA00519953_ERZ831634 | MGnify/ENA primary metagenome ERZ831634 (study PRJEB31850, sample SAMEA3708718) | human gut metagenome | biome: human gut; feature: human-associated habitat; material: faeces | place: China | collected 2014 ... | reverse complement strand
TCAAGCTGCTTGAGGGCACGGTCGCAAACGTTCCGCCGCAGGGCGGGCGCAAGCATCCGCAGCAGGAGTTTTTCCATATCAATACGACAAATATTTTGTTTATCTGCGGTGGTGCTTTTGACGGACTGGATAAGATTATCAGTTCCCGTATTGATAAAAAATCCATCGGGTTTAATGCGGACATAGCAGATCCGACCGAGCAGAATGTCGGTGAGTTGTTTAAACAGGCATTGCCACAGGATTTTGTGAAATTCGGTTTGATTCCGGAGTTTATCGGTCGTGTGCCGGTAACCGTTGCACTTGACCTTTTGGATGAAGAGGCGTTGAAAGAAATTTTGACAAGACCGAAAAATGCAATTACGAAGCAGTATCAGAAACTGCTTTCGCTGGACGGCGTGAAATTGGATTTTGAGGATGGCGCGATTACGGAAGTTGCCCGCCTTTCCAATGAGAGAAAAACGGGTGCCAGAGGACTGCGTGCGATTCTTGAATCGAGTATGATGGAATATATGTATGAATTGCCATCCAGAGAAGATGTGACAGAATGTATTATTACCAAAGATGTAATTACCGGTGAGGGAGAGCCAAAACTTTTGGCAGCCGGAAAAGAAGTGCCGGCACTTGAAGAAAAGCAAGAAGAACCTGAGAAAAAGGAAAGTGAAAGTGCCTGAAAAGAAACAAGGACAGGTGATACTTATGAGTGAACAGCAAATGAAGACGATGCCGATTCTCGCCATGAGGGATGTGTGCGTACTGCCGGGCATGTTGGTTCATTTAGATGTGAGCAGAGAGATTACAAAACGAGCAATTGAAGAAGCAATGGCAGAGGATGGAAGTATTTTCCTCACTCTCCAGCGCGATGAATCGATTGAGACACCGTCATTTCATGACTTATATGAAATTGGTGTGATTGCAAAAATAAAGCAGGAAATAAAAGTAAAGGATGACGTGCTCCGTGTCATGATTTCGACGAAGGAGCGCGGAAATCTTTTGAGTCTGAACCAGACAAAGCCATTTCTTAAGGGAGATGTTGTTCCTTATGAATGGGGTGACGAAGAACTGCGTCTGGGGGCACTTGAAAAAGAGGCGATGTGCCGCAATTTGAAAGATGTGTACACGATTTATCTGAATGAAAATCCGCGGGCAAGCCGGAGTGATTTGGAAAAAATCCAAGGTATGAAGGACTTAGGAAAACTGACGGATTTAATTGCGATGCATATCAACATGGGCTTTGACAAACGTCAGGAAATTTTAGAGTGCCTTGACTTAGAACTTCGTTATGAAATGGTGGCAGGTATTCTTACGAATGAGGTGAATTTATCACGGATTCGTGAAGGATACCGCCGCAAGGTCAAAGAAGAAGTTGATAAAAACCAGAAAGAATATTTCCTTCGTGAGCAGATGAAAGTGATACGCAATGAGTTAGGTGACGGTGCATCTTCGGAGGAATATCAGGAAAAATATAAAGAACAGTTAGAGCAGCTTTCGTGCAGCGAAGAGGTATATCAGAAAATTGCAGAAGAAATCAAGCGTCTGGATGCAATTCCAACAAGTTCATCTGAACATATTGTAGAGCGCACCTATATTGAAAATCTTCTGGCACTTCCGTGGGACAAAGCTTCGATTGACCGCAATGACATTGTGCATGCGGAGCAGATTTTAGAGGAGGATCACTACGGACTTAAAAAAGTCAAAGAGCGCATTTTGGAATCCTTGGCGGTTCGCTGTCTGACGGATAAGAGCGAGAGCCCGATTTTGTGTCTTGTGGGACCACCGGGTACCGGTAAAACATCAATTGCACGCTCGGTTGCCAGAGCACTTGATAAAGAGTATGTGCGTATCTGCCTTGGCGGTGTTCGCGATGAGGCGGAAATTCGTGGACACAGACGGACGTATGTGGGTGCTTTGCCGGGACGTTTTGTTGAAGGGCTGAAGAAGGCGAAAGTGAGAAATCCGCTGATGCTTTTGGATGAGATTGATAAAGTCGGAAGTGATTACAAAGGGGATTGCGCATCGGCTTTGTTAGAGATTCTTGACCCGGAGCAAAACCGAAATTTTGTGGATCATTATATTGAACTGCCGGTTGATTTGTCGGATGTATTATTTATTTGTACGGCAAATACGACAGAAACGATTCCAAGACCGCTTCTTGACCGAATGGAATTAATTTCCATTGCCGGATATACGGAAAACGAGCGGTTCCACATCGGAAAAGATTATCTAATTCCGAAACAGCTTGAGAAAAATGGTTTGCAGAAGAAAAATCTGCAGATTCTGGATGGCGGACTGCGTGCGATTATTTCACACTATACGAAAGAAGCAGGTGTTCGTGAATTAGAGCGTCAGATTGGAAAAGTCTGCCGTAAATGTGCAAAAAAAATCATGGAAGGCGAAACGGAGACAATCCGCGTCACTTCTAAAAATATTACAGATTTTCTTGGTAAAAAGCGTTTCCGCGTAGAAAAGGCAGCAAGAAAAGATGAGATTGGTATTGTTCGCGGGCTTGCCTGGACGGAAGTTGGCGGCGATACACTGGAGATCGAAGTGAATACGATGCCGGGTGAGGGGAATTTGAAACTGACCGGACAGCTTGGCGATGTAATGAAAGAGTCAGCAGAAATTGCACTGAGTCTTGTGCGTGCGCTGCTTCCGAGGGAGGAAGAATTTTTCAAAACGCATGATTTTCATCTCCATGTACCGGAAGGTGCGGTGCCAAAAGATGGTCCGTCAGCCGGTGTGACGATGACGACAGCGATTTATTCGGCGGTAACCGGGAAAAAGGTACTGGCAAAAGTAGCGATGACCGGTGAGATTACACTTCGCGGACGTGTTCTGCCAATTGGCGGCTTAAAGGAAAAACTGCTGGCAGCAAAACAGGCGGGCATCCAAAAGGTTGTAGTTCCAAAGGAAAATAAGCCGGATGTTGAAGAACTGGAGGAAGAAATCACAGAAGGTATGCAGATTGTTTTTGCCGGTTCGATTTCGGATGTTTTGAAAGAAGCACTTGTTCAAAAGTAGTGGCCATTTGCCATGTGAAGGGAGAAAAGTATGACGATAAAATCGTTAGAATTAGAGACAGTATGCGGCATTACCAGTAAACTGCCGCAGCATGACAAAATAGAAATGGCGTTTTGGGGACGTTCCAATGTTGGAAAGTCCTCTCTTTTGAATACGCTTTGGAACCGGAAATCTATGGCGCGCATTTCGTCCCAGCCGGGTAAAACTCAGACCATCAATTATTATAACATCAATGATTTATGTTACATGGTGGATTTGCCTGGATATGGTTATGCTAAAATTTCCAAGGAGATTCAGGCAAAATGGGCGCGTATGATTGAGCGTTATCTGGATACTTCAAACGCACTGAGAGTTGTATTTTTACTTGTGGACATCCGCCATGAACCGACCGCAAAAGATGTTGAAACGTATCAGATGTTATTCAAAAAAGGATTTAATCCGCTGATTATTGCGACAAAAGCAGATAAAATAAAGAAAAATGTGAGAAATAAAAATATTTCCATCATCCGAAAGAAACTTGGCTTATCGCAGGAAGTGCCGGTTATTCCATTTTCCTCAGCAACGAAAGAGGGAAAGGATGAGGTCTGGGAATATATCGAATTTTTCTTGAATTCACAATTGTTATGATAAAATTTTACGAGGTGATACCGGTATGACAAAGAAGCAGCGGGCAGAAAAAATTATTGAATTGCTGGAAAAAGAATATCCGCTGGCGGACTGTACACTTGATTATGATGAGGCATGGAAACTGCTTGTCAGCGTGCGTTTGGCGGCACAGTGTACGGACGCCCGAGTGAATGTTGTGGTGAAAGATTTATTTGCCAAGTATCCGTCACCGGCAGCACTTGCCGCCGCCACACCGGAAGAAATCGAAGAGATTGTGAAGCCATGCGGACTTGGTAAAAGCAAAGCGAGAGATATTCATAAATGCATGACTACGCTTGTAGAACAATATAACGGACAGGTGCCGGATGACTTTGACAAATTGCTAAAACTCCCCGGTGTTGGTCGGAAGAGCGCAAATTTAATTATGGGCGATGTTTTTGGAAAGCCGGCGATTGTAACCGACACGCATTGCATCCGCCTTACAAACCGGATGGGACTCGTGGACGGCATCAAAGACCCGAAGAAGGTAGAGATGGCTCTCTGGAAAATCATTCCCCCTGAGAAAGGAAGTGACTTCTGCCACCGCCTTGTTAATCATGGCAGAGAAGTATGTACCGCAAGAAAAGCTTATTGTGAGAAGTGCTGTTTGCAGGAGGTTTGTAAGAAGTCTTTGTGATAAATATTTGTTGGAATTTTTTTGGTTTCCGTAATTCAAAAGAAAAACTTTGCGTCTCGTGGGCGCTTTCGCTAATTGAGTGCGTAGCGGTATGGGCACTGAAACTACCAGTGGTCTCCGCTCCGCTTCGGTCGTTGCATAACAGAAGTCCACTGGACTTCTTGCAACTCATACCGACGCACTCAAAACCCACGAGTCTCAAAGTTTTTCTTTTGTATTACTGGAATTCCAAATCGATTGGAAACAAATTTTTGGCATAATCGGGGCGACTTAAGCGCAACATCGGGCCAAAACAACGCTTTTTACTTGATTTGTCTTATAGGGTTGCATTTTTGCCCGATTATCAGCCCTTATTAGAGAAAATCACGGGGCAAATGCAACTCTTTCGAGAGAAATTTCTGCTTTTGGTTGTTTTCAGACACTTCTTTTCAAAATCTATGCAACTCTTTTCGCTTTTTATAAGGGTTAAGGTTGCATACGGCACTTACTTGCATTAGAGGGGGCCTGAATGAGTCAAGAATTTGTGGTTGGCTTCTTTGGATATTAGTAATTTATTAAAAAAATATGTATCAAGTGGGTTTGAGTACGTCGGTATGGAACACTGGTATTTTCAGTGCCCATACCGCTACGCACTCAACGAGCGGGAGCGCCCACTTGATACATATTTTTTTAATAAACTTCTCGAAAACAAAAAGGCCCCGCAATCACTTCGTCAACACCTTCTCATACATCAGCCCAACCAAAAACCAGAGTGGGGCGTAGTCAAAGCGGACGATTCCTTTATAATTTGCTTTGGATTTACTATAATCCCACGGGCAGCAGCCTCGCTTTTTCAAGAAGGAGCCGGTGCTGTATTCGGTGAGGAAAATACAGGCGGTGTAGACGGAGCCGCGCACGAGGACATGCCTGCCCTGCATTTTTTTGCAGAGAGGAGAAAGAACGGACGCCATGCCATAAATGGGGAACATCCAGATGGACGTCTGGCAGGGCATTTTTTTGTTTTTTTCTCCGCACAAAGAGCCACATCCGGTCCATAAACATTCCATGCCCCAGCCGATGAGACCACATTTCAGAAAATCAGTTGTTTGTTTTTTTAATTTCTTATTCAAAACCATCCCTCCTAGAAGCAGTATGCCCCGAAATGCTTGCGAATACTCATGGAATTCGGTATAATAGATATGATACGTTAGAAAAGCAGAAAATCCAGATAGGAGGTACAACAGATATGGCAGTCATTCGACCATTTCAATGTGTAAGACCTGAAAAATCAAAAGCAGCGAGAGTTGCCGCTTTACCATATGATGTATATAATCGACAGGAGGCAAAAGAGGAAGTTCTTCGTGAGCCGATGTCATTTTTAAAAATTGACCGTGCAGAAACCAGTTTTGACGATTCGGTGGACACCTATGCACCGGAAGTTTATCAAAAAGCAAAAGAATTGCTCGAAAAAGATATTGCGGACGGTGTTTATATAAAAGACACAGATTCGGCGTATTATGTATATGAACTCGTGATGGATGGACGTTCACAGACGGGGATTGTTGCCTGTGCATCCGTGGATGATTATGTAAATGGCGTAATCAAAAAACATGAAAATACAAGAGAAGACAAAGAAATTGACCGTATTACACATGTGGATACGTGTAATGCCCAGACCGGACCAATCTTTCTTGCATACCGCAGTGAAAAAGTGATTGATGAAATTGTGGCGAAAAAACAGAAAGAAGAGCCGATTTATGATTTTACGGCGGTGGATGGAATTACACACCGCGTCTGGAAAATTGCGGAGGCAGAGTACGTAGAAAAATTAGGAAAAGCGTTTGCGGATATTGAAAATATTTACATTGCAGATGGCCACCACCGTGCAGCTTCGGCAGTGAAAGTCGGATTGAAACGCAGAAAAGAAAATCCGGGTTATACCGGGGATGAAGAATTTAATTATTTCCTGTCAGTGCTTTTCCCGCATGACCAGTTGATGATTATGGACTATAACCGCACCGTAAAAGATTTAAATGGATTAAGTAAAGACGCATTTTTGGAAAAAGTAGCTGAATGCTTTGAGGTAAATGAAGAGGATGGCGCTGTCCGCCCGCAAAAGAAGGGCGAAGTTGGAATGTATCTCGACAAGCAGTGGTACCGCCTGATAGCAAAACCAGAGTTGTTTGAAGGAAAAGATGCGGTTGGTTCACTGGATGTATCGGTGCTGCAGGATTATCTTTTGGGACCGGTTCTTGGTATTGGCGACCCGCGTACCGATTCGCGGATTGATTTTATCGGAGGAATCCGCGGACTCAAAGAATTGGAGCGTCGGGCAGATAACGACATGAAAGTTTCATTTTCCATGTATCCGACATCCATTACGGAACTTTTTGACGTGGCAGACCAAAAACTTTTGATGCCGCCAAAATCAACGTGGTTTGAACCGAAATTACGCAGTGGATTATTTATTCACGAAATCTAAGGAGGAAATTTTAATGGATAAGTTTTTTAATTCGGACAATGTGGTAATGCGCACGCTCAGCAAAATTTTTGATATTGGCTGGCTGACACTTATTTATCTCGTGTTTTGTATTCCGATTGTTACCGTGGGAGCAGCAACGACATCGCTGTATTATGTAAGTGCCAAAGTGCTGCGCCACAACCGCAGTTATGTATGGCGTGAGTTCTGGCACAGTTTTAAGACAAACTTTTTGCAGTCCACAATTGCGTGGGTTGTAACGGCAATTATCGTGGTGCTTCTTTGGCTGAACATGAATATTGTAGCGGAGACCGGCGGTGAAAAAGGAGGGTATCTGATTGGTGCGTATTACGCCCTTTTGTTTATCATTTTGTGTATCAGCTGTTACATTTACCCAATTATTTCACGCTTTGGAACAAAATTCTCGCAGATTCTGCGTTTGAGTTTATATTGCGCGTTCCGTCATTTTCTGCATACACTTTTGATGCTTGTGATTCTGGCGGCAACGGTAGCACTTATCTGGTTTGGCATGGTGACAAACGTGGTGCTTATTTTCATTTTTGCGCCGGGTGCTGCTTCCCTTCTGTACACGTTCCCAATGGAGCATGTCATGAAAAAATATATGCCAAAAGAAGAGAAAAAATACACAGAAGATGGGGAAGAAATTGTAGCTTGGTATAACGAGTAAAGAAAAGGGAGAAAATTATGGCAAAACAATTAGAAGACTATATGCAGTGGCCGGAAATTGAGGCGCTTATGTATGCCGAGTGCGGCAGACCAGAGACGGTTCTTGGACCGAAGCAGGTGGACAAAAGCCATGTGCTTATCACGGCATTTGAACCGGAGGCAGATTCGATTGTCGTTTCCGGTGAGGATTTAAAAAAAGAATACAAAATGACAAAAATGGACGAGACCGGGTATTTTGCGGTATTGATTCCGGCAAAAAAGATTCCTTCGTATCATTTTGTCTTGAAACAGGGGAAAAAGAAAATTGAAAAAACGGATGCTTATGCAGTAGACTCTTTGTTTGACGGCGTGGACATGACGCAGTTTAGCAATGGAATTCATGATACCGTTTATGAAAAACTGGGTGCTCATCCGATGACAATCGAGGGCGTGAAAGGAACGTATTTTGCAGTGTGGGCGCCGGAGGCAAAGGCGGTTAGCGTCGTAGGTGATTTTAACGACTGGCAGGCAGCGAGAAATCCGATGCGCTATCTGGAGGCAGCAGGAATTTACGAGTTGTTTGTTCCGGGTGTAAGTGCCGGAGATTTGTATAAATATGAAATCTGGGGCGCGGACGGAAAGCGCGTGATGAAGGCAGATCCGTACGGCAATTATGCAGAGCGTCGTCCGGCGACGGCAAGTATTGTATGGGATTTGAATAAGTATCACTGGAAAGATGAAAAGTGGCTTGCCAAGCGTAAAAAATGGAATGCGAAAAAGGAGCCGATGCTTGTTTACGAAGTGGCGCTTGGCGCATTTAAAAAGCCGGCGGATGCAGAAAAAGAATTTTATAATTATCGTGAACTTGCTCCGATGATTTGCGATTATTGTGAGGAAATGGGTTATACGCATGTGGAACTGATGCCGATTATGGAGCATCCGTATGACGCTTCCTGGGGGTATCAGGTAACCGGTTATTATGCACCGACTTCCCGTTATGGAACGCCGGATGATTTTATGTACTTGGTAGATTTTCTGCACCAGCATGGAATTGGCGTTATTTTAGACTGGGTACCGGCGCATTTTCCAAAAGACGAACATGGACTTGCCCGTTTCGACGGCACTTGTCTGTATGAGCATTTGGACAAGCGCCAGGGCGAACATCCGCATTGGGGCACGCTGATTTACAATTATGGCAGACCGGAAGTAATCAATTTCCTTACTGCCAATGCGCTGTTCTGGCTGGAGCGTTTTCACATTGACGGACTTCGGATGGACGCAGTCGCTTCCATGCTGTATCTCGATTACGGCAAGGAAGATGGCGAATGGGTTGCCAATGTTTATGGCGGAAATGAGAATCTAGAAGCCATTGCATTTTTACAGAATTTGAACAAAAAAATTCATGAAAGAAAAGATGGAAGCTTTTCGGTTGCTGAGGAATCTACGGCGTGGCCGCAGGTGACCGGTCCTGTTAAAGAGGGCGGCCTTGACTTTGATTTGAAATGGAACATGGGCTGGATGAATGATTATCTGGAGTACATCCGCACCGACCCGCTGTTTCGTAAAGGTCGTCATGGTATGCTCACTTTCAGCATGATTTATCAGTATTCGGAGGATTTTATGCTTGTCTTGAGCCACGATGAAGTCGTTCACATGAAAGGCTCCATGTTTACGAAAATGCCGGGAAGTATTTCGGATAAATTTGCTACACTTCGTCTGACGTACGGTTACATGACAGCACATCCTGGCAAAAAACTAATTTTTATGGGTCAGGAATTTGGACAGGAAAGAGAATTTTCGGAGAAACGGGAACTCGACTGGAATCTTTTGGATGCCGTAGACGGAGAAATGTCGGATAACGAGAGACTGCGCCAGTATGTCAGTGTTCTCAATTCGTTCTATCTGGCACATCCGGCGATGTATGAATTGGATGCACGTCCTGCCGGTTTTGAGTGGATTAGTACATTGGATGCAGACCACAGTGTAATTGCTTTTTTACGAAAAAGCAAAGACGAAACACTTTTGGTTGTCTGCAATTTTACTCCGGTTTCTTACGATGCATTCCGTATCGGTGTGCCGTTTGCCGGAAAATACAAAGAAATCTTTAACAGTGATGCGTCCGAATACGGCGGAACCGGATTTGTGAATCCGCGCGTAAAACAGTCCAAACGCAAGCACTGGGATGGCAGAGTAAATTCGATTGAGTGTCGTCTTGCGCCACTTGCCATTCAGGTATTTACCTGCACAAAAGTGCCGTCAAAAGCAGGACGCAAAAAGAAAGAGAGTTAAATCATGGTAAATATAATGCAGCAGCTCATTCAATATGTAGAGCAGCTGGTTCCGCGGGGAATGGATTTTATCCTTTCCCTCGCCATTGGAATCATTGTCTTTTTTGTTGGATCAAAGCTTATAAAAAAACTATTGAAAATTGTGCGGCGTTCGATGGAAAAAAGAGAAATGGACCCAGGTGTTATTTCCTTTTTTCTCTCGGCATCTAAAATCACGCTGTATGTATTTTTGGTAATCACTGTAGCACAGATTTTCGGATTTGCTGCAAGTTCCATTATTGCAATTGTCGGCTCTGCCGGTCTTGCAATCGGTCTCGCCCTTCAAGGCAGCCTTGCCAACTTCGCCGGTGGTGTCCTGATTTTGATTATGAAACCGTTTTGTGTCGGTGATTACATCATTGTCGGTGATGTGGAAGGCGTTGTTCAGAAGATTGATGTTGTTTACACCACGCTGACAACGGTTGATAACCGCGCCGTCATTTTACCAAATGGAAAACTGGCGGATTCTAACATTGTCAATGCAACAAAAGAAGACCGCCGCCGTGTGGATATTTCAGTTGGAATTGCTTATGACGCACCGCTTAACCTGGCAAAAGAAGTGTTGATGAAAATTGGTGAGAGCCAGAAAGACAGACTTCCTGACGAACCAATTCGCGTTGTCGTTTCGGAGCTTGGTGACAGTGCGGTGATTTTGCTGATTCAGCTCTGGGTGAAACCGGAAGATTACTGGACGACCCGCTGGGCAATGACCGAGCAGATTAAGAAGTCGTTTGACGAAGCCGGTATTTCCATCCCATTTCCACAGATGGATGTGCATATGGTATCAACAAAAGAAAACTGAATAGAAATCATTTGAATGACCTCGTACTTTGGAAAGTGCGGGGTTGTTTTTTTATGTTGAACTTGTTTGAGTAATATGTTATAAATAAGTTAGGTGGGAAGTTTATTGGACAGTTGGGCGTGGTAGGATGGAGTCACCGAAAGGGAAGAAAACTTATGGATGTTATAAAAATTTACAAAAAGTTACATTTTTTTGACATCATCTTAGAAGTGTGATAATATTGACGTATAAAGCGCTGATGGGGATGGGTAAATAGGAATGGATGAATCCCCAAAACGCAGGAATGTGAGTTGGGGATTTTTTTGGGGAGAAAAATTAATGGAAAGAGGGAGAACAAGTGGCTAGAAAATCTATTGAGGTTAATGTTAAAAGAAGAATAATTGCAGAATCAATGGGAAGGTGCATGAATCCGGATTGTCGTGAGAAATTATTTATTGGTGATGGAGATATTATGGAAAAAGCACATATAGAAGCATATTGTGAAACATTAGATAATGATTATGACAATTTGATTATATTATGTCCAAATTGTCATACAAAATTTGATAAGAACAAGGCTTTTACAGCTGAACAGGTAAAATCATGGAAACGCATAAGACAGGAGGAAGTCAGAAAGTTTTTTGAAAAAAAGTATTCTGATTTTTTAGAACTAAAAAATGTTGTAAAGCCATTATTATTAGAAAATCAAGCCATATATGAGAATTATTATATTAATGATGAGAAAGAGTTATGGGATGCTTTTGAAAATAGGATATTAATTAATAATAGAAAAATCAAGGGCATATTGGAGAATAATATGCATTTGATTCAATATAACGAAAATGGGACATATTCAAACCAAAAGTACGTTCAGCGCTTATTGTTTCATATAGAAGAGTTTGAAGGAACGAGAAATGAAAATAATAATAGGCGTGTCTTATTTCCGAAAGAAATCAATTCAATATTTGGAATTGAACCTGTCAATGATTATTTCCTTCCTATGACAGAATCATTAGAAGATTTAATATCTAAACTGAAAAAAGAAGGCAATTTTGAAACTGTTTGTTTAGGAATTGAAAAGCCTTATTTAAAATACAAGGAAAATGGAAAAAGTGAAATTATTTATTTGGATGATGCACCGAATTTGAGACAAATGTATTATAATTATAATTCATTTAAAAAAGTTGGAGTAAGGTTAAATTCTTTAAATTATGCATTAAAATATATGAGAGGAAGAAATGTTTTATTTAAGTTTCTCAAAGAGGATAATTTAAGGGAAATTATGGCGAAAGAAAAGCATATGATATTTGTATATAAATATTGTTTAAGCAAAAAGGATATTTATGAATTAGCACTGGAAGAAGATGCGGTTGTTGTAAATTTGCATAATTGGAATGGTGAAGGCTGCATATCAGAAGAGGCGTACACCTTAGCAAATACTATGAAGATTAAGTTACTTACGATGGATAAATTCTATGAATATGTTAATAAAATGTAAACTATTTTACAAACTTAAAGAATACATTTTGTCAAATAAAACATTGTTTGGACAATATGAGAAAATATATGTTTTTGGCTCAATTTTAAAGAAAGAACACTATGTAAATGACATTGATTTGCTTTTTGTTTACTTAGAAGAATTTGATAATATGGTTGAGTGTTCAAATGCATTAGCAGAATTAATAGAGCAGTATTTGCAGAAACCGGTTGATTTGACAGTGCTAAGTAAAACTGAATTGAAGGAAACCAGTTTTTTAAGACGACTAAACAACAATTACATAAGAATTATTTAGGATAGCAGAAGAGTTAAGAACCAAAGATTTTTATAAATACGAAAGGGGTTATTTTATGAAATATGTACGAAATTGGTTATATTTTGATTTTTGTATAATTATGGTATTGGGATTTGTGCTCTATTATGATTTTTTTTCTGCGTCATTGTTTTGGTGCAGAATTTTGTGGGCACTTTTGGTAGGGTTCATCGCAGCATTTTTGAGCAGTCTTGTAACATATAGATTAGAAAAAATGAAATCGCTAGAAAGTTTTGAAAATTGTTTTTTTGCATTATCTTATTATATGAATAGCATTAAATACGAATCATCTGTTGAGGAGTATTTAAGGTGGTACAGAATTAATTCTCGTTTAGTAAAAAAACTAGAACAAAGTTATTCGCAGATTGGTTATCTATGGGGATGTTTTGATATTTTTATGCGTAAAGAATATTTTAAAGGAATTATTGAATATTGTTATTATTTTATGAAAGCTGTTGAGGAAGATTTTGAGCTATTGGAAAAGACAGGCAGTGAAAGTGATAGGAAAACTGTTGCAGATAAAATATTTTTAAAGGTGAAGGAGGGGGAAACGGGACAAGAGTATATTGGAAATAAATTGGGTCAGACATTGGTTACGCAAATGAAGATAGTAACAAAAATTTGTAGTGGAAAATATAGACGCATAGAATCTTTTCACGAATTATATGCTCCGATAGATGTAATGCAAAATTTGTCAAAAGAAGAAGAAAAGATTGTTCGCAAATGGAAAAAAAAATTTAATGAAACCTCTTATGAAATTAATGCGATTTCAGCAGATGAGGAAAGTTTGAGGTCTTTAAAACAGAAAAATTACATAAAAGAGTATCAAAAATGTAAGAAAGAAAAATATAAGATAACAGGAAATAAGATGTTACCCCTATATGTCGAAATAAAGAAAAAAGAGCGTTATGTAGATGCGAGTAAACATCGAGATTTTGTATTTTCTTTGTTTTCGATTGTGATATGCTTTATTTCTTTGGTAGAATTTGTTGTGGCGGCTATAGAAGCAATTATACGTGATATAGAGATAAATATTGATTCTTTGGAAATAGTTAGTTTGGTTTTGACAAGTACATTACTATTTTTTGTGGATGTATTTTCTGAAAAAATATGGCTTTGGGCAGATAAAAAAGATCTAAGTAGAATAAATAAAGTTGATAAAACATGTGTAACAATATCAATTATATTATTTGTTGGAACAGATATTGTTTTAAAATTACTCAATAAAGCAATGTTACTTATAATGCTTTTGATAGTATTATGGTTTGTAGGATGTTGGATTTATGGTGCTTATAAGAGGTTTCAAAGCGAAAAAACAGGAGAGAAATAATATTGGCAAAATAGCTGTTGTAGCCATGCTTATTTATTGTAAAATAAAGTGAATGATGTTATACTTTAAACAATTCAAAATTATAAAACAAAGGCGAGGAGGAAAAATATAGTGGCGAAGAAAAGCAATGCAAATATAGGTTTTGAAAGTCAAATATGGGATGCAGCATGTGTTTTGTGGGGACATATTCCAGCTTCGGAATATCGAAAGGTTATAATAGGCTTGATTTTTTTGAGATATATTTCAGCGGCCTTTGATAAACGTCGTCAAGAACTTTTGGACGAAGGTGAAGGATTTGAAGATGATATAGATGCCTATACAATGGAAAATGTCTTTTTCGTTCCAGAAGAGGCAAGATGGAACACAATTGCAGATGCGGCACATACTCCAGAGATTGGTATAGTGTTGGACAATGCTATGAAAGCTATAGAGGCAGATAATAAAAAACTAAAAAATGTTCTTCCTAAAAATTATGCAAATCCGGATTTGGACAAGCAGGTACTTGGTGATGTTGTAGATATTTTTACTAATAGTATTGATATGTCTAAAACGGGAATAGATGAGGATTTATTAGGACGGACATATGAATATTTTATTGCGCGTTTTGCTGAAAAAGAAGGTGCAGGTGGTGGAGAATTTTATACACCATCAAGTGTTGTAAGAACTTTAGTTGAGATTCTTAAACCGTATGAAAATTGTAGAGTTTATGATCCGGCATGCGGTTCAGGTGGTATGTTTGTTCAAAGCGCAAAATTCATAGAGGCTCATAATGGAAACCGTAGTGCAATTTCAGTATATGGACAAGAGGCAAATGCTGATACTTGGAAAATGGCAAAAATGAACATGGCAATTCGAGGTATCGACGCGGATTTTGGACCTTATCAAGCAGATACATTTACTAAGGATTTACATCCTACGCTTAAAGCGGATTTTATTTTAGCAAATCCACCTTTTAACTATCATCCATGGAATCAGGAGAAGTTATTATCGGATGGTCGTTGGAAATACGGAGTTCCTCCAGCGAGTAATGCAAACTATGCATGGATACAGCATATGATTTATCATCTTTCACCTAATGGAAAAATTGGTCTTGTCCTTGCCAATGGTGCTTTATCATCCCAAACAGGTGGGGAAGGTGAAATTAGGAAGAATATTATTTTGGATGATCTTGTAGAGGGAATCGTTGCTTTACCAACGCAGTTGTTTTATAGTGTGACGATTCCGGTTACTCTTTGGTTTATCAGTAAAAATAAGAGCCAAAAAGGAAAAACCTTATTTGTTGATGCACGTAAAATGGGTCATATGGTAGATCGTAAGCACCGAGATTTTACAGACGAGGATATTCAAAAACTGGCAGATACTTTTACACAGTTTCAGAATGGAACACTTGAAGAAGTTAAGGGCTTTTGTGCAATAGCAGACACTCAAGAGATTGAGAAACAGGATTTTATTCTGACACCGGGAAGATATGTAGGAATTGAAGAAGTGGAAGACGATGGTGAACCTTTTGAGGAAAAAATGACTCGCCTTACATCGGAACTTTCTGATATGTTTGAAAAGTCGCATCAACTAGAGGACGAAATTCGTAAGAAATTGGGGGCGATTGGATATGAGGTGTAAACTATCAGATATTGCCGAAGTAATAATGGGGCAATCACCAAAGTCGCAGTATTATAATTCTGTTGGAGTTGGTACTCCTTTTTTACAAGGTAATAGAACGTTTGGATTTAAGAGACCAGTATTTGACACATATACTACAGTGGTTACTAAAAAAGCAAGTGCTGGAGACGTAATTATGAGTGTACGAGCTCCAGTGGGAGATATAAATATTACGCCAGTGGATATATGTTTAGGCCGAGGTGTTTGCTCATTAAGAATGAAAAATGGTAATCAAGAGTTTTTGTACTATTTGATGAAATACTATATGCCACAATTGATAAATAAGGAGAGTGGCACGGTATTTGGTTCAGTTAATCGTAATGACATAAGGGGTCTAGAAATTGATATTCCTGAAAGTGCTAGTTCACAACGGGAAATTGCTAGATATATGACGATGTTAGATGATAAAATAGAATTAAATATAGCGATAAACAATAATTTAGAGCAGCAGGCTCAGGCAATATTCAAGTCTTGGTTTGTTGATTTTGAGCCTTTCAATGGTACTATGCCTTCTGACTGGAAAATTGTTCCGCTTGAAAAAATAGTTAGTTTCCAAAACGGCTACGCTTTTAAGAGTAAAGAACTTCTAAATGAGCCAACGTCTGATTGCTATCAAGTTTTCAAACAAGGACATATTGCACGTGGCGGTGGATTTATTCCAGATGGCACAAAAAGCTGGTTTCCGAAAAGTCTTTCTTCAAAATTAGAAAGGTTCGTCTTAAAAAAAGGCGATATTCTTATGGCAATGACCGATATGAAAGACAATGTTGCAATATTAGGAAACACTGCTATTATGCCACGAGATAACGAATACATTGTCAATCAACGTGTAGGACATCTGAGAGCAAATGGGTACAAAAGTATTACATATCCATTCGTCTATTTACTAACCAATAGCACTGATTTTCTTGTTGACCTTCGTAGCAGAGCTAATAGTGGGGTTCAGGTAAATCTGTCCTCAGCTGAAATCAAAGCATCGCAAACTGTTTTGCCAACTGAAAAAGTAAATGTAGCTTTTTCAGAGATAACATTACCAATGTTTGAAACTATAATAAACAATCAGCTCGAAAATCAACGATTAACTCAACTTCGTGATTCGTTGTTGCCCAAGCTGATGTCCGGCGAACTTGATGTCTCCGACATCGACCTTTAAGCCACTAAATTATTGTTTACACTGATTAGTTAGGAGGAATTAGATGCAAAAATGGATATATGAATTAATTCTATCTGTCATAACTGTGACAGCTACCTTTATTGCGTTGGGTCAAACAAGACAACAAATGAGATTAAGCAATAAACAGGCTTTATTTGAAAAAAGATTAAATACATATATGTTTGTTAAGGGGCTTATGGAATTATGTAACAGCAATAAGACGCATTTTCGAGAATATAGAGATGATGTGTGTTTGACGAATAAGCTAATTTTTGGATTTTTGACAAATAATTCTTATTTAAAAGAATTAGGCGATGTAATAAATAATTCATCGGATGACAATTACAGAGTTAAATTATTGAAAAAATTAGAGGAAATCAAAAGCACTGCAACTAGAATAGAATTGATTTTTAGGGGGAAGAAGAGATTTTTTTGTAGTGAATTTGTTTCAGATTACGGAGAGGTTTTATGGAGGATGTATCAATACCAGATTGTTTGTGATAAGATAGAAGAAGAAAGACATAAGAGGAAGAAAGAACTAGAAAATTTGTGTGGGATATATCGTGAGCCAAATTACAGAAAAGATGTTTATGATGCGATGAATAAGTTGATTGAGAGTTACTATAAGTTGGAAAAAGTTGAGTATAAAATACGCAAACAAATTGTTTTGAAGTAGGAGGTGTTAAAATATGGTTACAACATTTTCGGAGGCAAATTATGAAGAGGCGGTTTTAGAATTATTTCGAAATATGGGCTATCAATATGCATATGGTCCGAACGTGGAACGTGATTTTCAGAGTCCATTGTATGATGAAGTGCTTTTGGAATATATTTATAGGCTGAATCCGGCATTACCGGTGGAAGCAATTAATGAGGCTGTGTATAAATTAAAGAACTACGAAAATGGCGAATTGGTTCAAAAAAATGAAACTTTTATGGATTATTTACAGAATGGGATTGAAGTGCGATACAATGAGCAGGGAGAAGAAAAAAATGCCATTGTTTATTTAGTGGATTATGAAAATCTTGACAATAATTCGTTTATTGTGGCAAATCAGTGGACGTTTGTTGAAAACAGCAATAGACGTCCGGATATTATTTTGTTCTTAAATGGACTTCCGATTGTGTTGATTGAGTTGAAATCACCATCTAGAGAAGAAACAGATGCATCAGAGGGATATGCGCAAATACGAAATTATATGCAGGAAATTCCATCTATGTTTATTTACAATTGTATTTGTGTTATAAGTGACCATCTTACATCGCGTGCAGGTACAATTACTTCTGGTGAAGATCGTTTTATGGAGTGGAAGACAAAGGATGGAAATTATGAAAATACAAAACAAGCCCAATTCGATACGTTTTTTGATGGGATGTTCGAAAAAAGCCGATTACTGGACATCATTAAAAATTTCATATGTTTTTCAGATGAGGGGTTGCAGCATTTAAAGATTCTTGCAGGATATCATCAATATTTTGCTGTGAAAAAAGCAGTTGAGATGGCAAAAAAGGCAATAAAAACAGATGGTAAAGGAGGGGTTTTCTGGCATACGCAGGGTTCGGGAAAATCTTTATCAATGGTATTTTATGCACACTTATTACAGTTTGAATTAGACAGTCCAACGATTGTTGTAATAACCGATCGAAATGATTTGGACAATCAGTTGTATGGACAGTTTTTGAAATGCAGTCGTTTTTTGAGACAGGAACCGGTACAGGCAACGTGCAGAAAACTAGGGCTTCATTCGTCTAAAGAGGATGTCGGACTAATGGACTGGTTAAATGGAAGGCAGGCGAATGGCATTATTTTCACAACAATGCAAAAATTCGAAGAGGCAGAGGAACCTTTGTCAGAACGACGGAACATTATTGTAATGGCAGATGAAGCGCATCGTGGACAGTACGGATTAAAGGAAAAAGTTGATACAAAGACTGGAAAAATAAAAATTGGTACTGCTAGAGTTATTCGGAACAATTTACCTAATGCTACTTATGTAGGTTTTACGGGAACGCCTATTTCATTGAAAGATAGAAGTACGAAAGAGGTGTTTGGTAATTATATTGATATTTATGATATGACACAAGCAGTTGAAGATGGTGCGACGAAGCCGGTTTATTATGAAAGTAGAGTAATTAAACTTAAGCTTGATGAACAGACGTTGAAATTAATTGATACGGAATATGATTTAATGGCGGCAAGTGCAGATGCAGAAGTTATTGAAAAAAGCAAAAAGCAGCTAGGGCAGATGGAAGCAATATTAGGAAATGAGAAAACGATCCATTCACTTGTCACCGATATTATAGGGCATTATGAGAACAATCGTGCAGATTTACTGACAGGAAAAGCTATGATTGTTGCATATTCGCGCACGATAGCAATGAAAATTTATAACAAAATATTGGAATTGCGTCCAGAATGGAGCGAAAAAGTGGGACTTGTTATGACCGAAAGTAATAAAGATCCAGAGCAGTGGCGAAGCATAATTGGTAATAAGCGATATAGGGATGAACTAGCAACAAAATATAAAGATGATAGTAGTCCATTTAAAATTGCAATTGTTGTTGACATGTGGTTGACCGGATTTGATGTTCCATCGTTGGCAACCATGTATGTTTATAAGCCGATGAGAGGTTATAATTTAATGCAGGCAATTGCAAGGGTCAATCGTGTATATAAAGATAAAGAAGGCGGATTGATTGTTGATTATGTTGGAATTGCTTCTGCATTAAAAGAGGCAATGAATGACTATACGAAACGCGATAAAAAGAATTATGGAGATACTGATATTGCAAAAGTTGCTTTCCCTAAATTTGAAGAGAAGTTATCTATTTGTAGAGACTTATTTCATGGTTATGATTATTCTAACTTTATACAGGGAAGCAATTTGCAGAGGTCAAAAATAATTAGTGGTGGAGTCAATTTCATGGTTGCAGTTGACAAAGAAGAAAAGAAGACTGATTTTTTGAAAGAATCGCTTCTTTTGAGACAAGCTTTATCGCTGTGTTCTTCTTTAGTGGAGAAAGAATTGCGTATAGAAGCTGCATTTTTTGAAGCGGTACGAGTGCTTATTATGCGACTGATGAATAAGGGAAGTTCAAAGAAAATATCATTACCGGAAATGAATGAAAGAATAAGCGAACTTCTAAAAGCCAGTATTAAGAGTGATGGTGTAATAAATTTGTTTTCGGATATATCAGAGAATTTTTCTCTTTTTGACCCTGAATTTCTTGAAGAAGTATCAAGGATGAAAGAGAAAAATTTGGCAGTTGAATTGTTGAAAAAACTTATTGCAGAACAAATATATATTTACAGAAAGACAAATGTTGTTAAATCTGAAAAATTTAGTGAGATTATAAAGGCTGCAATGAATCGTTATCTAAATGGTATGTTGACGAATGAGCAAGTAATTGAAGAACTGCTTAATCTTGCTAAACAAATTGCAGCGGCACAAAAAGAGGGTGATGAATTAGGTCTTACAGCGGATGAACTGGCATTTTATGATGCATTGACTAAACCACAGGCAATAAAAGACTTTTATGAGAATGAGGAATTGATTGCGCTTACAAAAGAATTAGCAGATGCATTACGGCGTAACAAGACGATTGATTGGCAAAAACGAGATTCTGCTCGTGCAAAAATGCGAATGATGATAAAGCGGTTATTAAAAAAACACGGATATCCGCCAGAGGGAAGGGATGATGCGGTTGAGACTGTGATGACACAATGTGAATTATGGACAGATAATAATGATATGACGGATTCGCAAAAGCAAATTACATATGAATACACAGTTGATACTAACAATAGTTTGGGAAAAGTCGCAGAAAAGATGAATTATGCGGGAAATAACAAGTAATTTTTGCCTTACGGAAATGGCTGTAAGGGAATACTGTTTGTAATGTCAAGAACGTTCTTGACATTCATTAGACAGATGTAATAAATAATGTATATCATTACGTTGTTCATTTCATCACCTCCTGTTATCAACGATTTTAAGTAGTTGATAATAATATTATATAATATATTGTTATGGGAGGATGGTAGAGTTCTTTACAAAATGTAAAGTCCAATTGATTTTAAGGCTCGATAATAGTAAGATATCTACCGGTCGTTTATTATCGGGCTTTTAGGAGGAAAAAAATGAGAAATAATATCTATAAAGATAAGTTTTATACACATTTTGATACAAAGAAAAGCTATAAACAATTTAGAAGTAAGGTTGAAAACATTCATTGGGTGGGGAAACATGGTTTTTATCCGTTTATTCATTTTGACATTGGTTTTAGCAAGTATATCAGTGATTCGGAAGGTGTTAAGCATAAGAAGACAAAGGTAAGAAATATTTATTATGCTGCACATATTGACCGATTTATTTATGAATACTATGGAAATAGATTAAATAATCAATACAATCGCTATGTCAAGGAACATGGAATAAATCGGGCAGTAATTGCGTATAGAAACTGTACACCTGGCAAATGTAATATTCATTTTGCACGAGAAGTTTTTGAATTTATTGTTAAGTGTAAGGATGCTTATGTATTTGTAGGGGATTTTTCGCAGTTTTTTGATAGATTAAATCATAAATATTTAAAGAAAATGATAAGACATATATTAGGGGATAAATCCCTGGATGATGCTGATTATGCTATATTCAAAAATATAACGCGATTTTCATATATAAACGCAAGTGGTCTTAAGTCAATATAGTGGACACCGAAAGTGCGACTTTTACGCCGCACCTTC
>ERZ831634.1747-NODE-1747-length-21236-cov-3.273453_pt1 | contig 21236 bp, 20 predicted proteins | sample MGYA00519953_ERZ831634 | MGnify/ENA primary metagenome ERZ831634 (study PRJEB31850, sample SAMEA3708718) | human gut metagenome | biome: human gut; feature: human-associated habitat; material: faeces | place: China | collected 2014 ... | reverse complement strand
TATATACTTTATAAGTAACACCAGCTTCTCTTAACTGCTTACGGAGCTGTGTGTCCTGCTCAACTGTCAGTCCACGGTAGTCAACTACTACTGCGCCCTTAGCGCCGTTGAATAATTCTGCGATTTCAGCAACAACCGGCTGCTTTAATTCAACTTTTGCCATGAATGGTTTACCTCCTGTTTTATTTCTATAACCGCCTGGTAAACGTTTTCTGTAAAATAAAATCCCTCCGTCACACGCAGGACAGGGGGATAGAAATATACAACGATATCAGTTCCCTCGGCAGGCGTATTAACCTTATGCCTTTCGGCACCTGCTGTCTTCGGCAGTTAAACACGATAAATACTATAACATAGAAGTCAAGGGTTGTCAATAGACCTATTAACTTTTTTTATTTTGTAAAAATGCAGCCGCGACCTCCATATCCTCCGGTGTTGTCACCTTGATATTCCGGTAAGAACCTTCGGTCAGGCGTACCTTGTGATCGGTCATCGTCTCGACCACCATCGCATCATCCGTCACTCCCTGCTGGTACTCTTCCCGACTCATCATCTTGTCATACGCCGCGCGGATCAGCGGGTAAGTAAATCCCTGCGGTGTCTGAATCATCCAGACATGCGCCCGTTCCGGCGTCACAGAGGCAAATCCGTCCGCATCCACCAGCTTGACCGTATCCTTTGACGGCATGCCTGCCACTGCTGCGCTATAACTTCGTATATCTGATACGATACGTTCAATCATCGGCTCGTCCACAAACGGACGCGCCCCGTCATGAATCAGGACGCAGTCCCCCTCCCCATAGGAAAGCTGGCTGCCGAGCGCCTTTAACCCCTCGTAGACCGAATGGTAGCGCTCTTTTCCGCCCGCAACGATAGCGCGCACCTTGGAAAATCCATATTTTCCTACAATCTCGTCCCGGCAGTACGCGATCTCATCCGCCCCGGTCACCAGAATCACATCATCGACCCGGCTCTCCTCAAACGCGTGAAGTGCATACCAGATGACCGGCTTTTCCTCCAGAAGGAGAAACTGCTTCTGAATATTGCTTTTCATCCGTTTTCCCTGTCCGGCTGCCAGAACGATAGCGGCGGTGCGGGTCGGATGCGGTGTAATTTTCTCTTTCCCAAATTGATCCAATGTATGTTCCATCTCGTTTCTCCTCCATGCCAGAACGATCTCTTAAAACACTCTTTTTCCACTTTTTGTCAAATCAATATTTTTAAAAAAAATTAACCGCAAAACAATTCTTCCTGAAAAAATTTGTATTATCTCTCGCCCAGCTTCAAATTCGGCACCGCATTCAGATCCCAGCCTGCGCGCGCGCCCTTCTTATATTCATAGTACGCCGCCGCGCCGATCATCGCCGCATTGTCCGTACAGAAGATCGGTGACGGATGGAAGAACTGGATGCCCGCCTCTTTACAGGCCTTCTCCATGCCCGCCCGGAGAGCGGAGTTGGATGCCACACCGCCGGCGATCGCCACGCGCTTATAGCCGTGCTGTTTCGCCGCCTCGATCGTGCGCGATACCAATACTTCCACAACCGCATTCTGGAACGAAGCCGCCAGATCCGGCACATTGATCTCCTCGCCCATCATTTTCGCATGGTTAATATAATTTAAGACCGCCGATTTTAAGCCGCTGAAGCTGAAATCATATGGATTGTCGCCCACTTTTGCCCGTGGAAACTCAATCGCATGTGGATTCCCCTCTTTTGCCGCCTTATCGACCTTCGGACCGCCCGGATAACCGAGCCCGACCGCGCGTGCCACCTTGTCAAACGCCTCGCCTGCTGCATCGTCTCGGGTGCGTCCCAGAATCTCAAATTCGCCATAATCTTTCACAATCACCAGATGTGTATGTCCGCCTGACACGATCAGGCACATGAACGGCGGTTCCAGATCCGGATTTTCGATGAAATTTGCCGATACGTGCCCCTCGATATGGTGTACGCCGACCAGCGGCTTCTTCGCCGCATACGCGAGTGCTTTGGCTTCCGCCACACCGACCAAAAGCGCGCCAACCAGCCCTGGACCGTAGGTAACTGCAATCGCCGTCATCTCCTCCAGACTCATATGTGCCTCTGTCAGCGCCTCTTCAATAACCTGGTTGATCTTCTCGATATGCTTTCTCGACGCAATCTCCGGCACAACGCCGCCAAACAGCGTGTGAAGATCGATCTGGGAAGATATGATATTGGAAAGAACGGTACGTCCGTTTTTCACGACTGAAGCTGCCGTCTCATCACAGGAACTCTCGATTGCAAGAATGTAAACATCTTCTGATGGGTGTCCGTTTTCTGTATCATGCACGGAAATCTCTGCCCTCGATACCGGAGCTTTCCCCGGTCCCCGTTCCAATGCTCCTGAAACTGGCATTTTCATCCGTTCTTCCTTCTTTTCTTCTATATTCTCTCTCTTTTCTTCCGTCTGCATCGCCCTTACTCCTCATCAAATCCCAGCTCTGCCGTCCAGCCATCACGGGCGGCTTTCGCTCTCGGGAATATCTCACGCACTTTATCCATATAATCATCCGGACGGATGAGCGACGGGCTGTAATGAGTCAGCCACATTTCCTTCGGCTGGGCCTCCTTCGCCAGGTGCGCCGCCTCCTGGAATGTCATATGCTTGTATTCTCTCGCCTTGGCTTCTTTCCCGTCCTCGCCGTACATGCCTTCACAGATAAACAGATCCGCATCCTTCGCGTACTCCGCAATTACCGGAAGCGGTCTCGTATCGGTACAGTATGCCACCTTGATTCCCTTCCGGTCACCTCCGAGCACCATATCCGGTGTCAGCGTTCTGCCCTCCTCCTCGATCGTCTCCCCCTTCTGCAGGCGGCTCCAGAACTTCTGCGGAATCTCCTGCGCCCGCGCGCGTTCCACATCGAACCGTCCCTTTCTCGGAATCGAAATCGAGTACCCATAACAGGTCACATTATGGTTGACCCGGTACGCATCGATCACATACGGTCCAATCTGAAGCTGCTGTCTCGGCTCCGTCAGCTCGATAAACTCAAGCGGAAACGGCAATTCCGGCGCGATCGTCCGCAGTGCCGTCACCACGCGTTCCAGTCCCTTCGGTCCAATCATCGTGATCGGCTCCGTCCGCTCCGCATTTCCCATCGTCAACAAAAGTCCCGGCAGACCGCTGATATGATCCGCGTGATAATGTGTAAAACAAATCACATCCACCGGCTTCGGGCTCCAGCCCTTTTCTTTCAACGCAATCTGCGTGCCTTCCCCGCAGTCTATCAGCAAATTGCTGCCCGAGCAGCGGACCATCAAAGCCGTCAGCCACCGATACGGCAGCGGCATCATCCCGCCCGTTCCCAGCAATCATACATCTAACATGGAACATCCTCTTTTCTATTAAATAAATGATTTATAATAAATCTTTTTAATTAAAAGTCATGCAAAAAGCTGTCAAAACAGCTTTTCTCCTAACTCCCATATCATTTAATAATATCATAAAGAAATACTATGTTGCAAGCCAGAAATTCAGCAATCCAATTCACTGGCGAGACGCAGATGGCGCACCGCCTGTCCCGCGTTTCTCCGTTCCCCTCACGACTCTACAATAGTTCCGTCCTCTCCTCCTTATCTGCCTCAATCAGAAATTCCCGCGTCACTCCATCATAGCACTCCTCGCACAGATCAAAATGATGCACCTCCCCATCTTTCTCCGAAAAATAGTCCCATGCCACATCAAAATGCGCCGCTCCTTCGCGCAGAATGCCTTCTTTCACCGCCAGCTTCTTCCCGCACCGGTTGCAGACAACCGACAGAAGAATGCCGCTCTCTCCATATTTTCTCATGCTCTCCTCGCCTTTCTCTTCTATATACACAAAATGGAGAAGCCATGTCCTCCACAGCTTCTCCATCATTATACTGTTTTTTATACCGGTTTTTAAGCGGAAAGTGCTGGAAATACTTACAGTACCTTATATCCCTTCGATGTCAGGCAGATGCTGACCTCCCTCACATCGTCCGTGTGAAGCACCATAACCGGCTTGCCAGAATCACGATTGAAGGAGAGATACAGGTAATCTACATTGATATTGCTCTCTTCGAGGGAAATTAACAGACGGTTGAGTGCTCCGACCTCGTCATCCAGTTCGACGCCAAGCACCTCTGTCAGACGGCAGAGATAACCAGCTTCCGCCAGCACTTTCTCCGCGTGCTCTGGATTAGAAACAACCATACGGATAATACCGTACTCCGCACTGTCATTCGTGATCGAACCCCAAATGTTAATATTCTCCTTCTGAAGAAGGGATGTAATATTCTGTAAACGTCCTTTCTTATTCTCTGCAAAAATAGATACCTGACTCAGCATATGAACCTCCTACCGTTCTTTTCTTTTGATTTAACACTGTAAAGTGTTACGCTTTTATCTGTTAAACAGTATACTCATTTCCATTTCATCTGTCAATGCTTTTTCCGCTTCTTTTCCAATAAATCAGCGCATCTTCCGTCGGCCCGCTGTAATAATTCTTCCGAACCGCCTCTTTCTGAAAGCCATACGCCTCATACAGCGCAATCGCCGGGGCATTAGATGCACGCACCTCCAAGGTGATATCCTCGACGTTTTCTTCCTCTGCTTCCTTTAACAGCCGTTCCATCAGAAGCCGCCCATAGCCGCGCCCCCGGCACGCGCCGTGAACCGCGATCCGCATCAGCTCGCCTTCCCCGGCAATGACGCGGAAATTGCAGTAGCCACGGACGGTTTCATCCTCTTTCAGCACCCAGGTTTTATCCCAGCTGCTCGTCAGCAGATCCTGTAAAAGCTTCTCCGACCATGCATCCGAAAAGCATTCCAGTTCCAGTGCCCGGACCGCAGGAAGATCCCCCGGCTGAAAATCCACTATCTGAACACGAAGCTCTTTTTGCGTTCCCGTTCCTGCCGCCATTATTTCTTCTCCACGACCACAATACCGGCTGCCAGCTTATCCATCTCGCCCTGGCGCTCTGCGACCTCGCGCTCGCGCTCCGCCTGCGATTTCCGCAGATAATCCGGCTTGTGCTCGGCTGCCGTCTCGGTCTTTCCCTCTGCCAGATACACTGCGCCAAGCGCTGCCACCGCCGAAGCTCGCTGACGGCTCGCCTGTGCCGGTGCAAACGAATACGGCACCTTCATCTCTTCCTCGATCACCGCCCGGTTGACCGGCACACCGTCCCCCAGGAAAATCACGCGCTCGCCGCGCTCATTTAACTCAGCAATCAACGCATGGATATCCGTAATGTACTGTTCTTTCACAATCTCGAACTTCTCTTCATACCGATAGAGTCCCGTGTACACCTGCTGCCGTCTCGCATCCAGCATCGGGCAGATGAGCGCCGAAGCCCCGTACAGACAATATCCCATCGCATCCATCGTCGGCACATGGATCAGCGGCTTCCCAAGCGCCAGTCCCAGTCCTTTCGCTGTCGCAGAGCCAATCCGAAGCCCCGTAAAAGATCCTGGACCGCCGGATACTGCGATTGCATCGATGCTTTCCAACGGCACCTCCAGCATTTTCACAATCTCATCAATCATCGGAAGAAGTGTCTGCGAATGCGTTTTTTTCAGATTCACCGTATATTCCGCCGTGATCACATCATCCGTAACAATAGCAACCGATGCCACCAGGGATGCGCTTTCGATTCCCAAAATTCTCATTTTCTCTTTCCTCCTGTCGCCGGCTACTGCTCGTTTACTGAAATTTTCCGGTAATCAAAGCCCTTTTCCAAATCCTTTTCAATCGTGATCTGGATCGGATGTTCCGGCAGGATCTCGCGGATGCGCTCCGACCATTCGATCAGGCAGATGCCCTCGCCGTAGAAATAGTCCTCATAGCCAATCTCATCCATCTCGTCCACATCGCCGAGACGATATACATCAAAATGGTAGAGCGGCAGGCGCCCATCGTCGTACTCCTGCACGATCGTGAAAGTCGGGCTGTTGACCGGTTCCTGAATTCCAAGTCCCGCGGCAAACCCCTGCGTAAAAACCGTCTTTCCTACGCCCAGATCACCATTCAAACAATACACCTGCCCTGCCTGCGCTTCCATTCCAAGCTTTTTTCCAAACGCATACGTCTCTTCCGGGCTGTTTGTTTCTATCATCATGCTCGAATTCCTCTTCTCTTTTCCTGCGGCAGATTTCTTGTAAGCATACTGAGAAAAATCTGCTCCTCCGAACCTCTGAACACGCGCTTCGGCATCAGGTACGCCTTGTCTCGACCCAGGTAAAGCACATAGATTCCCGCGATCTTTTTCACTTTTACCAGCTTATCCCAGCTGATCTCACCCTTGCCGTTCGCCTGGCGGGCACGGATGCCCTCGTCTCCAATGTGAAATACAATCTCAGCTCCCGTTTTCGCATCCCTGGCGGTGCGCTCTGCCTGTTTCCAGATTGCAAAAATCTGAAAGCCTGTCAAGGCAATCACTCCCAGAATCACCAGATTCGTCACCTGCGTTCCCAGACGTTCCTCGCTGGCTGACGCTGCAATAATAACGAGCACCGTCAGTATGATGCATCCGATTCCACGCAGTCCCGCCCAGAAATTGTACATCGAATAAATAAAAATCTCTTTTGGCTGTATTTTTACACGTAAGTCCATTTTATCTTCTCCCTAATTTTCTATGCCTTATCCGCCGCCCCATTCCAGTCAGCGCTCCTGCATCCTATAACCAACGGCTGAATCTGCCGTGGTTTACTTCGTCTCCCGGATTTTCATCGTCAGCGAAATGCGCTTCTTCGCCACATCAACCGCCAGCACCTTGACCTCCACGATATCCCCGACGCTGACCGCCTCCAGCGGATGCTTGATATAGCGGTCTGTCATCTGGGACACGTGAACCAGACCATCCTGATGCACGCCGATATCCACAAACGCACCGAAATCAATGACATTCCGCACGGTTCCTTTTAAAATCATGCCCGGCTTCAAATCCTTCATTTCCAGCACATCCGTGCGGAGAATCGGCTTCGGCATCTCCTCACGCGGGTCGCGCGCCGGTTTTTCCAACTCGCTCACGATATCGAGCAAGGTCGGCTCGCCGATCGAAAGCTCTTTTGCCAGCTTTGCCGTATCCGCGATCTCCTTGCGGATATTGCGGATGCCGCCCGCCGCGATCTCCTTCGGATCATGTCCAAGCTGCTTTAAAAGCGCCTCCGCTGCTTTATAGCTCTCCGGGTGCACACTCGTCGCATCGAGCGGATTCTTGCCGCCCTGGATCCGCATAAATCCGGCGCACTGTTCATACGCCTTCGGTCCCAGCTTCGCCACCTTCAAAAGCTCACGGCGCGTTGAAAATGCGCCATTCTCCTCCCGATATGCCACGATATTTTTCGCAATCGTCTTGTTAATGCCGGAAATATAGGCGAGCAGCGGCGCCGATGCCGTATTCAGATCCACGCCGACCTTATTTACGCACGTTTCCACCACGCCCTGCAGCGCTTCGCTTAAATTTTTCTGGTTCATATCATGCTGGTACTGACCGACTCCAATGGATTTCGGATCAATTTTTACCAGCTCCGCCAGCGGATCCTGCAGGCGTCTCGCGATCGATGCCGCGCTTCTCTGTCCGACATCAAACTGCGGAAATTCCTCCGTCGCCAGCTTGCTCGCCGAATAAACCGACGCGCCCGCCTCATTGACGATAACATACTGAACCTTCTCCGGAATTTCTTTTAAGAGTTCCACGATGATCTGCTCAGATTCTCGGCTTGCCGTACCATTCCCCACTGAGATCAGGGAAATACCGTACTTGCGGATCAGCTTTTTCACGATCTCCTTCGACTCTTCCACGCGGTTCTGCGGCGCAGTCGGGTAAATGACCGTCGTATCGAGCACTTTTCCCGTCTCATCCACAACTGCCAGCTTGCAGCCCGTCCGGAATGCCGGATCCCAGCCGAGCACCACGCATCCTGCGATCGGCGGCTGCATCAGGAGCTGTTCCAGGTTCTTGCCAAATACCTGAATCGCGCCGTTCTCTGCCGTTTCTGTCAGCCCCGCGCGGATCTCGCGCTCGATCGCCGGTCCGATCAGGCGGCGGTAGCTGTCCAGAATCACTTCTTCCATCACGCGCGCCGCATCCCCATCCGGGCGGATAATCAGCTGTTTCTCCATATACCGGACAATCTGCTCCTCCGGCGCTATAAGCTTCACGCTCAGAATCTTCTCTTTCTCACCGCGGTTGATCGCCAGCACACGGTGTCCCGCCAGCTTTTTGACTGGTTCGGAGAAATGATAGTACATCTCGTACACCGACTGTATCTTCTCATCCTTTGCGGATGCCTCCAAAAGACCGTCCTGCATCGTCTTTTTACGTGCGTAGTTGCGGTATTTTGCCATCTCGCTGATCTGCTCAGCCAGAATATCACGCGCGCCGTCTATTGCCTCTGAAACATCTGCAACACCCTTTTCTTCCGACACGTACTTCGCCGCCTCCGCCTCCAGGCTGCCGCCCGCTTCCTGCTTGTAAATCCAGACTGCTAACGGTTCCAGCCCTTTCTCACGGGCAATTCCGGCACGGGTGCGCCGTTTCGGGCGGTACGGAAGATAAAGATCTTCCACCGCAACCAGCGTCGCCGCATCGCGGATCTGTTTCTCCAGCGCCGGAGTCAGCTTCTCCTGGGCGCGGATCGCACCGATCACCTGCTCCTTTTTATCCTCCAGATTCCGAAGATAGCGCAGACGCTCATCTAGCTGGCGCAGCACCTCATCATTCAGGGAACCGGTCGCCTCCTTGCGGTAGCGCGCGATGAACGGGATCGTGTTTCCCTCATCGATCAGCTTTACCGCCGCTTCGACCTGATTTCTCCCTATCTGAAGCTCTTCTTTCAATGCCTGTATAATATCCATGCAAAAACTCTCCTTCAATATCAATACGCTGTTTAATCATACCATTCCAGCGCATATTTCGCAAGTCAATGCCTAACTGGACAAGCGGCTTTATTCATGATACACTTTTATCGGATTCAATCCGCCAGATGGGCATAGATTTTGTTTTGCCCTATTCAGCGGCTGTCTCTAATTTTCAGAAAAGGATGTAGCTGTTTTCTTTTTTCACAGTTATGAAAGGATTAGATATACGATGAGTTATTACGATGAAACACCTTCTCCGAAGGAACATTCAGATACAAATGAAACCCGGCGCAATCGTTCGCGCCGCTATGCCACGATGTCAATGATGTGCGGCATCTTCGCATTTTTCTCCCTGTTTTTGAGTTTTTCCGCCGCGATTCTGCTCGGAATGTCGGCGAATGTACTGTTTGTCCTATCCAAGGAGGAAGGACAGCCGCGGCGCGGCAGCGCAGTGGTCGGGCTAATACTGGGAGTTATGTCTACCATCTTTGGAGTAGTTGAGTTTTTCTGCCTGATCCAGGTGTACCATATGATTACGGATCCGCAATATGCGCCGTTTTTTGATCAGGCAATGGAGTTGTATGAGAGTTTGATTGGTCCGTTACAATAAAATGATTGGCAAGAGGACCTTTTTCTGTGTATTTCTTGCGTTAAAAAGCACACCGCGTCATGAATGACTTTGGCGTGCTTTTTACTTTATATCCTATTTTGTATAGCGAATCGTCTGGCGGATATCTTCCTCGAATACCGCTGCCAGTTTCCGGAAGCGTGCTTCGGTCATTTCTCCGGTTATGACCGCAAATTCGTCCATCTCCGGGAGTTCGATGGTTTCTGCTTCACCGAAGGCTGCACGCACATCGGCAAGTTTGTCGGCTGATTTGCCTGCCAGTCGGAGGAAGTAGCTGAAGGTTACTTCGCCCATCGGTGCAACTGGCTGTTTTTCGTCGGTCCAGCCGGTCGGGATGTTGTCTTCCATGTGTCCGGCGATCTCTACGATGTCGCTGACGACTGCGCTGGCGGTCGGGAGTTTTCCGGCGCCGCTGCCGTAGAACATGACGGTTCCAAGTGTATTGCCGCGAACCATGACTGCATTGTATACGTCATTGACTGCAAAGAGCGGATGATCCGGTCCGATCATCATCGGGCATACATAGACGCTGGCTTTATTGCCTTCCATGCGGCTGGTTCCAAACAGTTTAATCGAAGTTCCCAGCTTTGCCGCATATTTGAAATCAGTATCGGTAATCTTTGTGATGCCCTCGGTCGGCACATCTTCGTAATTTACTTCTTTTCCAGTTGCCAGTGAGGTAAGAATCGTGATCTTGCGGCAGGTATCGTAGCCTTCTACGTCTGCCTCCGGGTTGCGCTCTGCATATCCGAGTTCCTGCGCTTTCTTCAAGGCTTCCTCAAAGGTCTGACCTTCTCTTGCCATCTTGGTAAGGATGTAGTTGGTTGTACCGTTTAAGATACCGCTGATTTCCTCGATCTTCTCGCCTGCAAGAGACTGAGTCAGCGGACGCAGAAGCGGAATGCCGCCGCCTACGCTGGCTTCGAAGAGGAAGTTTAAGTTCTTCTCGCGTGCAATCGCCAGAAGCTCGGTGCCGTGTGCCGCTACAAGTGCCTTGTTGGAGGTCACAACGTGCTTACCGGCTAACAGGCACGCTTTTGCAAACTTGTATGCCGGATTGACGCCGCCCATCGCCTCTACAACGATCTCTACTTCTTCGTCTTTTTCAATGATCTCAAAATCATGAACAATCTGCGCTTCGTGCGGATCACCCGGAAATTCACGCAGATCCAGAATATATTTTACTGCAATCTCTTTGCCGGTTTTTTCTGTGATTTTGTCTTTGTTGGTTTCTAATACTTCTACGACTCCGGAACCAATTGTTCCATAGCCCATCACTGCTACCTGAATCATAATCTTTACTCCCTGGCTATAATTTTTACGTTGTGTACTCCCGAATTTTCTTCCATCTCTTCGACCATATGCGATATATTTCCGGTATCCGAGCGGACTTCCACGCTGAGTGTCAGCGTCGCCACATTGTTGACCGGAATACTCTGATGAATCGTCAGAATATTCGCCTTGTAAATCGCTACGATATGAAGAAGATCCGATAAAAGTCCCTGTTCATCATCCATCTGCAGCACCATGGTAATCGTTTTGCCCTTGGCGTTGTCGTAAAATGGAAAAATATCGTCCTTATACTTATAAAAGGAACTCCGGCTGATCCCAAGCTGGTCGGTCGCCTCCTGAATCGTCATCGCCTTTTCCGACGCAATGAGCTTCTTCGCTTCCGCCACCTTCAAAAGGACTTCCGGCACTGCTTTCTGCTTTAACAGATAATACTTTGTCTTTTCTTCCATTCCATCTCCGCTTATGTACGCACCAGAAATACATTTGTGTTTACCAGGAAGATATTATCACATTTATTGACGCTCTGCAATCTATTTTTTTCATAATAATCGAATTGTATCTGTAAAAAAACAGCCTGAACTGACGGCACTCGACAGAGTGTTTTCTTCTCTGTCAAACTTTTGTGCCGCCAATCCAGGCTGATTTATCTTCTTTTACGCCTCTTCTGTCTTCTGGTTTTTCAGGCTGATCCACTTTAAATACGCACTGATAAACAGATCAATATCTCCATCCATTACCGCGTTCACATTGCCATTTTCAGCGTTCGTCCGGTGATCCTTGACGAGCGTGTACGGCTGCATAACGTAGGAACGGATCTGGTTTCCGAAGTTAATGTCCTTGACATCGCCGCGGATGTCGGACAACTTCTCGGCATTCTCCTGTTGTTTGAGCAGGTACAGCTTTGCCTTTAACATCTGCATCGCCTTGTCCTTGTTCTGGAACTGGGAACGCTCATTCTGGCACTGTACGACGATACCGGTCGGCAGATGCGTGATACGGATCGCGGAGGACGTCTTGTTGATATGCTGTCCACCGGCACCACTCGAGCGATAGGTATCGATCCGCAGATCGTCCGGATTAATCTCCACATCCAGATCTTCTTCAATATCCGGCATGACATCACAGGAAACGAACGAGGTCTGACGCTTGCCAGCCGCGTTGAACGGGGAAATACGGACCAGACGATGGACGCCTTTCTCCGATTTCAGGTAGCCGTAGGCATTTTCGCCGTTGACCTGCAGTGTGATGGACTTAAGTCCCGCCTCGTCGCCATCCAGGAAATCAAGCACCTCGGTCGTAAAGCCCTTTTTGTCCGCCCAGCGCTGGTACATACGATACAGCATACTGCACCAGTCCATCGCCTCGGTACCACCCGCGCCCGCGTTCAGCTTGAGGATCGCGTTGCAGCCGTCGTACTCGCCGGACAGGAGTGTCTTTGTGCGGAGTTCTTCCAGCTCTTTGACGAACTCATCTAACATCTCCTGAATCTCCGGAATCATAGCCGGGTCATTTTCCTCATAGCCCATCTCGATCATGACCTGGATATCCTCATACTGCTGTTCAAGGTGCTTGTAGCCATCCACGGTATCTTTGAGATTTTTCGCCTCACGGACCGTCTTGGTCGAGCGCTCCGGATCATCCCAGAAGCCCGGTTCTTCCATTGATTTGTCAAGCTCCGTGATGCGGCGCTCCTTATTTTCCAGATCCAGGGAATCCTTGACCTCTTTCAGCGTCTCATCGTAGGTTGATAACGTATACTTAAACTGATCTAATTCAACCATGCTCTCACCTTCTCCATTCTCATCTATCTGCTGCCATTTTCCTCAACGGTTCAGCATTCTTTCAGTTATATTTTGTTACGGATCACACACATATAGACCGTAACTCTTTTTTATATTTGGAAAAATTCCCGGAACCAGGTATTTCGCCATAGTTTCGGGAATTTTCTGCACAGACTGCTGCAAAATCACAGCAGCCTGCCTTCTTTCATCTATTAATTCTTCGCGTACAGCTTCCGTCCACAGCACTGTTTGTACTTCTTGCCGGAACCGCATGGGCACGGATCGTTCGGGTAAATCTTCTTCTCCTCACGCTTCTTCGGTGCCTGCACGGTGCTGTCGTCACGGTTGGTTCCCGTTACCTTGGCAGCCGGTTCACGCTCGACCTTCTGCTCTGCACGGATGTGGAACAGAATACGGACGGTATCCTCACGGATCGCTGCCGTCATGCTGTCGAACATCTCATAGCCGCTCATCTTATACTCAACCAGCGGGTCTCTCTGACCATATGCCTGCAGACCGATGCCTTCGCGCAGCTGATCCATATCGTCGATATGAGCCATCCACTTTGCATCAACCACTTTCAGAAGGATCACGCGCTCCATCTCGCGTACCTGTTCCGCGCTTGTAAACTCTGCCTCGCGTGTCTCATAAAGCTTCGTTGCCGCCTCTTTAAGCATATGTTTCAGCTCGTTTTTCTTCATATGCTGCTGGTCTTCCGTCAGCTGAATCGGCTCTAACGGGATAACCGGAAGCAGCAGGGAATTTAACTCGGACAGATCCCACTCAGCCGGTTCCTGCTCATCAGAGATGGACATATCTACGGCGTTTTCTACGATATCCGTGATCATCTTCATGATAACAGAACGCATATTCTCACCATCCAGTACACGGCGGCGCTCTGCGTAGATTGCCTCACGCTGCTCGTTCATAACCTCGTCGTATTTTAACAGGTTCTCGCGGATACCGTAGTTGTTGGTCTCGATCTTCATCTGTGCTTTCTCAATCGCCTTGGAAAGCATCTTGTGCTCGATCTGCTCATTCTCCGGTACGCCCATCGCGTTGAACATATTCATCAGACGCTCTGAACCGAAGAGACGCATCAGGTCATCCTCCAGGGACAGGTAGAAACGTGATTCACCCGGATCGCCCTGACGTCCGGCACGACCGCGCAGCTGGTTATCAATACGTCTGGACTCATGACGCTCTGTACCGATAATCTTTAAGCCGCCCAGTTCTCTGGAAATCTCATCCAGCTTGATATCCGTACCACGACCTGCCATATTAGTCGCGATCGTAACGGCACCATGGATACCTGCATCTGCTACGATCTCAGCCTCCAGCTCATGGAACTTCGCATTTAATACCTTATGCGGAATGCCGCGTCTTGTCAGCATCTTGCTCAGAAGCTCGGAAGTCTCGATCGTAATGGTACCAACCAGAACCGGCTGTCCCTTTTCATGGGCTGCTGCCACTTCCTCGACAACCGCATGGAATTTCTCTTTTTTCGTCTTATAAACCGCATCCTCGTAATCAATACGCTGTACCGGTCGGTTCGTCGGGATGGAGATAACGTCCATCTGGTAAATGTTACGGAATTCCTTCTCCTCGGTCTGTGCCGTACCGGTCATACCAGCCTTCTTGTTGAACTTGTTGAAGAAGTTCTGGAAGGTAATGGTTGCCAGCGTGCGGCTCTCACGGCGCACATGTACGTGCTCCTTCGCCTCAATCGCCTGATGGAGACCATCGGAATAACGGCGTCCCGGCATGATACGTCCGGTAAACTCATCGACGATCAGAACCTCGTCATCTTTTACCACGTAGTCCTTATCGCGGAACATCAGGTAGTTGGCACGCAGTGCCAGAATGATGTTGTGCTGGATCTCCAGGTTCTCCGGATCCGCCAGGTTTTCGATGTGGAAGAAATCTTCAACCTTCTTCACACCAGCCTCGGTCAGGTTGACTACTTTATCTTTCTCATTGACTACGAAATCGCCTGTCTCCTCGATCTCCTCGCCCATGATGGCTGCCATCTTGGAAAATTCTGCTGATTCCTCGCCCTTTTCCAACTGACGTGCCAGAATATCGCAGACCTCATAGAGCTTCGTGGACTTGCCGCTCTGTCCGGAAATGATAAGCGGGGTTCTCGCCTCATCGATCAGGACGGAATCGACCTCATCGATGATCGCATAGTCCAGATTCCGCATAACCATCTGCTCTTTGTAGATCGCCATGTTGTCACGCAGATAATCGAAACCAAGCTCATTGTTGGTAACGTAGGTAATATCACAGTTGTAAGCTTCCCGGCGCTCGTCGGAATTCATCGAGTTTAAAACCACGCCGACCGTCAGACCGAGGAATCTGTGAACCTCGCCCATCCACTCTGCATCTCGTTTTGCCAGATAGTCGTTGACGGTAACGATGAATACACCCTTTCCAGCCAGCGCATTTAAGTACGCCGGTGCGGTAGAAACCAGGGTTTTACCCTCACCAGTACGCATCTCTGCGATACGTCCCTGATGCAGGACGATACCACCGATCAGCTGAACCGGGTAATGCTCCATATTTAATACTCGTCTCGCCGCCTCACGCACGGTTGCAAATGCCTCCGGCAGAAGGTCGTCCAGCGTCTCGCCGTTCGCAAGGCGCTCTTTGAACTTGCGCGTATTGTCACGCAGTTCATCATCCGATAAGGCAGTCATCTGCTCGCGCATACCTAGAATCTTATCCACGATCGGGCGGATCAGCTTCAGCTCGCGTTCGCTGTGGGTACCAAACACTTTCTCTATCAGATTCATGCTTTTCTCTCCTATTTCTTGCTTTCTCATTCTTTTTTCGTTTTTATAGCTCAATGTATGATATGTTTTAGATCGAAAAGATCGTATAGGTATAGTTATACAATCTTATTTATTCTAACACTAACAGGGATTTTATTCAATGATTTCATGATTTTTTTACATTTATTCTGCGCACACGCCCGGCTGAGATAAGCCGAACCTGCCGTACCCGGAAAATCCCAGCCATAAAACAAGACCCTCCATACACGAACAAAGGAACCTGCTGTAAAACGCTGCCTCCCTGCCTATCCAGGTAAAACGTTTTTTCTTCTGCCAGCCCGCCAACTTTATGGTAAACCAGACAAGTTGCACAAAATATATGTTCGACTTTCTTGTTGTCCACATTATCCACATTTTGTCCCCAGTTTTGTGGATAAGTTTTGCACACCCATTTTTTCCCTTTTTTAGGGAAAATGGAGTTTTGCACCGACTTATCCACATTATCCACAATTTCCGTCTGTTCACGAAGCACCCATTTTCCCCGGCGCATTTTGATTTCTTTTTTGTTCAGATCTCATAAACTTGCATATTTCTTCCAAAAATACAAGCAGATCTATTGACAAATGAAGAACCCTCGCATTGCCTCCAAACCCCCGTTTTTTCTAGCTTTTTCGGCCTTTTTCTGTTGCAAAAACACACCCATTCTGCCCTATCCTGCAAGACTCTTTTTTCATATTTCATTGTCCGCCGCACAAACCGCGCGCAAATCCCTTATAAAACAACAGCAATTCGTGAAAAATCAAACGACACAGTATTTCGACCTGTTTTTCAATTAATTGTGTTGACAATTTTGCGAAAAAGGTTGAATTTAACATCCAAAAGTGGTATACTATAGCCATCCCAATAAAAAGGAGCGATGATTATGCGTTATAAGATTACTGGAAGAAATATCAATGTTACCCCGGGGTTAAAAGCAGCTGTAGAGGAGAAGATCGGAAAGTTAGAGCGATACTTCAATCAGGACACTGAAGTGAATATCACACTTACGGTTGAGAAAGATCGTCAGAAGATCGAGGTTACCATCCCTGTCAAAGGCACCATCATCCGTGCAGAGCAGGAAAGCAACGATATGTATGTATCGATTGATTTGGTAGAAGAAATCATCGAGCGTCAGCTCAAAAAATATAAGAATAAAATCGTAGACAAGAAACAGGCGGCCGTTGCATTCTCTGACCTCTTCATAAACGAAGAATATGATTCCAACGACGAAGTAGATATCGTCAAAGTAAAGAAATTCGCTATGAAGCCGATGGATCCGGAAGAGGCTTGTGTACAGATGGAACTCTTAGGACATAGTTTCTATGTATTCCTGAATTCCGAGACCGAGCAGGTCAATGTTGTTTACAAACGTAAAGGCAACACCTACGGATTGATCGAACCAGAATTTTAATTCATCGCTTCGTACTATAAGTAGACAAGTTTCCTAGCAAAAAGGGGAGCTGCCATGTGGCAGTTCCCCTTTTTGCGTTGTGTTAAGTTCCATTCATATCCTATTTCTTTTCTTAGAACAGACCCGTGATCCGTCCATTCTCATCGACATCGATCTTCTCTGCCGCCGGCACCTTCGGAAGTCCTGGCATCGTCATGATGTCGCCGGTCAGCGCTACGATGAAGCCTGCGCCCGCGGATACTTTCAGGTTGCGGACAGTTACTGTAAAGTTCTTCGGTGCGCCGAGCAGCTTCGCATTGTCCGAAAAGCTGTACTGCGTCTTCGCCATACAGATCGGATAGTTACCAAATCCAAGCTCAGTCAGGCGTTTTGCCTGCTTCTTTGCTGCATCCGTGAGTACAACGCCGTCGCCGTGGTAGATCTTCTTCACGATCGCATCCAGTTTCTCCTCGATCGTTGTATCGGTCTCGTAGCAGTAGTGGAACTCGCTCTCAGTCTCGCACAGGCGGATGACTTCTTTTGCCAGCTCCTCGCCGCCTTCTCCGCCTTTCGCCCATACCTCGGACAGAGCTACATTGACACCGACCTCATGGCACTTATCCTCGATCAGCTTTAATTCTGCCTCGGTATCCATTGGGAAGCGGTTGATCGCTACGACACACGGAAGTCCATATACCTTGGTAATATTTTCTACATGCTGCATCAGGTTCGGAAGTCCCTTCTCCAGTGCTTCCAGATTCTCTGCGTTTAAGTCAGCCTTCGCCACGCCGCCGTGATGCTTCAAGGCACGTACCGTCGCTACTACAACGACCGCCGACGGTTTCAGCTCTGCCATCCGGCACTTGATATCCAGGAATTTCTCCGCACCCAGGTCAGCGCCGAAGCCAGCCTCTGTGATCGTGTAATCACCCAGCTTTAATGCCATCTTTGTCGCAATGACGGAGTTACATCCATGCGCGATGTTCGCGAACGGACCGCCGTGGATAAATGCCGGTGTATGCTCTAAGGTCTGTACCAGGTTTGGTTTCAGGGCATCCTTTAAAAGAGCCGTCATCGCGCCCGCTGCTTTCAGATCACCGGCAGTGACCGGTTCCTCGTCATAGGTATAACCTACGATAATCTTGGAAAGGCGTTCTTTCAGATCCGTAATGTTGCGTGCCAGGCACAAAACTGCCATGATCTCGCTGGCAACCGTGATGTCATATCCGTCCTCACGGGTCACGCCATCCACGCGGCGTCCCAGACCATCTACGATGTTGCGGAGCTGACGGTCATTCATATCGACAACACGCTTCCAGGTAATGCGCTTCGGATCGATGCGGAGTGCATTGCCCTGATAGATATGATTGTCCAGCATCGCTGCCAGCAGGTTGTTTGCTGCGCCGATCGCGTGGAAATCACCGGTAAAATGGAGGTTGATATCCTCCATTGGAATGACCTGTGCATATCCGCCGCCAGCTGCACCACCTTTGACACCAAAGACCGGTCCCAACGACGGCTCACGAAGCGCTACGGTTACCTTTTTGCCAAGACGTTTCAATCCGTCTGCCAGACCGACCGTGGTCGTGGTCTTTCCTTCTCCGGCTGGAGTCGGGTTGATCGCGGTCACCAGAATCAGTTTTCCATCCTTGCCCTCGGTCTCCTTCAGAAGACTGTAGTCTACCTTTGCCTTATAATTTCCATACTGCTCCAGATACTTCTCGTCTACGCCTGCTGCCTGTGCAATCTCACCGATTTTCAGTGGATTCGCTGCCTGTGCAATCTCAATATCTGTCATCATTACTCCTGTACCTCCCTGTTTTTGCGGTTTTGCCTGTTCCGGAAGTTTTCACACAGTGAATGTTATCTGCTTTATCTTCTGTAAAGAAGATCCCCCCTGTGAATTTCCCGGAAAGACTGTGAATGTTATCTATTATATACTGTGTCTGACAATTTGGAAAGACACAAAATTGATTTTTCACAAAAAATTGCATCCGATTCCAGTTTTTCTACTTTTTTCCCAAGTTCTGATACATAACTTTCGTCCTTGATCGATGCCAGATTGATCTTCACATTAAAGAGGGCACCCACAACCGCTGTCCGGGCTAACATCGCCGCAATCAGACCGTCGGAAACGGCACCTTTATTGCCCCTCTTTACGACCGCTTCCGCCATCGGAAAAATCTTTGCCGCTGACTCCGCAATCGCAAGCGGCGCTTCGGTCGCCTCTTTTAACCCCTGCTGCAGGGCGGCAGTGCGGATTTTTTTCTCCTCCTCCGTCTCCTTCGGAAGCTTCAGCGCTCTCATATATCCATTGAACGATTCGCTGTCCTTTTTGATCCCCGCCAGCAACTCCTCATGCAGCGCAGCGCCCTCAGCTGCCAGCGCCTGCATTTCCTCCTGCACCCCGGCATATGTTTCCTTTCCGATCGTCAGATTTGCCACCATTTCCATCAATGCCGCGCCCAGCGCCCCCACCATCGCCGACACGCTTCCGCCGCCCGGTACAGACGCCTTCGAAGCAGTTTCTTCTACAAACTGGTTTACGGAAAGTTCTCTTAATTCTGCCATGATTTTTCTCCTTTTTTATAAAAAGAATGTGCCTTGGCACATTCTCGCGCCGAGCGCGGTCGCTTGCGACATGTTTCTGCTTCGCGCGAGTGCATACATTTTCCTATAAAAATGAAAAAATACCGCAAAATTACTTGTCTCACCGTTCAGAAATCTTCTGCCCCGCTGGCAACGTAATTTTGCGGTATTCCCACCGAGCCCTACGGATATGAAATCGTTCCGTAAGAACCGATATACTCCTTTATCTGCGTTTACTAATTTAAGAATGAAACTGCCTTACACGGTGTTCGGTAGTTGGACGGCGAAATCTTGATGCCGCTCTTTGCCGTACTTGCGTGGATAACCTGTCCATTGCCTATGTAAAGTGCTACGTGATTGATATAATTGCCGCTCGCATAAAAAAGCAGATCGCCCGGCTGTACTGCGCTGACCGCAACCTCCTTGCCCTTTGCCGCCTGATCTCTCGAGCTTCGTCCGGTTGAAATACCGAAATGTGCAAATACACTCATTGTAAATCCGGAACAGTCCGCGCCGTTTGTCAGACTGGTTCCGCCGTATACATACGGATTTCCAAGGAACTGCTTTGCATATGCCACAACCGCAGAACGGGTAGCATTTGTTACTTCATTTCCAGAAGAGGACGTACCGCCTGTGCCTGGTCCGCCGCCCGGTCCAACGCCGCTTGCAGTGGTCGCTTTCGTCGCTGCCGCTGTAGTCGGCGCTTTCGTCTCAGCTGCCTTTGTCGTCTCCTTGGCTGCCGCTGTCGTCCCAGCTGCCTTGCTTTCGCTCGGATTCGCCTCTATTGTTCCGCTGTAGGAAGTCTCCGGTGCTTTGGTCGTCTCTTTGGCAGCTGCCGTGGTTTCCTTCGCAGCTGCCGTGGTTTCCGCTGCCCTCGACTCTTCCTCGGCTTTCTTCTTTACCTGTTCCAGGTTCTCGATCGCCGCATTCGCTTCCTGTTTCAGTTTTTCTTCTTCAGCTTTCTGCTGCTGTTCCTCAGCTACGGAAACTGCCTGCTTAAAGTCTACCTGCGTCGTAATATAATCTTTATACACATATCCGACCAGATCATTATCGACGGAAATCTTGGCAAAATCGCCCTCTTCTCCGATCACCTCATACTCTGCATCGGCAGAAAGAAGATCCAGCGTCTTGCCCTCTAAGCTCGGCGTCTCTCTCAGGCGAAGCGTAGAGGTATTTGTAACCTTCGCGTAGGTTGTGCCGACTTCCCTGGCAATCTTGGACGCCTCCTCACCGGTCACAAAATACTGTGCTTTAATATAACCGGTCACGGAACCCGACTGGATATGGTACCATTTGCCGCCCTCGCCGTCCACCGTGTCCAGAATTGTCGCCGCACAGTTATTGTAAATCTTTCCAACTACCTCGCTGCCTGTGCTCGCCTGTGCGCGAACATTGACATAATTGGTCACACGGGAAATCGCGATATTATCGTAGATCGACTTGGACATCGCGCGGACAACCGCCTCAGTCTCGCCAGTTGTCTCCTTTGGCTGGGCTTTCGTCTCTGCTGGCACCTGTGCCGATTTGGCTGTCTGCGCGCCGCCTGCCACTCCCGTCTGACCGGCTCCCGCCACTGCCAGAACTTCTTTAGAAGCAAATGCCTCCGCCAGCTCTTTTTCCGGGTTCAAGCTGCTCGCATAGTAATTATTGATCGCCACTGACGCGCCAGCGACCGGGGCATCCGTCTCCAGATTCATCGCCGCCTGGGCGCTCATCTGTCCCGTCCCTGCCATCACAAGGCACGCTCCTGATACTATCAGAAATTTCAGCGTTTTTCTCATAAGAACCTCCTACTCTTCTGTCCATTCTGTTCCGTCGTTTTATCTCAAACTGTAACTGTTCAGTACCTTCACAGTCACGCGCAAAAATCCATTAAAAATTGCCT
>ERZ831634.1739-NODE-1739-length-21273-cov-5.008813_pt1 | contig 21273 bp, 18 predicted proteins | sample MGYA00519953_ERZ831634 | MGnify/ENA primary metagenome ERZ831634 (study PRJEB31850, sample SAMEA3708718) | human gut metagenome | biome: human gut; feature: human-associated habitat; material: faeces | place: China | collected 2014 ... | reverse complement strand
AGTCGAGGTAGTTCACTATTAATCCTAAATTTTGGGTAAAAGAATAGGGGATAGACCTGGCTTGGTCAATCCCCTTAATTGCTATCAAAGTTAGTTTGAAATTATCATGTAAATGTAGCGCCGTATACGAGACTCGTTACGTACGGTGCAATGGGAGGCACAGTAATATTGATTAATATTAGAATTGATTCTATTTCTCGTCTACCCTATTATGATTAATTGTCTAAGTCTTCACCGTTAGTTGCAATGACTTTTTTATACCAATCAAAAGATTTTTTCTTTATGCGTTTAAAAGTACCGTGGCCATCATTATCTCTATCAACATAAATGAAGCCATATCTCTTTTCCATTTCACCTGTTCCATTAGAAATAAGATCTATACATCCCCAAGTTGTATATCCCATTAAATCAACACCATCTTCATCCACTGCATCTTTCATTGCTTGAATATGTTTCTTTAAGTATTCAATACGATAGTCATCTTGAATAGAACCATCTTCTTCAATCTTGTCTTTGGCCCCCAAACCATTTTCGACAATAAACAATGGCTTTTGATAACGATCATAAATTTCGTTCATAGTAATTCTTAATCCTAAGGGATCAATTTGCCATCCCCAATCACTTGTATCTAAATATGGATTAACAACTGAAGCAAAAATATTGCTTTCTGTTTGTTTTCCCTTGTCAGGATTAGCACTAGAAACACGAGATGAGTAATATGAGAAGCTAATAAAATCTACTGTATTCTCCTTTAAAATATTTACATCATTCTCTGCAAATGGTATTTCTGCATTTCTTTTTTCAATCCATTTTAAGGCATAGTTTGGGTAATAGCCTCGTGACTGCACATCAATAAACATATAACTTTCTCTATCATCGCAAATTGATTTCCAATAATCTTCAGGATTACATGTTTCAGGGTAATAAGAACCCGCAGCAAGCATACAACCTATCATATTTTCAGGATTTATCTCATGAGCTAATTTTGTAACTAGAGCACTTGCAACTAATTCATGATGTGCGCAGGTAATCATGGCTTGGGTTTTATTTTCACCTTCTTTAAATCTTAATCCTGCTGCTACAAATGGGAAATGAAGAATCATATTGATTTCATTAAAAGTGAGCCAGTATTTAACTAAACCATTATATCTTTCAAATAATACTTTGGCTAATTTAACAAAACAATCAATCATTTCTCTATTACGCCAGCCACCAAATTTATGAATTAAATGCATTGGGCAATCAAAATGATTAATTGTGACTAATGGTTCAATCCCATATTTTTTACATTCTTTAAAAATATTTTCATAAAATAATAATCCTTTTTCGTTAGGTTCCAACTCATCACCAAGAGGGAAAATTCTTGTCCAGGCGATAGATAACCTAAAAGTTTTAAAACCCATTTCTCCCATTAAAGCAATATCTTCCTTATAGTGATGGTAAAAATCAACGGCTTGATGACTTGGAAAATAATGATCATCGATTCGATCTATCCACTTTTCCCCAGTCCCAATCGTATAACGATCTGATCCATGGGGCATTAAATCTACATTGGCTAAACCACGACCATCTTCAAATATGCCACCTTCAACCTGATTCGCAGCAGTGGCACCTCCCCACAAGAATCCTTCTTTAAATCCCATATTAAGTTCCTCCTCTATTTATTTTGACACAAACAATTATAACTATCTCCATATTGTTTGGCTTCCTGTCTATAGAATAGAGGATGAGATTGAAGAAAGCAAAAAAGTTTCCATATTGGAAACTAGTTTTGTAATTCTAGCAATAGAATATCTATCATGTACTTAATGATATATTCACTGTATTTTTCATCGAGCAGAGGAACGATTATTTGTTTTTGACATAATGTAATACTTTCATTACATGTAATAAGCCATTGATCAACATGAGATTCTTTTATGCGTTTAATGACACGCTTATTATAATGGAAAGAATGCCCATTTGTACTTAGTACAATTAAGATATCATTATCTAGAAAATGATAATTCTTGTTAAAATCAGCATCACAGATAATTGTTTGAATATCATATATTTGAAGTTCTCTTTGGATATTATAACAAACAGATCTGACATCACCGTGTGCATATAAATATACTTTATTTGCCTGCTTGATATCTTGTACAAGTTTTTGAATTGACTTCAAATTAATATGATTGATCATATATTGGATATTTTGAATGAAATCTTTAGTAAAATGCATCACATTTGTTTCAAAACTTTGATGAGGGTTTAAGAATTTTTTTCTTTTTGAGATTAAATCTAAATATTGAATACACGCATTTTTAAAATCTTCATAGTTTTCATAATCTAATTTTCTTATGCATTTTGATATTTGACCTTTAGAAATTAAAGATTCTTTTGAAATGTCATCAATGCTTAGATTTGGAATTCTATGGATATTCTTTTTAATATAAAAGCATAATTCAAGCAAAGTTGTACTTGAAGAATGACTATTTAAATAATCGTTTACTTTATCTATAATCATTGTATCAACTCCATTCATACATTAGTTTATCATAAATGATCTTGAGTGACTATAAGCAGGGGATAGTGAAGCATTTTCAGTAATTATAAAAAATGATTTTGGTGAATAAAAAACACTTTAAAGGCAACGGTTGCAGTATTATAATGATTACTAGGTGAATTAGGAGGATAATTGGTATGGTAAATATTATGTTGTGTTGTGCTGCAGGTATGTCTACAAGCTTACTTGTTGAAAAAATGAAGAAAGAAGCAGAAAAACAGGGTATTGAAGCAAATATCTGGGCAGTTGGTGCTAATGAAGCAAAAGCAAATGGCGCTAAAGCAGATGTTGTATTACTTGGCCCACAGGTAAGATATCTTGAAGCAACTGTAAAAAAGGAAGTCGCACCAACTCCTGCACAGTTAATTGATATGCGTTCATATGGTCGTATGGATGGCGCTGCAGTACTAAAACAGGCTATGGACTTAATTGAAGCAAATAAGTAATGAAATCCGCATATGCGGATTTTTTTGTTTTATAATAGTGATAGAGGTGAGCATGATGGAAACAATATCGATTACCAATAGAGGAACTATACATAAGTTTGTAGATGATGTATTTATTGATACAATAGAAAATATCTATGCTTTATGTGGTTTGAAGATTAATTATTATGGTGTAAGTATTGCACATAAGAATACCGGTCAGTTAAAGAAATATAAGAGAGGAAAAGTATTACATAACTATCTATCAAATAATAAATTGGAAAGAATCAGTTTCTTTTCAGTACCGAATGATTTTGTGACAGTAGCATATGATTTCCTCCTATCTATTTCTATTAACTATAAAAATAACTTTATAGCAGCTACGTTTGATGAAAGTATAATTAATCATAAATATATTGAAGAAATTAAAACAATATTAGATAACTTCATGTCAAAACCTTATATACAGGAAATATATACGATGGATAAAGAAGAAACGCCGTTATTATATACGATGGGAATTAAAAATGATTTCAAGACAGTAAAAATACTTTCGAGTGAAGTATTGAAGGAGGAATAATTATGAATCTTCTTGTATTAGGGAATGGCTTTGATTTACTACATGGTTTGCCAACAACCTATAAAGATTTTATAGATTTTACTACTATGTTTCGTATGTCATTAGAAAAGAATGATATATCACATCTTGATTGTGATACACGTATGGTGGACTTTATTCTCAATATTTCTCCTGAGTTATCCAATGAATTAGAGTCTCTTATTAAAGATAATCTTTGGCTCATTCATCTTGAAAAAGAAACAATAGGAGAGGGCTGGAAAGATTTCGAAAAAGAGATGTCTGAAGTGATTCAAAAACTTGATGTGATTAGATTAGAATGTGATACCCAGTTTAAGTCAGGAAAGAAGGTTGCAAGAGTGAATGAATATTTAGGTACATCTCTTCTTGATTTCTGGGGAGATCGTTGTTCTTTTATTTCTATGAAACCTATAAAAGAATTAAGAGATATCCTCATTTACGATCTCTTACGTCTTACTAGATGTCTTGAAATATATCTGGATGCATTTGTGAATCATTTAGATACTCCAAAATATGTAGAGAAACTACAAGTATTGAATATAGATAAAGTATTAAGCTTTAATTATACAAATACGTTTGAACGTCTCTATGGTAACTCAGAAGTGGAATATGATTATATTCATGGTAAAGCAAATCTTGAACATGATATAGAAACATGTGATCTTGTCTTAGGAATAGATGAATATTTAACAGGAGATCGAAAAGATCAGGATAACGAATATATTGAATTCAAGAAATTCTACCAGCGTATATTTAAAAGGACAGGATGTCGTTATCTCACATGGCTTAAACAATCCCAGGAAGAACGCCTCAATATCTATATCTTTGGTCATTCTCTAGATGTCACTGATAAAGATATATTGAGACAGCTTATCCTTGCTCGTCATGCCCATACTACCATATTCTATATTCATAAATCAGACTTAAGGAATCAGATTAAGAATCTCGTTAAGGTCATAGGGGAGGATGAATTGATTGAACGTGCCTATGGCTCTCATATCACAATACATTTCAAGAAGGTATAAGAAAAGACTCCAAATGTGGAGTCTTATTTAATATCGCTGAATAAATCAGGAGAATATATGTTGTTGTCAATTAATTCTTTAAATGATGCTTTTACAACAGGTGCATCTTCTTTATATGTTACACCAAACCATGAATCCTGTACTTCTAATACTTTAACACTTAATTTATTATCTCTTAATAGTTCACCAATATAGATAGGTAATAAATATTCATCTTTTAAAGGATCCTTGATATTTTCAAAGAATTCTACAAAACCTTCTTTTAAAGTATTTACGAATTCAGGAGTTAATCCCCAGAAGTTCATAGATACATTCACGTTAGGATCAATTTCTCTATCTCCTACACGTGCACCAGTAGATGTCTTTTCAATATTCTTAGTTTCTTCTACATCTGTTAAGTATCCTTCATCATTAACAGCACAGATACCTCTAGTGACACCACCATTATCACTTAAAGTGTTCTTTAAGATAAATCCTGCCATAGCTAATTTTTCTGGATGTTCAGGTGTGTAGTCTAGTAAGAAATCATGAATTTGTACAAATGCTTCCTTGCCATAATAATCATCAGCATTAATAACTGCGAATGGTTCATGAATCAAACCATCGCATGCAAGAACAGCCTGTCCAGTACCCCAAGGCTTAGTACGTCCTTCAGGACATTCAATCCCTTCTGGTAATGCCTTTAAATCCTGGAATGCATAAGCAATCTCTACATCATACTTCTTTGCGACTTTTTCAATACGATCACCAATGACTTCTTTGAAGTCTGCTTCAATATCCTTACGGATAATAAAGATAATTTTGTTGAAACCTGCTGCAATGGCATCATGGATAGAATAATCCATAATGATTTCACCATTAGGTCCAACTGGTTCTAACTGCTTGATTCCTCCACCAAAACGTGAACCAATTCCAGCAGCCATAATTACTAAAGCTGTATTCATAATATAATCCTCCGTTAAACATGATAATTATATTATATAACGAAAATTGTGTAATAGTTATGTAATTAAAAAACTCAGGATAATTCCTGAGTTATATTAGATAAAAATCATTACTATTTCAATCAAAAGTTATGATGATTTTTTGGTATTTATCATATATTTTCTTGGTGATTTTGTAGAATCCTAATTTGTCAAACACATATATTCTGATTATTTCAACAACTGTACATAGAGTAAATAACAATATAACAGAAACTAAAATAATGAGCAAATAAGATACGAGTGGCGTGTTTTTATAAGGTGTTAAATACTTCCAGCAGTAGTTTAAAAAGAATGGTGTGAGATGAATAATATAGACTCCAAATGTTGCACCACTTATTTTTGAAATAAGTGTGTTGCTTCTTATATTTAACTTTGAGAAATAGAATACAAAACATATTGATTCTATAAGTACAGTTGGCGAAACATATAAATAGAAGATATCTACATAAATCTCATGACCAAATAAGAATGTTGTCATTTTTACAAGTAATATTTTTGCGATAAAAGTAGATAAACCTGACAACAATCCAATAAGTAATACTTTATTTCTTGAAATATCCTTCTTTATATAGAATAGCTCTTTACCATATAGTTTAATTCCTGCACCTGTAAAATATAGGACTGTGATCCATAAGAAAGAATAACCATTATTAAGACCAAAAACCTGTTCTCCATAAATTGATGCAAACCATCCTATAATACAAAAGATGGAAAAAGTCGTCATTATCATTCTCCTAAACTGTTCTATTGTCAGATGATTGATGATCCAGTTATAGAGAGGTATACACCAGAACATGATAAAATAAGCAGTAAAATACCAGAATTGATTCGTAATGATGGGAAAGAACGTCCCAAATAATAATCTCTTAGTAAAATCCTGTGGATAATATATTTTAATTAACATAGTGCTTATGATCAGGTAGAAAACAACCTGTATCCATAAATCAACAATACGATAGACCTTTGGATTCTTATTAACCATTAAGTAACCAGTGATAATTGCATAAATATTGACAGCACAATAACATATTGCCTCAATCATATTAGTAATAAATCCCTTAGGTGTTAATATATGTGCTTCGTAATAATTCATTCCAAATAGTAAGACATGTAGTGTCACAACCATAAGCATAGAAACTATTTTCAATAGTTCTATACCTGTATTTCTTTTGTTTTCCATTATTAATTCCCTTCCATAAATAATAGTTTATTTCCCCTTGTAAGCAGTATCATTATAATTATTATGGTTGAGTTAGACAACACTATTATTCAAAGCAATAAAAAAGTTCGAGTAACTAAATAGACTTGGGATTAACTCAAACTTTAAAAATGCCAGGGGTGTGACTGGCATTACTTTTAGGCTATAAACTTTTTATGGGCAATTTTTAAACCCCTTACTACGTGATAATTAAAATATAGGAAACCCCCAGTTATTTTAAATTACCTAGATATTAAAGTCTACACAAGCTCTTACTTCCGCATTTTCTTTCGCAATCTTTGCGACAGCTAAATGTCTAGGATCATTTGCATAGCTAGCAAGATCTTCCATATTATCAAATTCCATAACTAATGAAACATCATATGTTTCATTAGGGTTCACATTTCTCCCAACATGTAAAGAACGGATACCATCAATCTGTCCTACAAGTCCTTTTAATCCATCTACAAACTGATTCTGTAGATCTTCTGTACCTTCTTTAAATTTCCATACAACAACGTGCTGAATCATTTTCTACTCCTCCTTCATTAATTCATTCACTATAGGCATAAGTTCCATCTGTGTAATTGTTTCAATAAGACCTGCATCTACTACTTTAGTAATTGCAGGATCTATTGGAAGACGACATACAGTAGAAATATTAAACTTCTTCGCAATTTCATCTATATGACTTTCACCAAACAAATAATGTTTATGTCCACAATCAGGACAGATATAATAACTCATGTTCTCAACAAGACCTAGAATAGGAATATTCATCATCTGTGCCATATTCACTGATTTTTCTACAACCATGCTGACAAGTTCCTGTGGTGAAGACACCGTAATAATACCATCTACAGGAAGAGATTGGAAGACTGTTAAAGGAACATCTCCTGTTCCTGGAGGCATATCTACAAATAAATAATCTAATTCACCCCAATATACATCAGTCCAGAACTGAGTTACTGTATTAGATATTAAGCTTCCTCTCCATACAACAGGATCAGTAGGATTATCCAGCATCAAGTTTAAAGAAACAATCTTAATACCTGTACGTGTTTCAGCTGGGATAATACCTTTATCACATCCATAAAGCTTTTCAGTCAGACCAAAAGCCTGGGGAATAGAAGGTCCTGTAATATCCGCATCTAGAATACCGACATTATAACCAATACGGTTCATCATGACGGCAAGTAATGATGTCATTAAACTCTTACCTACACCACCCTTACCACTTGTAACTGCAATAACATGTTTAATATGGGAATTCTTGTTGAGATCTTTGTGGAGATCCTTATTAAAATACTTATCATATTCACCCATTTTACTCACCTCATCTACTATTATACATGAAATAAGATAAAAATGCTGATTAACGAACTGAATAACCAGCATACATGGTGATTGCAAATAAGATCATTACACAAACAATCTTAGAAATTGCCCAGACGATTTCGTATTTCATTGTGTCTCTCCTTTTCTATATTCAGTATAGAATAAGAAGAGAAATACAAATATCATTACAGATATAAGAATAAATGAAGATTAAGTAAAAAAACTAGAGAAATTAATCTCTAGCTTACAATCAATGAGTGGCGGATAGAAGTATAGTTCCCATAATCATAACAGCAACTAATTTTGAACCTAACCAGTATAAATTGTACTTCATATCCATCACCCTTTCTTTTACTACACTCAGTATAGTAAAGAAAGGGTTAAGAAGAAATCACACTCACATTAAGTGTTCGTAAGTATTACTTTAAGAAACGTTTGATCCACTTCATCTTATCATCAGTAAGTGGATAATATCTAAATGGTAAATCGATACGTGTGCTCTTATGTAATACAGAACGACGATGAGAGAATGTCTCAAAAGTGAACTTACCATGATAATAACCAATACCACTTGCGCCTACACCACCAAAAGGCAATGTATTAGTTGCAAAATGACTGACTGTATCATTAATACAAGCGTCACCAAAACTACATAAATCTAGAATTTTATTGGCATGATATGAATCATTAGAGAATAAATAAAGAGCAAGAGGCTTATCATGACTATTAATATACTGAATCGCTTCTTCAATTCTATTGTATTCTACAAGTGGAAGAATAGGTCCAAAGATTTCTTCTTCCATTAAAGGATTATCAAAATCTACATCATTCACAATAGTAGGTGCAATCTTTAAATGTTCTTCATCCACTTCTCCACCAATAAGAATATCCTGATTCTCTAATAACTTCTTTAAACGATTAAATTGTTCTTTATTGATGATCTTACATAAGTCTTCACTCTCTAATGGATGTTCACCAAAGAACTTCTTAATATATTCTGCAGCATAATCAATAAAGGCTGCTTTCATAGTATCTTTGATTAATATATAATCAGGCGCAATACAAGTCTGACCAGCATTCAAAAACTTACCGAATATAATACGTTTCGCTGCAATCTCCATAGGAATCATATCAGTTAATATAACAGGAGACTTACCACCTAATTCTAATGTGACAGGTGTTAATGTTTCTGCCGCCTTCATATAGATTTCTCTACCTGCTTTCTTACCACCAGTAAAGAAAATATAATCAAAAGGTAAATCAACAAGTTCCTTAGAAACCTCTAAACCACCCTCAGCACAATAGGCATGTCCTTTATCAAAACATGTATCAATGAGCTGCGCTACAATAGCGGAAGTATGTGGTGTCTGTTCACTTGGTTTCACTATTGCACAGTTACCTGCTGCAATAGTACCAATAAGTGGTTCTATCGCAAGTAGGAATGGATAGTTCCAAGGTGAAATAATAAGTGTTACACCATAAGGTTCATAAATCGTATAAGAGCGAGAAAAGAACTGATGAAGAGGTGTCTTTACCTTTTCCTTCTTTACCCATTTCTTAATATTCTTTAATGTATATGTACAGGCTTCAAGAGTGAGTCCTATTTCTGTCATATAGGATTCTCCTCTAGATTTACCTAAATCTTTCTCTAAAGCATCTTCTATTAAGTCCATATGGTCTTTAATCCATAGCTTAACACGTTTTATTGCATCTATTCTTAAACTTACATCTCTAGTCATTAATGTGTCATAATACGTTTTTTGGTCATTAAAAATCTTTTCTAAATCCATATCTATCACTTCCTTCTTTAGTATTCTAGTACCTTTCACATTCTAATACAACAGACGAATATAATTCACATAATTCAAAAAACATACTAGATATGATAAGTGAATTGAATGTGAATAAGATAAGAAATTTGTGTGTAAATAAGTTGTCAGATAACCTTATCATGTGGAAGGACTTTTGTTTGAATTAATTACTTTCAAAAAATTAAAATAATTTCATTTTTGAAAGAGGCATCTTGTTCATATTGTCTTAGAACAGTATAATGAATGTAGAGGTTCAGTTTCAAAACTATAAAAATTTTAAACTTTTGAAAGTGGGTGAGTATATGAAAACAATTGTAAGAAAGAATTATCTCAACAGGATCATTGAACTAAAGGATACACCGGATATCAAAATCATTACTGGTATTCGTCGTTCTGGGAAATCTAAACTAATGCAGGCATACATTGAATACCTAAAAACAAATTACGATAATATCAATATAATTTTTATTGATTTTATGGATTTGAAGTTTGAAGAAATCAAGGAATATCATGCACTCCATTCTTATGTAGAACAACATTATGTAGCAGGTAAAATGAATTATCTCTTTGTAGATGAAGTTCAGATGTGCCCGAAGTTTGAGTTAGCTATTAATAGTCTCTATTCTAAAGGAAAGTATGATATCTATGTAACTGGTTCTAATGCTTTCTTGTTGAGTGCTGATCTAGCAACTCTCTTTACAGGACGATATATTGAAATACATGTATTTCCTTTCAGCTTTCAAGAATATTGTGAATATTATAGTGATGTGAGTGATAAGGACAAGCTTTTTGATGAATACTCTTTTAAAGGTGGTTTGGCAGGCTCCTATTTATATCCAAATGATAGGGATAGGGTTACTTATATTAAGGAAGTCTATGAAACTATTGTGACAAGAGATCTAGTTCAAAAGTATGCTTTACCTGATACAACTGTATTACAAAGACTAAGTGAATTTTTGATGGATAATATCAGCAATTTAACTTCTCCAAATAAGGTGAGTCAGCTTTTAACTGCGAATAATGTATCTACAACTCATGTGACAGTACGTAAATACATTAAATACTTATGTAATACTTTTATTTTCTATGATATTAAGAGATATGATATTCGTGGTAAGAAATATTTAGAAAGTTCTGAGAAGTTCTATTTGTGTGATACAGGTATTCGCTATGCTATTTTAGGCAGCAGAAATATGAATTATGGCAGAGTGTATGAGAATATGGTTTGTATTGAACTATTGCGTCGAGGTTATGATGTCTACGTTGGAAAACTATATCAGAAAGAGATAGATTTTGTAGCACAAAGAGGTAGTGAAAAAATCTATATTCAGGTGAGTGATAATATTTCAGCACAGGAAACTTTTGAGAGAGAATATTCTCCTTTACTACAAATTAGAGATGCATATCCTAAAATGATTATTGCAAGAACGAGACATCCAAAGTATAGCTATGAAGGTATTGTGATTTATGATATTGCTGAATGGTTATTAGAAGAGTAAATGCTTTAATGGTTCACTTTCAATACTTTAAAAATATTCAACTTTTGAAAGTGAACCTTTCTGTGAATTATTCACTCCTACCTCTTATAATGTGAGGACTTACAACCCTATCATTGACAAGGTTGTAGAAATTTGTTAAAGTTTTAAAGTAAAAGCAATGAACAGAAGAGACTAGAGTGAATGCATAGAGAACTTATGGCTGGTGTAAATAAGTGTGAAGCTTTAGAAAGATGGTCTGGGAGCTGTTATCTCTAATAGGGATAACCGTAACTCGCGTTAAGAGATTGAGTGACACGTAAGTGTAAAAAAGGTGGTACCGCGATAATTTCGTCCTTTATTAAGGACGTTTTTTTATTTTCAGGAGGGAGCAGATAATATGAAAGATCCAAAAGATTTTTATTTAACAACCGCAATTACTTATACTTCAGGTAAACCTCATATTGGTAATACTTATGAAATCGTATTAAGTGATGCAATCTGCCGTGCTAAGAGACAGCAGGGCTATAATGTACGTTTTCAGACTGGTACAGATGAACACGGACAGAAAATCGAATTAAAGGCTAAAGAAGCTGGAATTGAATCAAAGGAATATGTAGATAAGGTTGCTGCAGAAGTAAAGCGTATCTGGGATATGATGGATGTAACTTATGATAAGTTCATTCGTACAACTGATGAATACCATGTAAAACAGGTCCAGAAGATCTTCAAGAAACTTCATGATAAAGGTGATATTTATTTAGGTCATTATGAAGGTAAATACTGTACTGCATGTGAATCATTCTTTACAGAATCACAGTTAGTAGATGGAAAATGTCCTGACTGTGGAGGAGAAGTTCATGATGCTAAAGAAGAAGCATACTTCTTTAAATTATCTAAATATCAGGATCGTTTAATGCAGTATTACAATGATCATCCAGAATTCATTCAGCCTGAATCAAGAAAGAATGAAATGGTGAATAACTTCTTAAAACCAGGTTTACAGGATTTATGTGTATCAAGAACTTCATTTACTTGGTCAATTCCTGTAGACTTCGATCCAAAGCATGTTGTTTATGTATGGATTGATGCATTAGTAAACTATATTACTGGATTAGGCTATGATTTAGATGGTAATAGCGATGAATTATTCAACAGATACTGGCCTGCAGATGTACATGTTATTGGTAAGGATATCGTAAGATTCCATACTATTTATTGGCCAATCATCTTAATGGCATTAGATTTACCTTTACCAAAACAGGTATTCGGTCATCCTTGGTTATTAATGGGTGATTCTAAGATGTCTAAACATTTAGGAAACGTGATCTATGCAGATGATTTAGTAGATCTATTTGGTGTAGATGCTGTCAGATACTACTTATTACATGAAATCCCATATGATAACGATGGTTCAATTACTTGGGATTTATTAGTAGAACGTATCAACAGTGATTTAGCTAATATCTTAGGTAACTTAGTAAACAGAACAATCGCTATGTGTAATAAATACTTTGATGGTGTTGTCACTAATACAAATGTATGTGAACCAGTGGATGATGAATTAAAATCAATCGCCCTCGCAATGCCAGGAAAGACTATTAAGTTAGAAAATGAATTCAAACTTGCAAAGGCATTGGATGAAATCTATGTATTATTAAGACGTACTAATAAGTATATTGATGATACTATGCCTTGGGCTCTCGCAAAGGATGAAACTAAGAAAAATCGTCTTGCAACAGTACTTTATAACCTTATTGAAGCAATCAGATTCTCAGCTATCGCATTAGAACCATTTATTCCTGGTACTTCTAAGAAGATCTTAGATATGATCAATACAGATGAAAGAGATATGATGAAGCTAGATACTTTCGGTTCATATAAATCAGGTACTAAAGTCACTGATCATCCAGAAGTATTATTTGCTAGATTAGATCCTAAGGAAGTAGCTAAACAGGTTGAAAAGTTAACTCCTGCTAAGCCAGTTGTTCCAGAAAAGAAAGATGAAACTCCAGAAATTACTATTGATGATTTCGCTAAGGTAGAATTAGTTGTTGGTGAAGTAAAGAAATGTGAAAAGCATCCTAAAGCAGATCGTCTTCTTGTATCACAGATTGATATTGGTGGAGAAGTAAGACAGATTGTTTCAGGTATCGCAGATAGCTATTCACCAGAAGATATGCCTGGTAAGAAAGTTATTGTAGTGAAGAACTTAAAACCAGCTAAATTAAGAGGTGTAGAATCTCAGGGTATGATCCTTGCAGGTGGCACTAAAAAATCTATTAAAGTATTAGAAACAGATTTACCAGCAGGTACAAAAATCAGCTAACATAAAAGAGTGAACTTTAAACTGGTTCACTCTTTTAAATTCTCTAATTGTGTAATATAGCTATCAATGATTTGAAATGCTTCTTCTTTACTGAAACATTTTTCTTCTAATATATATTGATAATAGTCATTAAATGCCATGACAAGACTGGCTTCATGAAGTTGAATTGTTTTGAAGGTACCACTGGCTGCTACCATCTGGAAATAGAGTGTATTCATATTCATGACTATAACCAAGAAAGACATATTATCATATTCGGGAACATCTACAAGCTGTACAGAATAGGTATTCATGAAGTTTTTCAATCTACGTAAGATTTTTATTCTCTCATCAATTGTCAGGGGGTGATAGAGTGGTTGTGGAAAATCGATTGTATAGCCTGTATCCACAAAATGGCGTAATCCTTGAAGTGTATAGAGTGCAGATAGATGATCAAGATTACGTTTTAAAAACTTTTTTAAATACATTGAATGTTTCTTAAAGGATTTAATAAGGTCATTGTCTTTTAAAGAAACTGGAAATGGATCGTCCTCTTGATAGACTGCACCAATAGAAGGTGCATAGAAAATACAATTGAAATCTTCTATCATATCACTTTTATTATCCTTATTAGTGATTAAACACTTTGTTTCCTTTAAATATTGATTAAACAGTATTTCATACGCATCATATGTTTCTCCTTTTTCATAAAGAATACCACTTGAATGATCTGCTGTATAAATGAGAAGATATCCAGTAGTAAGAATCATATTAGGAAAGAAACAAAGATGGTTATTGATCGCATTGATTTCATTATAGTAATAATATGGACTATAGTGATCATTATTAAAGATTAAAGGCATAATGTTTGTAAGAACACTTAAGTTATAGAACTTGGTATCTTTTGTTATTTCATTTGTATTATTTAAACAGAATAAATGAGTAATAGGTATATGAGAAGAGACTATTCTTAATAAATAGAGTGTATGAGTAGGCTGACCCAAGATCCTTATATGAGGGTCTTTTTCTTTGCTTTCTAAGAGAGATAGTTCATATAAGAGATGTTCTACATCATATTTATTAGTATAGTGTCCTGTCTTTAAGATAGGGTTTAAGGTATCATTGATCGCAAAAGAACGATTATCAAATAATGTAGCTTCCTTTAGAAATGAACTTACATGCTGACGACAATAATAACGGAACTCTCCTATTCTATCTATTTCAAACGCATTTAATAATTCTTTCTTTTCATCATTAGTAAGATAAAGATATTGACTCATCTTTAGAATAAAATCACGACTTGGTGCTTTACGTTCTCCTCTAATAATCTTATAAAGAGTAGAACGGTCCATCTGGAGATATTCAGCACATCTTTTCACATTCGTTTTCTTATTCTTGATATATTCAGATAATAATTGAGATACATACATACGATTACATCTCCTTTTTGATCATTTCTATACATTCATCAATGAGTTTCATTTCATCATCTTTACTATAGGCATTCTTTATAACTACATTGTCAATAAAGTCTTTAAATGCTTCTACAAGGGTGATTTCTTTAATAGAGATATTAGCAAGTGTACCGGTTGAATCGGATGCAATTATATAGAATGATTGATCACTTAATTGAAAGTATGTCGTAGACGTTTCCGAAAGATAAGGCATATCTGCCATCATGACATGAGTATTCTTCTTACAGAATTCTTTCCATTTTGTGATTAATAGTAATCTGTCTTTTAAAGAAAGAGGATTGAAGAGTTCTGGGGGAATATCATGGAGATACCCAGTCTTGGCTGTATAGCGTAATCCCTGTAGTGTATAGATAATATGGAATATATCAGAATGTTGAGGATAGAATATCTCATTCCAATAATATCCAAATTTTTGGAAGTCTTTAATAAACTCCTCTTTATTAGGAAAGAAGTCTTTTAATGCCTTACGCATAATGGATAAATCACTCTCTTCAAATACATAAGTAGGACATGGTGTTGTCATGATCTCCTGCGTAATAACATGAGTATCAAAGAATGTCTGCGTGTCTGCAAGATAGTTTGTCCATGAATCACGTGTCATAAAGCATTCTGTTTCTTTTAAATAAGCATCAAATTTCTCTTTATAGGCATTCACAATCTGTGGAAGTTTATAAAGTATTCCCTGATTATGATCATTTGTATAAGTAAACACATAACGTGTTGTAATCATCACATTAGGATAGAATACATCATGTTCATTCATGATAGATACATTGCTGTAGTAGTAATACGGATGATAATTCTTATTACGTAAGATGACAGGTAATAGATTATTTAAACATTTTAAATTATAGAATTCATTATTCTTCGTCTGTTTCTGTGAGTTATCTAGATAGAATAAATGAGTCATAGACATGTTTGATGAAAGGTGATTAAAAGAATCAAATATAATAGACATCTCATAAGGCTGTTCCATGATTCTTACATGAGGGTCTTCTTCTCTTAATTCATAAGAGTATAAAGTATAGAGTATATGTTCTACATTGATTTTTCCTTTATAAACATCATCTATAAGTACTTGGTCATTCTGTACCTGTTCTGTTATGTGATAATGATGATCTAATACATGATCTGCTTCTTTAAAGAAAGTCTGAATATGTTTACGGCGATAGAAAATAAATGCACCTATTGTATCAATCTCATAAGCATCTAACAACTGTTTTGTTTCTTCCTGACTTAAACAAAGATATTGTGCCATTCTTTTCACTAATGCTTCATTTGTAGCTGGTCTTTGGCCTTTAATAATCTTATGCAGGGTAGAACGATCAATTCCTAGATATTGTGCAAATTGTGTTATATTTGTTTTTTTCTTATTTATATAGTGTGTTAAAAAATCTGATAGAGACATAAATCCTTCCCTCCTTACTAATAAATTATATCATGTAAGCGTTACATATAGATATAACCAAATATTTTTTTAACTCCTGAATATAGGTTTTATCGCATATAACTTTGATACATTATTTTTTTAATTGGTTTATACTGAGTATAGGAGATGATAATGTGCAAACATTTTCACAACAATTGCATACGTACTCTTTTGGTGCTAGACTTAATATAGTTGGATAGTCAACTAAAGAGGTGAGAAAGATGGATAAGAAAGAGAACTTCATGAGTGATAATGCATTACTGTATCGTGCGGCTATTAAATATTATGATAATAGATTAAAGAAATATGATATAGGTTATGGACAGGTTGTGAATTTGATGATGATTCATGAACATCCTGGTATTACTATGAAGGAATTGTCTTCAAGTGGTTCTGTGGATAAAGGAACAATCACCAAGAGTGTATCTAAACTGCAGGAGGCAGGTTATATTCGTGTAGAAGAGAATACTCTTGATAAACGTTCTAAGAAGCTCAAAACAACACCTAAAGCAAAAGATGTGATTGCAGAAATGTATCTTGCAAGAAAAGACTGGTGGTCACATCTAACATCTGATCTAACTTTAGAAGAAGTAGATCAGTTAGAAAAGACAATGCATCTATTGGTCAAGAAAGCGATAGAAGAACCAGCTTATCAGAATCATTTCCGTATCTTTGGTTTTCAAAAGCTCACTCTTCTAGATTATCCAGGAAAGATGGCATGTACTCTATTTACTGGAGGATGTAATTTTAAATGTCCTTTTTGTCATAATTCTGATTTGGTTTTCTTGCCAGAAAATATGGTGGAGATTGAACAGGAAGATGTCCTTGAATTCTTAGAAAAGAGAAAGAATATATTAGAGGGTGTATGTATTACAGGTGGAGAACCTTTATTACAGGCTGGTATTGTGGAATTCTTAAGAGTAATCAAGGATATGGGGTACTCTATTAAATTGGATACAAATGGTTCTTTTCCTAATAAGTTAAAAGAACTTGTAGAAGAAGGTTTGATTGATTATGTGGCAGTAGATATCAAGAATGCTCCTAAGAAATACAATAAGACAATTGGTTTAGAAGGCTATCGTCTTGATTCTATTAAAACAACAGTTCAGTATTTATTAGAAAATCATGTGGACTATGAATTCAGAACTACAATCATTAAAGAATTTCATACAGAAAATGATATAAGATTGATTGGAGAATGGATCAAAGGTGCTAAGCGTTATTATCTTCAAAACTTTGAAGATAATGAGAATGTGATTCAAGAAGGTTTACATGCATGCTCATTAGAAACACTCCAGAGTTATAAAAAGATTTTAGAAGAATATGTTGATGAATGTGAAATCAGAGGGATAGAAGAAAGGATATGATAATATGTACCAGGTCATTAAAAGAGATGGTAAGATTACAGAATTTGATTTAAAGAAAATAACCCGTGCGATTGAAAAAGCATTTATTTCATTAAAGAAAGAATATCATCCATGTGTGATTGATATGCTTGCATTAAAGGTCACAAGTGATTTTGAAAAGAAAATTAAGGATCATAAGATTGCGGTAGAAGATATCCAGGATAGTGTAGAGGATATCTTATCACAGGCAGGTTATAGTGATGTGGCGAAGTCTTATATTCTTTATCGTAAACAGAGAGAGAAAGTAAGAAATATGAAGTCTACGATTCTTGATTATAAGGATCTAGTGAATAGTTATGTGAATGCAACTGACTGGAGAGTGAAAGAGAATTCTACTGTCACTTATTCTGTTGGTGGGTTGATTCTAAGTAACAGTGGTGCGATTACTGCAAATTATTGGTTATCTGAAATATATGATCAAGAGATTGCAGATGCACATAGAGATGGTGATTTTCATATTCATGATTTAAGTATGTTAACAGGATATTGTGCAGGATGGTCTTTAAAACAATTGATTCAGGAAGGTTTAGGAGGTATTCCTGGTAAGATCACATCTAAACCAGCTAAACATCTTGCATCATTATGTAACCAGATGGTGAACTTCTTAGGTATTATGCAGAATGAATGGGCAGGTGCTCAGGCTTTCTCTTCTTTTGATACTTACTTAGCACCATTTGTAAAGGTAGATCATCTTCCTTATGATCAAGTTAAGAAATGTATTGAATCATTTATTTATGGTGTCAATACACCTTCACGCTGGGGAACACAGGCTCCTTTCTCTAATATTACTTTAGATTGGACAGTACCAAATGATTTAGCTGAACTCAATGCGATAGTTGGTGGAAAAGAAATGGACTTCCGTTATAAGGATTGTCAGAAAGAAATGGACATGATCAATAAAGCCTTTATTGAAGTGATGATTGAAGGTGATGCGAATGGTCGTGGATTCCAGTACCCTATTCCTACTTACTCTATCACAAAAGATTTTGATTGGTCTGAAACAGAAAATAATAAACTATTATTTGAAATGACTGCAAAGTTTGGTACACCCTATTTCTCTAACTATATTAATTCAGATATGGAACCAAGTGATGTCAGATCAATGTGTTGTCGATTAAGACTTGACTTAAGAGAATTAAGAAGAAAGAGTGGAGGATTCTTTGGTTCAGGTGAATCAACAGGATCAGTAGGTGTCGTTACTATTAACCTTCCACGTATTGCTTATTTATCGCATAATGAACAGGAATTCTATGAAAGATTAGATCACTTAATGGATCTAGCTGCAAGATCATTAAAGGTAAAAAGAGATGTGATTAGTAAGTTATTAGAAGAAGGTCTCTACCCTTATACTAAACGTTATTTAGGTTCATTTAAGAATCATTTCTCTACTATTGGCTTAGTAGGTATGAATGAAGCCACACTCAATGCGAACTGGCTTAAAGAAGACTTAACACATACAGATGCACAGGAATTTGCGAAGGATGTATTAAACCATATGCGTGAAAGATTAGTGATCTATCAGGAAGAATATGGTGACTTATATAACCTAGAAGCAACACCTGCAGAATCTACATCTTATCGTCTTGCGAAACATGATAAGAAGAAATATCCAGATATCATTACTGCCACTAAAGAGGGTAATACACCTTACTATACAAACTCATCTCATTTACCAGTAGGTTATACAGATGACTTATTTACTGCCTTAGATATTCAGGATGAATTACAAACTCTCTATACATCAGGGACTGTATTCCATGCCTTCTTAGGTGAAAAACTACCAGACTGGAAAGGTGCTGCAACACTTGTAAGAAAGATTGCAGAAAACTATAAACTTCCTTATTATACTATTTCACCTACTTATTCTATTTGTGAAGATCATGGATATCTTGTAGGTGAACAACCTATATGTCCTGTATGTGGTAAACCAACAGAAGTATGGAGCCGTATTACAGGTTACTATAGACCAGTTAAGAATTGGAATGAAGGTAAAGCACAGGAATTCAAGGAACGTAAAACATATGATATGGGTCACTCAGTACTAAGTGGCAGACATATGAAGAAAATCAAAGAAGAACAGGTAAAACCTGTTATACAGAATGAAAAGCTTTATTTATTCACAATGAAAACATGTCCTAACTGTCGTATTATTAAGAAGATATTAGAAGATGAACATGTAGACTATGAATTAATAGATGCAGAAGAACAAGTAGACCTCACAAAGAGATTCTCTGTTATGCAGGCGCCTACTCTTGTCGTTGCGAATGATAAGAGCTATGCGAAATATGTGAATGTGTCTAATATTAGAAAATATATAGAAGAAAGATCATAACCAAAGTGGGCATCACTAAAAGTGATGCCCATTTCTTTTAAAGTAAAAAGAAGACTGTGAGATCATTTGATTTCATAGTCTTCTTTGACTTCTATTGTTTCTTCAAAATATCCATCTTTTGAATCTCTTACCTCTTCAAAAGTCTTTTGGTAGATATATGCTTTATAGCATAAGAATACCATTAATACAACTAACGCAACTGATAAGAAATTCTTTAATAATCTTCTTACCTTTGCTTTTTCAATCAGGCTGTCCATATCTTCCTGCTCATAGTAACTAATAATAACTTCCTTGGGTGTACCAAGTCTTTCTACGACTTCATCATATGTCATATCATGAGAACCATCATCAATATTATCTATGAGTTTTCTTATATATTCTTTTTCAGATTTACCATAAGAAGCAAATAGATACTTACATTGTTTAATATACTTTTTAACATTTTTATTATAAGTCATGCTCTTCCTCCATAAATGTATCAATAATACTTGTCATCTCTTTGTATTCTTTATATATGCCCTCTAGGTACTCTTTTCCAGATGGTTCCAAATGATAATATATTCTTGTCATTCTCTTTCCAACAAGCTTCTTTTCACTTGATATATAGCCTAGATCTTCAAACTTATAAAGAACAGGATACATACTTCCTTCTTTGATATCTATCTTACCATTTGTAAGTTCTTTAATGGAATGAGTGATCTCATACCCATAACAATCTCTTATTGAAAGAATCTTAAGAAATAACATTTCTAACTTAAAAAAGTTATTATTCTTTTTTGGCATAAGGCTACCTCCATAGAAATAGTATCATGAATATATTTGTTAGACAATATATAGAAAAACTATATAGTCGTTGACAAAGATACAGGCGCCATGATAGATAATATGAAATGACCTCCTAGTTGTCAAAACGTGGATTTAA
>ERZ831634.1679-NODE-1679-length-21896-cov-4.798178_pt1 | contig 21896 bp, 17 predicted proteins | sample MGYA00519953_ERZ831634 | MGnify/ENA primary metagenome ERZ831634 (study PRJEB31850, sample SAMEA3708718) | human gut metagenome | biome: human gut; feature: human-associated habitat; material: faeces | place: China | collected 2014 ... | reverse complement strand
TTTACGAAAAATCTCCGGAAGACATGCATTGGAGAATAGCCAATGAAGTAGCCCGTATCGAGGCGAAATACTCTAATCCATTAAGTGCAGAGGAACTGTTCGACCTGCTCGACCACTTCAGGTACATCGTTCCACAAGGAAGTCCGATGACCGGAATCGGTAACAATTATCAAGTAGCTTCTTTATCTAACTGCTTCGTGATCGGAGTAGATGGAGAGGCGGATTCTTATGGTGCCATCTTCAAAATAGACGAAGAACAAGTACAGCTCATGAAACGCCGTGGTGGTGTAGGACACGATTTGTCGCACATCCGTCCGAAAGGTTCTCCGGTGAAAAATTCGGCTTTAACCTCTACCGGCTTGGTGCCATTCATGGAGCGTTACTCCAATTCTACGCGTGAAGTCGCTCAGGACGGACGGCGTGGCGCACTGATGCTGAGTGTATCTATCAAACATCCCGATTCAGAAGCATTCATCGATGCTAAAATGACGGAAGGTAAAGTTACAGGTGCCAATGTATCTGTGAAACTGGACGATGCATTTATGACCGCTGCTATCACAGGTACTCCATATATTCAACAATATCCAGTCAATGCCGCTGAACCAACAGTGCAAAAGGAAATCAATGCAACCAATTTGTGGAAGAAGATCGTTCACAATGCATGGAAATCGGCAGAACCGGGTGTATTGTTCTGGGATACCATATTAAAAGAATCCGTACCCGATTGCTATGCAGACTTGGGATACCGCACCGTTTCCACCAATCCATGCGGTGAAATCCCTTTGTGCCCGTATGATTCCTGCCGTTTGCTGGCTATCAATCTTTATTCCTATGTGGTAAATCCTTTCAAACCGGATGCATACTTTAACTTTGAATTGTTCCAGAAACATGTAGCGTTGGCTCAACGCATTATGGATGATATCATCGATCTGGAATTGGAGAAGATAGAACGCATCATAGAAAAGATTGACGCTGACCCCGAAAGCGAAGATGTGAGACATACGGAACGTGTATTGTGGGACAAGATTTATAAGAAGAGCGGACAAGGACGCCGCACCGGTGTAGGTATCACTGCCGAAGGTGATATGCTTGCTGCACTGGGATTGCGTTACGGTACGGAAGAAGCTACCGAATTCTCAGAAAAAGTACATAAGACGGTCGCCCTGAGTGCTTACCGTTCATCAGTAGAAATGGCAAAAGAACGTGGTGCATTCGAAATTTACGATACCGAACGTGAAAAGAATAATCCGTTCATCAATCGTTTGCGCGAAGCAGATCCCCAGTTGTATGAGGATATGAAGAAATACGGTCGCCGCAATATTGCCTGCCTTACCATTGCACCGACGGGAACCACCAGTCTGATGACTCAAACTACCTCAGGTATCGAGCCTGTATTCTTGCCCGTATACAAGCGTCGCCGTAAAGTAAATCCGAACGATACCAATGTACACGTAGACTTCGTGGATGAAACAGGAGATGCTTTTGAAGAATATATCGTCTTCCATCCCAAATTTGTTACATGGATGGAAGCACAAGGACACAATCCTTCTAAACGTTACACACAAGAAGAGATTGATGTATTGGTTGAGCAATCACCTTATTATAAAGCAACCTCAAACGATGTAGACTGGCTGATGAAAGTCAAGATGCAGGGACGTATCCAGAAATGGGTAGACCACTCCATCAGTGTGACCATCAATCTGCCGAACGATGTGGATGAAGACCTGGTAAACCGCCTGTATGTAGAGGCATGGAAATCCGGTTGTAAAGGTTGTACGGTTTATCGTGACGGCTCACGTTCGGGCGTACTCATTTCTGCCAAGAGCGATAAGAAAGAAGAAATGCCTCCTTGCAAACCGCCTACGGTAGTAGAAACCCGCCCGTCAGTTCTGGATGCCGACATCGTACGTTTCCAGAATAATAAAGAAAAGTGGGTGGCATTCGTCGGTTTGCTGGACGGACATCCTTACGAAATCTTCACCGGTCTTCAGGACGATGACGAAGGTATCATTCTGCCGAAGAACGTTACTTCCGGACACATTATTAAGAAGGTGGACAAGGACGGTAGCAAGCGTTACGACTTCCAGTTCCAGAACAAACGCGGATATAAAGTCACCATCGAAGGTCTGTCCGAAAAGTTCAACAAGGAATACTGGAACTACGCCAAACTGATCTCCGGAGTATTGCGTTATCGCATGCCTATCGAACAGGTTATCAAGCTGGTCGGCTCTTTGCAACTGGACAGCGAAAGCATCAATACCTGGAAGAACGGTGTGGAGCGCGCATTGAAGAAATACATAACGGACGGCACAGAAGCCAAAGGAAAGAAATGTCCGAACTGCGGCAACGAAACACTTGTATATCAGGAAGGTTGCCTCATTTGTACCACTTGCGGAGCTTCACGTTGCGGATAAAAACAGACCTGTGAAATGCAAGCACAAACGTTTGCATAGGAATTTAAAAAACTTAGATAGCGGTAGCTGCTTGATTATGCGGAATAATGTCTATACTTGCATAGTCAATGCAGCTATTACTAAATCTAATATTATATGATACTATCTTTTCATATCGAGTACCGCACAAGTTGGGGTGAAGAGGTCAGAGTCTTAGGATCTATTCCTGAACTGGGTAACAATCAACCCGGTAAAGCCGTACCCTTACAAACAGTGGATGGCATTCACTGGACTTTAGATGCGGACATTCAAGCGCCTGAAAACGGCATCGTACAATACAGTTATCACATTTATCGCGACGGCAAAGATACACGTACGGAGTGGAACAGCCTTCCCCGCACGCTCTATGTATCGGCTGACAAGAAGAAGGTCTACCGCCTGCAAGACTGCTGGAAGAATCTGCCCGAACAGCAATACTTCTACACATCTGCTTTCACGGAGTCCCTGCTTGCACATCCCGAACGTAGTGCCGCCCCCAAAAGCCACAAGAAAGGATTAGTGATCAAAGCGTATGCTCCGTGCATCGACAATGACCACTGCCTGGGCATTTGCGGCAACCAGAAAGTTCTGGGAGATTGGGACGCGGATAAAGCCGTTCTGATGAGCGACTCCAACTTCCCTGAATGGCAAGTCGAAGTAGACGCCTCGAAAATCAGTTTCCCGCTGGAGTACAAATTCATCCTTTATAATAAGAAAGAGCATCGTGCCGTGGCATGGGAGAACAACCCCAACCGCTACATGGCCGATCCGCAGATAGGCGCTAACGAAACACTGGTAATTGGTGACCGTTACGTTTACTTCGCCCTGCCCGACTGGAAAGGTGCCGGAGTAGCCGTGCCCATCTTCTCGCTGCGCTCCGAAAAGAGCTTCGGCGTAGGCGACTTCGGCGATCTCAGGCAGATGATAGACTGGGCAGTACTTACCCATCAGAAAGCCGTACAAATATTGCCTATCAACGATACTACCATGACGCATACATGGACGGATTCTTATCCATACAGCAGTATTTCCATTTATGCTTTCCATCCCATGTATGCGGATCTGAAACAGATGGGAACGCTGAAAGACAAAGAGAAAATGGCCGAATTCAAAAAGCGTCAAAAAGAGCTGAACGCCCTGTCCACTGTAGATTATGAAGCAGTAAACCAGACAAAATGGGAATACTTCCGCCTGATATACAAACAGGAAGGCGAGAAAGTATTGGCATCCAAAGCTTTCCGCCAATTCTTTGAAAGCAACAAAGAATGGTTACAACCATACGCCGTGTTCAGCTATCTACGCGATGCCTACAAGACGCCCAACTTCCGCGAATGGCCGAAATTCTCCGAATATAAGGCCGAAGAAATTGAGAAGCTGTGTCAACCTAAGTCCGCCGACTATCCACACATTGCCATCTACTTCTTCATCCAGTTCCACTTGCACCTGCAACTGTTGGCAGCGACGGAACATGCACGCGCCAACGGTGTAGTGTTGAAAGGTGATATTCCCATCGGTATCAGCCGCAACAGTGTAGAAGCATGGACAGAGCCTTATTATTTCAACCTGAACGGCCAAGCGGGTGCACCACCCGATGATTTCTCCGTAAACGGTCAGAATTGGGGCCTTCCCACCTACAACTGGGACGTAATGGAGCAGGACGGTTATTCTTGGTGGATGAAACGTTTCCGCAAAATGTCAGAATACTTCGATGCCTACCGTATCGACCACATCCTCGGCTTCTTCCGCATCTGGGAAATCCCGATGCATGCCGTACACGGACTGCTGGGTCAGTTTGTCCCCGCCCTGCCAATGACGCGCGAAGAAATAGAAGGTTACGGAATAGCATTCCGCGAAGATTTCTTTACGAAACCCTATATCCATGAATACTTCCTCGGACAAATGTTCGGCCCGCATACTGATTACGTAAAGCAGACCTTCATAGAGCCTACGGAAACGTGGGAAATATACCGTATGCGCCCTGAGTTCGACACCCAACGCAAAGTAGAGGCATACTTTGCCGGAAAGACGGACGAAGACAGCATCTGGATACGCGACGGACTATACGCATTAATCAGTGACGTATTGTTTGTGCCCGACCGTGAAGACCCGCACAAATTCCATCCACGCATCGGTGTACAACACGATTACATCTACCGTGCCCTGAATGATTGGGAAAAGGCGGCGTTCAATCGTTTGTACGATCAGTATTACTATCACCGCCACAACGAGTTCTGGCGCGAACAAGCCATGAAGAAGTTGCCGCAACTGACGCAATCCACCCGTATGCTGGTATGCGGTGAAGACCTCGGCATGATTCCCGACTGTGTAGCTTGGGTAATGAACGATCTGCGCATCCTAAGTCTGGAGATACAACGCATGCCGAAAGATCCTTCACAGGAATTCGGACATCCGGACTGGTATCCGTACCGCTCGGTTTGCACCATCTCTACACATGATATGTCTACGCTACGCGGCTGGTGGGAAGAAGATTTCCAACAAACGCAACGGTACTACAACGCCATGCTGGGGCATTACGGTGCCGCACCTGCCGTTGCCACTCCGGAACTTTGCGAACAAGTGGTACGCAACCATCTTTACAGCAACTCTATCCTGTGCATCCTCTCCTTGCAGGACTGGATGGCTATGGACGGAAAATGGCGCAACCCCAATGTACAGGAAGAGCGCATCAACGTGCCTGCCAACCCCAGACATTACTGGCGCTACCGTATGCACCTGACGCTGGAACAACTGATGAAAGCGGATAGCCTGAACGAGAAGATCAAAGGACTGATAGAACAGACCGGACGAAAAGGATAATATTCAGGTAACACATTAGTGCTTTAATTATCAGCGCATTGCATTTACATTTCATTTTCGCCATGATGTAAAAGCATTTACCGCTGGATGTAACGACCTTTACCGCTTATTGTAACGCTCTTTACCTCCTATTGTAAATGCTTTTACCTCGGCATGTAAATGGAGTTACCATTTGAGGTAAACAAGATAACAATGAAAGGAAACAGCCGTGCCCTCGTAAGGTGAAATACATTCACCTGCCGAGGGCACGGCTGTTTGTTCGTAAGATGTGATTACCTGTTCGCAGGATGACAGGATACACTGACTGCCAGAGCTTCCGTAGTACACACAAAACCTCTGGCATAGTTCACTTTCTTGTTGGAACGGTAATACTCACATTTCCCCGCCATAGCCTCAATCGTTTTCGGATTCAGCGTAGGCAGGATACAAATATACCTGTTTTCTTTGTTTACTGGGCAGTTATTCTTATTTTTGTCATTAACCTAATATTCCATTGATATGAACAGTTATATATTCCTTGATAACGTCCGTTTCTTTGCCTACCACGGTGTAGGTCAGCAAGAGCGGGAAGTAGGTAATGAATTTGTCATTAACCTGAAATTGAAAGTCGATATTGCACGTGCCGCCGAGACTGACGATGTGACACATACCGTCAGCTATGCCGATGTATACGAAAATGTGAAAGCTGAGATGGAGATACCTTCTAAATTGCTGGAACATGTTTGCGGACGTATTGTAAAGCGCCTGTTCCGCACTTTCCCCACTGTTAAAGCTATTGAACTGAAACTCGCTAAACGCAATCCGCCCATGGAAGCCGATTTGGATGCGGCAGGAGTGGAAGTACAATGTGAAAGAGTTTAAAAAGAAACCTCCTCCATTCGTTCCAGTTCGCAGCCTCGAAACTGTACCACAATGCAATGTAACTGCGTATTCTGTATCAACTGCTTCACCTTGGGGGCAGCAGCATACATCCTTACCTGCCCCACTGCTTCCTGCCATTGCGTTTCGGTTTTCGATTCCGAATCTTTGGAGGAGAGGTATTTTAGTTCTATGATGTAACTGTGTGCCACTTCATAACGCAACAGGTCGGGCATTAGGAAAAGATCACAGAAACCATGGTTCAGTTCCAGTTCGGGAGCAAGCAGGTAGTAGGCGTTCACACTCAGATAAGCCGTGAAAAAGCCTTGGATATTTCGCTCGCCTTCGATGGCACTGCGAACGGAAGAGTTCTCCTTGTAGGCGTGAGCAATGAATTCCAGTGATTCACGCCAATGACCATCGTAAGCCATATCGTAGAATAAGTCCAGTATACTGTTGAGATCAATATACCGTCTCTCCTGATACTCTTCCAGCATGAATTCATAATACTGCTTACGCACATTGTTGTTAGGGATGCTAAGTACCATACGCTGTCCGCGTGTGGCGGTGATGGTGAGCATTCCGTAATAGAAGAGCAGACTGGGAAATATCTCCGGGTTGGCAATCTCTGTAGCAGGAAAAGTAGTGGTCAGGGCGGTGACTATCTGACCTTCCTCAGTGATTTTGCGCAGCACTCCTTTACGATTACCATCCAATCGATCCAGTTGAATAAGTTTCTTCATCTTGTTGTAATCCGTACGGGTGTTGGGATCTATCATTTCTTTGGGAGATTTTCCTAAAGTAATGTAATGTCTCAGATAATAAAACACCATGTCACAGTTGAACATCTTCGGATCGCGGTCTAAGCTTGCTTCGGCGAAACAATAATTATCATACCATGGCTTCATCTCCGCTATCATGGCTTCAACGTCGCCATTGTGCTGCCCGACATCCTTATAGTATTGCAGCATTTCGCGCACATCCTTTTCGCTGAATCCCAGCATCATGTTGAATTGGAAGTCGGTACTGATGTTCCATCCGATGTTGAATCCGCTGGTCAGGTCGTCCAAGATGACGGGGCTGACGCCGGTCATGAAGATGCGCTCGAACATACCTTTAAACTTCTTGAATACTTCTCGATAGAAGCCGCTGACATGGGTCAAGGCATGATACACCTCATTGCCTTGTTCATTAAGGACTACGTTGGTAAAATTATCATATTCATCAATGATAAGGTAAAGGGCAGCACCGGTATTGTGTGCCTGCCAATCCAGGAAGTTCAGTTTATTGGCAGAACCGAATTGCTCTTTCATATCTTTTTCGAACCCCGGATAATAGTAAGGTTCATAAATAAGAGCAAAATTATTCAAGGCTCCGCTGCAATAATCATCAAAATTCCAGTCTAATGCACCTATACCTCCCACGCGCGAGAAGTCGAGATAGAGTATCTGGTATTTCCCCTGCAACGGCGTAGGCTGACCGCCTATCCACAAACCTTCGAAGCGCTTCCGGAACTTTTCTTTTTGGGCGATGTCATAATAAGCCCGCAACATACTTAAGAAAATGCTCTTTCCAAAACGGCGGGGACGGATGAAGAATAAACTGTTGGGCTGCTGCTCCAGTAAAGGCAGATACATGGTTTTATCCACATAATATTGATTCTGTTCCACCACTTCTACAAAGTTGGATACGCCATAAGGTATTCTTTTTACATTCTCTTCTATAATTGTTCCCGTTTTCATATTATTTCGGCAGCGATAAGACAAAAGTAACTCATTCTTGCCGAAGGAACAAACAAAGCACAGGAAAGTTTGCTGGCCTTTCATAGACTGCGATGGTAAATTAGTATGAATCGAACCATAGCTTTTCTGAATGAACTATAAAAACAGCCCTCTTATCATCAGCTTTATAAATAATTATTTATACCTTTGCTGCCAACAAAATAACCGACCAAATGGTAAACTTAAAGATTACAACAGCATTATTTACTGTTTTACTACTATTTTCTTGTTCACACAAAAGCGAAACAGAAACATTATTCTCACATGCCGATACACTCATAGAAGAATATCCCGACAGTGCACTCCAGTCATTGGACTTATCACCGGAAGAAATAGAAGGACTTTCCGACAAAGAATGCGCACGCTATGCGTTATTACTTGCACGTGCCACGGACAAGTGCAAGCTCTCTTTGCTACCTTGCGACTCACTGCTGAATGTAGCATTAGATTATTATGACGATGACGAGAAAGAAAAAGCGATAGCATTGCTCTATAAAGGCAGACTGGCTGTTGAAATGGAAGAAGCAGAAGAAGCAACAACTTGTTTCCAAAAGGGATTAACCATCATACAAGATTTCCCGAAAGAGCTTAAGACAAAGAATTTACTTCTCAGTTCATTGGGAAATATCTATTTTGATGCCGGATACTATGACAAATCTATGGAAATATACGAAACGATGTATGAATGTTGCACTACAGATCTGGAAAAATCAATAGCATTGAACAATATCAGTACATATTATTGCTTAATAGATGAAAAGGATTCTACCTTAATGTTCCAGCGCGAAGCATTAAATTATGCTATAGCTTCGGGAGATTCTCTACAGATTGCAATGTCTAAACACAATTTAAGCCTGAAATTTGATAATTTTAACGAGCTTGATTCCGCCTTATATTATGAAAAAATGGCTCTCAAAGAACTACCTCAAAAGGAAAATCATGGAAACTGCTACTTCAATCTCGGAGATTTACTTTTAAAAACAGGTAAAAATAAAGACTCTGCTCTTTACTATTTAACCAAAGCCTTAGAGGATGTACCCATTGAAAGCAAAGCTTCATGTCTAAAAAGTTTATATAATCTTGAAAAAGAAAACGGAGATTACAAAACAGCAAATACCTATTTAGAAGAACATTCCGCTATCATAGACTCATTATTTTACATGGAACAGTCAACAGAAATACAACAACTGATTTATGAATACAATACCAAAATGAGGGTAAGAGAGGAACAATTAAAAGGAAAGCGCACCATACACCGCACTATTGCAGGATTCGTTTCAATTTGCTTTCTCATTATACTTGCTTATCAAAACTATATAAACCGGAAGAAACGTATTCAACTCCAATACAAACAATCATTAGAGCAAACACAGAATAAGTTATCATCTTTAGAAACTACCATTGAAAACAATCAGCTAATGATTACCTTATTAAAGCAAGAACAGAACATTTTAAAGCAAGAACATGAAAACAAAGAACAGCAAATAGAAGAAAGAGAACAAGCCATAGCTCGCTTAAAAGAAGAGAAACAACAGTTACTCCATTGGTTGTTTGCCCAAAGCAGCATTTACCAAAAAGTGATTACGCTATCCAAACAAACCAGTTCGAATAAAAAACAAATGAAAGCTTTAACCACTACGGAGCAGGAACAACTGAAAAAGACAGTATTCGGAGTATATCAAAGTTACATATCTTTCCTCCACAAAGAATATCCCAAGTTAACGGAAGATGATCAATTGCTCCTTTGCCTACAGAAAACTTCACTTAACCCATTAGCCATTGCAATTTGTTTTGGCTATACCGATACGCACCCTCTCAATCAAAAAAAATACAAAATGAAAGAGAGAATGAGTAGAGAAGAAAGTAAGGTGTGACTACTAAATTTGATATTCACCTACTTATCAACACATTACATTTCTATAGTATGACTGCAAAAATGCATTCATGATAATTTTTTGCCCTAACTTTGCAATCATAAACCATTAATTAAATATAGAAATGAAAACAAAAGTATTATTTATTCTATTATCGGTATTATTCATTATGCCCATAAATGCAATCCCCCACAAAAAGCATCGACACAAAGTAAATGCTAAAATTATTAGTACAAATTATAAAACTACCACCCGCAGCCCCTTATTTTTTAGCCTAACTGCTGACGAAACAGACAACAACTTAGCTATTACTTTTCAATTTCCCTTAGAGGAAGCAGATATCACTGTGACTGATAAAGATGGAAACATAGTCGTCTCTGAATTGAATTCCTCCATCTATGAAGGAAAAACAGTTTACGTTCCAAATTCTGATTCTTATCCCTATCTGGTAGAAATTACATCTCCCTATTTAGATATAGAAGTAGAAATTACATCAGAAGATTATTAAGTTAACCATAGTACTAATTTAAAACATTTATGATTATGAAAAAGTATTTCGTAAGTCTATTCTGCATTGCTGCATTTTGCGCTTGCACAGACCAAGTCAATGATTTCCCAGCGCAACCTGATAGGGCTCAATCAAAAACAATTAATCAGGCTCCTTTAGACCAAGTGACCGCACAAAAAAAGTTTGCCAAAGCATTGTCTAAAGCTGTATCCAACAGCCTTGACGTACGCAAGTTTCTTAAAGCCGAAGCTGTGGCACAATTTGACAATGATTATGACATATTCTATCCGTTGGTAAAAAACAAAATAGTATATGACAATCAAAGTCTCAGAGATATTTTATTGTCTTACTGTAAAGACGAAAATGAACTCGTTCAAATTGAACAATCTCTTCCTTTACTGAATATATTGGTTCCTGATTTATCTCTATTCTGGGATTTTAATGCAGAAAAATGGAATGTGGATGATAAAGAAGTATCCGTAATATGCCGGGACGATAAAGACAATACGTTATACGAAAACGGTGAAAATATCGGAAAAATGACAACGGGAGACATTCCTGATTTCCCTTGTCTCGTAGTGAAAAACAACGAACGCATGAAAGTTTCCAGTGTCAAGACCAGATCGGGAGAGGCCACTTACGAATTTTTAAGTGATGCCTTTGACGGTAGTAAAAGAAAACTTCAGACACGACACTATGAGGAAGACATAAATCTGCAACCTACAGAAGATTTAGAGGCATATGTCAATGGCAGCGAAATAATGTCGTCTGTAAAAGATGCATGGAACGAATTCAAAAATGTTCCCAACGCCTATCAAAGAGATTATATCTATTATGGAATAACTAAAGAAAATAAGCCCGGAACTTTAAATAGATATATCAGAGAGAAATTGTATAGATTCAGAATTGCTGCCAATGCATACAGTGCCATTAATGATCCCACACAAGACCCAACACTGCAAGACACACAGAAAAACAAAGGGTATCTAACTAACGAAGAAATTATACAGAAGATATGGACAGATGGAAACTTCGAGTTCCACTTTAAGTCATATATATCAGGTGAGGACAGCAAAGAAGCAATGGAAGCTAAGCTTACATTTACTATTAACCCAAGAGATGCATTCTCGTTAGAAAAAATACATTTAAAGCACAAGAACTCTACAGCATTCAGACAATCCAAAAATTTCTATACGGTGGATGCTAAGAATCTAAGATCAAAATGGATTTATCCGGAAAAATCCGATAAAAATGCAGACGATCTGGTTTTCACATTACCATGGGATCTATATAATAAATCTCTATCTATCTTCATGTTTGTAGAAGAGTGGGATAAAGGCCAAACAATCACTCAAGAGAAAAGTGTTGTGAGCGAGTTTATCAATAAAGCAGACTTCTCAATTGAAGGAAGCGGCAGCATAGGAAAAGTCAGCTTATCAACTAAACTGGGGTATGGTTTTTCTCATACCAAAACTGTATCAAATAAGGCAACGATTCAGACCACAGTAGAATCAGATCCATTAGGAACATTATATTTTCAATACAATGATCCTATCATCCGCGATGAAATCAACGGAACTTATAAACTATATAACGTTTCCAGTGGCAGTGTAGTAGCCACACTCTTACCCGTCGATTCATCTAAGTAAAAAAAGAATTTACCTATAAGTAGCTTCCGGATTACGATGCATTATCCGGTTTGCTACTTATAGGTAATTAATATTATAATACTAAATTATGAAACTAACATACTACCTTCTATTAATAGCCGCATTATTACTAACGGCCTGCAATAATGATGAGGACGAAGAAAAAGAATTCATCATGACTACTCCCCCTATCGGAGAGACCTTCGAAGGCTCGGAAACATCTATAACATTTGAAAGCGAAGACAGTGTCAGTATCCACATCCTCTATCCAGAAGAGAGAATGAAACATCCGGTAGGAAAATCCAAGTATTTATTTGACAATGGGAAAATACAGATATTAAGTCCACATGAACCTTCTTTTCCCTCTATCGAAGCAACAGAAACTTTCGTCAGGTCCTTTGAGGGGCGTTTCACCAGCAACAATAGATTAGAAGCCCGTTTTACAATAATATCGGAGCATGCGTACTGCAGTATGATGGGAACAGGCCTTTGGTATCGTGTCAAACATCCCCAATAAAGGATGTTTTCCTGTCGTGCTCAGAAAGAGAAAATGCTTCGACTGCACTTAGCATGACAATGCCCCAAAAGCATAAAGTGACTAAGATGACATATTTATAAACAATTGATATTATAATATTAAATGAAAAGAATTACATTATTTCTACTATTGGCACTATACCTATCACTACAAGCCTTTGCACAAATAAGAATCGGCGTAGATGCAGGAATGAACCTGACACACTTTAAAAGCAGTGATAACTATGTACAAAAGATAGGTGGCATGGGAACTGGATTCCAAATTGGAGGAACCCTGGATTATGAATTCAAAAAACATTGGATGTTGATGTCGGGAGTCTCGTTCATGCAAACCCAAAGCAGGATGGAAATGGAATATGGCATGCTTCCCCGTTTCCCGGATGCTAAGATAAAACTAAACCATATCGTTATCCCGCTAAAGGTAGGATACAAATTCAAAATTAGCAAGACGTTGAGTTTGATTCCTTCAGTCGGAATGTATGCTTCATATAACTTTAGTGCCGGTGACTGCCCATTGGACATCAAATCTCCGGCTGACGGCAAGAAGATACATGAGAAATGGAATCCGATGAAAGGATATACCGATGCATTTTATATCTCTGACTTGCCCTATGAATTATACCGCATTAATCTCAATCCTCTTCGCCACTGGACTTATGGAGGAATTGCAGGACTGAAAGCTGTTATCGGCAGGCATTATACACTATCATTCCAATACTATGAGGCCATTAAGCGAATACAGTATCAGTGTAGTATAAGAGATTATGGCTATCAGCTTTCTGTAGGATATATATTCTAAATCCTATAGTTGCAAAGAGCAATTGAGAAACACCATCTTCGGGTTATACAATAATTACATTTCCAAAAATATCATGTTTTTTACGGAATGAAATCCGCAAAAAACACGATATTTTTGGATTTACACTTATTATCTGTTATCTTTGCTTTCAGGAAAAAAGCAATAAGAGTATGATAACAAGAGTATTAGAAGAAAGTATACGAAATAAACTGGGACAAGATAAAGCCATTGTCATCATGGGGGCACGCCAAGTAGGTAAGACTACCTTATTGAAACATCTGTTCAAAGAAAAAGAAGGTATATTGTGGCTCAATGGAGACGAACAGGATACTCGTGCACTTTTTGAAAACATCTCGGCAACGCGTTTGAAGTATATCTTCGGCAATAATAAAACTGTTATCATAGATGAAGCACAACGAATTGAAGACATTGGGATAAGACTTAAACTCATCACAGACCAACTGCCGGACATTCAACTGATAGCAACCGGAAGTTCTTCTTTCGACCTTGCCAACAAAATCAATGAGCCACTGACCGGAAGGAAATGGGAATATAAAATGTATCCCCTCTCCTTTGAAGAGATGGTAAATCATCATGGACTTATGGATGAGAAAAGACTACTTCCCCACCGACTGGTATATGGCTATTATCCGGACGTAGTGAACCATCCCGGCTCAGAGGTTGAAATTCTGAAACAACTTTCCGACAGTTATTTATATAAGGATATCCTGGATTGGGAACATATAAAGAAAGCCAACAAAATAGTAAAACTATTACAAGCTCTTGCTTTTCAAGTAGGTTCCGAAGTTTCATATAATGAATTAGGGCAACTGTGTGATTTAGATCCAAAGACAGTGGAACGTTATGTCATTTTATTGGAACAATCATATATCATCTTCCGCTTAGGATCTTTCAGCCGTAATTTACGAAATGAACTAAAGAGTAGCCGAAAAATATATTTCTATGACAACGGCATCCGCAACGCGGTTATCGCCAACTTTGCATTAGCCGAAACCCGCCCTGATATTGGAGCGTTATTCGAAAACTTTATAGTATCGGAACGAATAAAGTTTTTACATTACCACCATCTATGGTATAACACATGGTTCTGGCGCACCACTGCCATGCAAGAAATCGACTTCATTGAAGAAGGCAACGGGCAACTGGCAGCTTATGAGTTTAAATGGAATCCAAAGAGAATCGCCAAAGTACCAAAAACATTTACCAACAGTTACCCGAACGCTACATTCAATGTTATCACGCGAGATAATGTGGAAGAGTTTCTATTATAATTATTACCTACCACCGGTTATTACATTGGAGAAGGGCTAAGAAAGGGACTTATAAATGCAGCATAACAGCAAAAAGTCGTCCTTATTTTCTCCTTTATCCTCTCTTTTTCTTCCGCTTTTTGGCAGACTCCACCGCCTCGGCAACCACCGGTTTATTTTCAAATCGTTTGGTATAGCCGGTGTAATCCGGAACCGTACGTTCGTACATAGGATCTACAAACAACGGACTTGAAATAATATGATCTGCCGTACTACGGTTACAACAGAAAACGATATTCTCCACACCGGCCAGACGAGTCAATGCCTTTACATCCGTATCGTGCGGCTGCAACGTCATCGGGTCAGTGAAGAAGAAAAGGTAATCAATCTCACCGTCCACAATGCGGGAACCCATTTGCTGGTCACCGCCCAAAGGACCGGATTTCAGAATGGTAAAGTCCCACTCAACATCGGGATGCTTTTCCTTAAGAGCCTCAAGGATAAGAGTTCCTGTAGTACCTGTACAGTAAAACTTGTGCCCCATAAGCAATTCTGAGTTCCAGAGGACCCACTCAATGAGGTCTTTCTTCATGGCGTCGTGCGCCACTAATCCAATCTTTCTAACTAATTTTGTCATAAGCCAATACCGTTTAAATAATAAACAATCGGTAAAAAGAAAAAGCTATAATTGCGAGAAAAATTTCTTTCCACGTAAATAATACTGCGCCAAGATACTGCTTTTTGTCCATTCCGGTATCACGGAAAGGGAAGTTTTTTTCAGGTTTTCTTCGCGTGCAGCAGTGAAAGAAGGACGTAACCAACGATATTCACGGCGTGCACGAAGTACAGCCAATGCATTGGGGAACTGAAGTTTAAGAGCAAAGTTCAATGCAGCCACATAGTCGAGGACAGCACGGATACGCATCACCGAAGACAATTCTTCCGAAGGCAGGTTCTTGTAAAGCATGACAAGATTATTACGAAAATTAAGGTAAGTTTTTCGGGGATTTTCTTTCTTTAAAGTAGCACCGCCTACATGATAAACCACACTTTGCGGCACACATACAATCTGCCTGCCACGTGCACGAAGCCTCCAGCACAAGTCAATCTCTTCCATGTGGGCAAAGAATCGTCCGTCCAGCCCTCCGGCCTCACGATAATCTTTCAGGCGGATAAACAAGGCTGCACCCGTAGCCCAAAATACAGGAATAATGGTATCGTATTGCCCTTTGTCCTCCTCTACCACGCCCATAATCCGCCCACGACAGAACGGATAGCCGTAATGATCGAGAAAGCCGCCTGCCGCACCTGCATACTCAAACTTCTCCTTCTGCCGCCAACTCCGTATCTTCGGCTGGCAAGCTGCTGCCTCAGGATGTGCCCCCATATAATCAGCCAATGGCTGAAGCCAATGCTCCGTCACTTCCACATCCGAATTGAGAAGTACCACATACTCAGCATCCACTTCCTGTAAAGCCATGTTATAACCATCGGCAAAACCCTGGTTTTCTTCCAACAGTATCAATCGGACGGTAGGAAACTCCCGACAAAGCATCTCAACAGATGCATCCGTTGAACCATTATCAGCAACATACACCACAGCACCGTCTGCTTCGGAAAAGCGTACTACGGAGGGAAGAAATGAGCGGAGCATTTCGCACCCGTTCCAGTTTAATATTACAACTGCTATCTTATCCATTTTGTTTCTCCAGTTCTTCACGTTTCAGTTTCCAACGCTTATGAGACCAGAACCAATAGGCAGGAGCACGACGAATCGTTTGTTCCAGACGGCGTACGAAAAGTTCGGTTATCTCCCCTTCAGCTGTCTGTTTAGGGGTCTCGGTCAACAAATCGAAGTAGGCTTTGCAATGTCCTCTGCCCTGTCTCTCCAATTCACAATAAAACACAGGGTAATTCATCATCCTGGCAATACGTTCACCTCCATCCATAAATACGGTTTCCTGGTTCAGGAAAGTAGTCCAGTGGTGAGCTTCGTTACGATTGGGCGATTGATCGGTAATCAAACCAACCACTACATGCTTCCCTTCACGGCGCAACCGGATCACTTCGCGGGCAGTAGAGTGCTTCGGCACATTATAACCACCATGCCGGGCACGGATAAGCTTAAACATTTCGTCCACATACTTATTTCGCAAGGGTTTATACACCTGTAGCGGCACATCTTCCGGCTTCATGAAAGCTCCCATTGCTGTCAACCACTCAAAGTTGGCATAATGGGGAATGAGCACAACAATGCCTCCATGTTTTTCGAGCATGGCAAGATATTCTTCTGTGTTACCATACTCCATACGCCGGGAAAGGTCTTCGAATGACATACGCATCATCTTGATTTCTTCCAGCATATAATCGCAGATGTAGTGATAAAACTCACGCTCAATTTCACGAAGTTCGGCCTGAGACTTTTCCGGAAAAGAATTCTTTAGGTTTTTACGGACCACTCCGCGACGGTAATGCACCACATGGCGCATCAAGAGATAGAGTCCGTCAGACAATATATAGAGTGCCCGGAAAGGAAGCAAAGCCAGCAGCCACATACCTGCGTAAGTCAGCCAGTAGATAAGTTTCGATTTCATACTTTTCTTATACCTTATTATAATAGTAAAGTTCCATGCAACGCCGTCCCGTCTTCATTGAAATTGCCCAAGCGTACAGATACCACTTGATTGTCCAGTGTATCATTATGGGGAACCTCTACCCGGATATAGTTAGCTGTAAAGCCATGCATCGGGGCACCCGGTTTGGAGCGTTCCAGCAATACCGGCATAGTTTGTCCGATATAGCGGGCATAGAATGCATGTGTCTTTTCATCCGAAAGTTCCAAAAGGCGCTGACTGCGACGGTGCTTTTCCTCCGGAGTTACTACATGGTCTATCTTCAAAGCCTGTGTACCCGGCCGTTCGGAATAGCTGAACACGTGAAGTTGGGTCACATCCAGACTCTTAATAAATTCATAAGCCTGCTCAAAGTATTCATCCGTTTCACCCCGCGTACCCACTATGACATCCACACCGATAAAAGCGTCGGGCATCATTTCTTTCACTCTCTGCACTTTGGAAGCGAAGAGTTCCGTATCATACCGACGGCGCATCAGTTTTAAAACGTCGTCACTACCGGACTGCAATGGAATATGGAAATGAGGCATAAAGCTGCGGGAATGCGAAACGAACTCTATTATCTCATCAGTCAGCAAATTAGGTTCTATGGAAGAGATACGATAACGTTCAATACCTTCTACCTCGTCCAACGCCTTCACCAAGTCGAAGAAAGTCTCTCCGGTGCTCTTGCCGAAATCGCCAATGTTAACACCGGTCAACACAATCTCCTTTCCCCCTTCGGCTGCAGCCTGACGCGCCTGTTCTACCATAGAGGCAACCGTTCCGTTGCGGCTCCGTCCGCGAGCAAAAGGAATGGTGCAATAGGAACAATAATAATCGCAACCATCCTGTACTTTCAGAAAATAGCGAGTACGATCTCCCCGTGAGCAGGACGGCGCAAATGAATGGATATCTTTCAACGCTGAAGCATACGCCTCTCCCGACTCATTTTTCTGTAAATTACCGAGATATTGAAGTAAGTCCTTTTTCTGTTCGGCACCAAGTACCACGTCCACCCCCTCAATCTTTGCAACGGTTTCGGGCTTCAACTGGGCATAACATCCGGTCACAACCACGAAAGCGCCCGGATGTTGCTTCACCAGGCGATGAATAGCCTGGCGGCATTTCTTATCTGCCACCTCCGTCACCGAGCAAGTGTTCACTACACAGATGTCTGCTTTCTCTCCCTTACGTGCCGTACGCACGCCTGCTTCCCGCAAAATCTTACCGATAGTAGAGGTTTCCGAAAAGTTCAACTTACACCCTAACGTATAGTAAACCGCTGTCTTATTTTGAAATATATTGGTATCAATCATATCTATTCTAAACACATTTCTGCCACAAAGTTACATATAATTCTTAGAATTTTCCTACTTTTGCACAAATCATCAATTTTCGTGCAATGATACAAGAGAACTTTATCAAACTCTACGAGCAGAGTTTCCGTGAGAACTGGGACCTTCCTTGCTACACCGATTATGGTGAAGACGAGAGTTATTCCTATGGACAAGTAGCACAAGAAATAGCTAAATTGCACTTGCTATTCAAACATTGCAGCCTGCGCCGGGGCGATAAAATAGCTGTTATCGGCAAAAACAATTCCCGTTGGTGCATTGCTTATATGGCAACCATCACTTATGGAGCCATCGTTGTGCCCATCCTTCAAGATTTTAATCCGAACGATGTACATCATATCGTCACCCACTCCGAATCTGTTTTTCTCTTTACCAGCGATTCCATTTGGGATCATCTGGAAGAAGAACGCCTGACCGGACTGCGTGCCGTGTTCTCCCTTTCTGATTTCCGCTGCCTCCACCAGCGTGACGGTGAAACAATCAACCGTTTCCTCAAACATCTGGACGATGAAATGCATGAAACTTATCCGAAAGGTTTCCGCCGGGAAGACGTACAATATACAACCCTCTCTAATGATAAGGTGATGCTGCTGAACTATACTTCGGGCACCACCGGTTTCAGCAAAGGTGTTATGCTGACAGGAAACAATCTGGCAGGAAATGTCACCTTCGGTATACGTACCGAGCTATTAAAGAAAGGAGATAAAGTATTATCTTTCTTGCCTTTAGCCCATGCCTACGGTTGTGCCTTCGACTTCCTCACGGCCACCGCCGTGGGAACCCATGTCACACTTCTGGGAAAAGTCCCCTCCCCCAAGATCCTGATGAAAGCTTTCGAGGAGGTAAAACCCAATCTTATCATTACCGTACCGCTTGTTATCGAGAAAATCTACAAAAATGTTATCCAACCCGCCATCAATAAGAGAACTATGAGGTGGGCGCTCAGCATTCCTTTGCTCGACGGACAAATCTACGGGCAAATCCGTAAAAAACTGGTAGATGCCCTAGGCGGACGTTTCAAAGAAATCATTATCGGCGGGGCTGCCATGAACCCGGAAGTGGAAGAGTTCTTCCACCGCATCAAGTTTCCGTTCACTATCGGTTACGGTATGACAGAATGTGCACCATTAATCAGCTACGCTCCCTGGAACGAATTCGTCCCGACTTCTTCCGGTCGTGTACTCGACATCATGGAAGCCCGGATTTATAAAGAAAATCCGGAAGCTGAAATTGGTGAGATACAAGTGCGAGGCGAAAATGTAATGGCTGGGTACTATAAAAATCCGGAAGCTACGAAGGAGGTTTTCACCGAAGACGGCTGGTTGCGTACCGGTGACTTGGGAAAACTGGACGAAAATAACAATCTCTATATCCGTGGCCGTAGCAAGACCATGATTCTCAGTTCCAGCGGACAGAATATTTTCCCCGAGGAAATAGAAGCACGTCTCAACAATCTGCCATTCGTTCTGGAAAGTCTGATCATCGAGCGTAATAAGAAGCTGGTCGCTTTGGTTTATGCAGATTATGAAGCACTGGATTCCCTTGGTCTGAACCAAACGGAAAATATCAAAACCATTATGGATGAGAATCTGAAAAACCTGAATAACAGTGTGGCCAGTTACGAAAAAGTAAGCCAGATACAGCTCTACCCTAACGAATTTGAGAAAACCCCCAAAAGGAGTATCAAGCGCTACTTATATAACAGTATTGCAGTAGATTAGTATGTTATTAAACATACAAAAAGTCGTCAAAAGGGGCTAACCTCCAAAAAAAACATAAAAAAAGTTGGGATTTGGAGAACAACCTATCAAAAAAGTACATACCTTTGCAGCGTTTTAATAAAGCAATTGATTGTATTACGTTTTTAAAAAAGCAAAGAAAATGAAAAAATTAGTTTTGATGGCTGTAGCTATTGTAGCAGTATCTTTCGCATCTTGTGGTAACAAACAAGCTGACGCTGAAAAAGCAACAGCAGATTCTATCCGTATTGCTGACTCAATCGCAGCAGTAGAAGAAGCAGCTGCAGCAGCAGCTGAGGCAGCAGCAGACACTGTAGCAGTAGATAGTGCAGCAGTTGTAGCTGAATAATTTCAGAACAACACACTGAGAGAATTGAAAGTCTGACGTGCGAAAGCACGAACAGACTTTTTTTATACCCATCTGCACCATCCTGAAGATACTCAGTGATTCATCACTTTTCCTATTTGATTATTTCAGAAAATCCTTATCTTTGCTAATCTCCATATTATACTAATATTATGAAAAAGAAACTGATAGAAAAAATTAAGCGATCAGCTATCAAAGGAAGATTAGGTGATTTCACCTGCAATTTCATCGCAGTCGTACTGGGTATTGCAATCACATTCGTGGGAAGTGATATGATTCAGGAGCACAATAAAAAAAAAAGAGGTGACACAGGCCCTACAGTTGGTCAAAAGTGAATTACTTATCAACCGGGAAACAATAGAAGAGATTATGAAAATAGAAATATTCAACAAAGAAGGTGCATGCTACCTGCTTCAATACAAAGACAAAATGAATGAAGCGTCCTCCGACTCTCTGAATTACTACGGCTATTTCCCATTCCAATCACAAAATTTTCCTCCGGTCACTGATGCTATGGAAATGCTCAGAGCTTCTTCTGTCATGCAAAATATTAAAAACAAAGAGCTTGCTGTCGAAATCATCCAAGCCTATGCCGTAATAAAAAACGCACATCTTTTTTATGAAGGGTTCTCCAAAGCAAAAGACATGGCGATAGAAAAGTATACCAGTCAGCAAGAATTTAGAAAAATTTCTAATGAAAATAAGTCATTAAGAGAAACCTGGGAGTTTGCCTTCCGCATCCCAGAAGGTTTTGCTGCCATGCGGCAAATCTCTTTTGTACATGATGACCCGCATCTCACATACAGCCACTACATGGAACTAATTGATAAAACAATTACCTTTATTGATAAAGAATACAATTAGAACTAACATGCAGTAATAAAAAAGCCCGGCCTCCTTCCGGAAACCAGGCTTCTTTTATATAGGAAGTTTTTAAATTATGCTTCTTCAGCAACAACTTCAAAAGGAATCTCTACAGAAACTTCCTTGTGCAGCTTAACGATAGCTTTATATTGGCCAACTTCTTTCACAGCGTCTTTTACAACGATGATCTTACGGTCAATTTCATGACCTAACTTAGCCAATTCTTCTGCAATCTGGATGTTACCAACAGAACCGAAGATAGTACCGGTTGAGCTAACTTTAGTTGCGATAGTCAAAGAAACGCCTTCCAACTTAGCAGCCATAGCTTCAGCATCTTTCTTGATTTTCTCAAGTTTGTGAGCGCGCTGTTTCAGTTCTTCAGCCAACATTTTCTTTGCAGAAGGAGAAGCGATGATAGCTTTTCCAGTCG
>ERZ831634.1670-NODE-1670-length-21996-cov-4.159109_pt1 | contig 21996 bp, 24 predicted proteins | sample MGYA00519953_ERZ831634 | MGnify/ENA primary metagenome ERZ831634 (study PRJEB31850, sample SAMEA3708718) | human gut metagenome | biome: human gut; feature: human-associated habitat; material: faeces | place: China | collected 2014 ... | reverse complement strand
TTCTGGTACGGATGCTTGATAAGTACGGCGATGAAGTCCTCCGGGAGTTGGAGGAAGAAAAACAGAATAAAGAAGAAAAAATAGCATAGAATACTTCTGAGCGGATATGGCTGAGAATGTTTTGACATATTGACAGGACATTTAAAATGACGTATACTAAGCTCAGTGATCGTTCTGTAGAAACTTGCGAAGCCTACAGGCGGGGGAGAGCCTGCGGGTCTCTCCCTCTTTTGTTTTAAGACAAATGATATGCAGACACCGAAAAAGTTCTCTTCTTTTAGTGACCAGGTTTCCTGGATCAGTGATGAAAAGGGAATAAAAATAAAAGACAGAGAATATGCGGAAGAGATGTTACGCCAAATAGGATATTTTCCTCTTATGGGAGGATATAAACATCTTTTTAGAATATCAAACACAAAAAAATATAAAGCAGGAACAAGTTTTGAAGAAATAGTTAGTCTGTATAAGTTTGATGCAGAGCTTAGAGAGTTGTTCTTTAAATATTTACTGCAGATTGAGCGACAGATGCGTTCTTTGATGTCATACTATTTTACTGAAATGTATGGAGCAGAGCAGAAGCAGTACCTGGATGCTAATAATTATAATAATACAAAAAGAAATCATGCAACAATCGTAAAGTTGATAGCGACCTTGAAACGAGCAACAACGACCACAGATTATACATATATCAACTATTACCGCAAGACATATGGTGAAATTCCATTATGGGTGAATCTTTAATTGTTCATCTGCGAGATCATCAATCTCTTTTTCATCAAACAACTCAATAACCTTATTTTTATTCTTAATTAAAATATCAAAAATTTCTTCCTGTTTAATTTTCTTTGGTGTAGTAATGTTTATTTTTCTTAATATCTTCTTAATTACACTCAAATCATCATACATAGTAGCTATATAACTAATTTTTTATGATTATTATACCTTTAAGGGTATAATATATGATTATAATAAGTTTATTATACCCGTTAGGGTATATTTAGTTTGTGTGTACTATATTTTATACCCGATAAGGTATATAATGTATGCAATATCATTGATTTCATACCCGATAGGGTGTAGTATATAGATAGAAATAAGTTATAGGAGTTGATTATATGAATCCAATTGCTGAATTTGTGAAAAAGAATAGAAAAGCAGCAGGACTTACACAGGAACAGTTTGCGTTACGTTCTGGTTTAGGGTTACGATTTGTGCGTGAATTAGAACAAGGTAAAGAGACTGTGCGTATGGATAAAGTGAATGTAGCACTTGCGATGTTTAATGCACAGGCAGTACCTGGAAAGAAGGAAAATAGATGAATACATTCAGAACAGCTTATGTTTATGTGCGTCATACTTTTGCTGGTATTTTAAAAGAAACAGATGAAGGTTATTCATTTAAATATGATAATGAATATTTGAAAAATGAAAATGCTTCTGCTGTTTCACTTACTTTGCCATTAAGAGATGAAGAATACACATCAAAAATCTTATTTCCTTTTTTTGATGGTCTTATCCCTGAAGGCTGGCTTTTAAAAATTGTTACGCATAATTGGAAAATAGATAATCATGATCGTTTCGGTGTTCTTCTTGTGGCTTGCAAAGATGGAATTGGTAATGTTTCAATAAGGGGGTCAAAACAATGAGATGTTTATGTTGTGGTAAAACTTTAAGTACTCCTAATGAGTCTGGTTGGCATAAAGCATGTATTAAGCGTTTCTTTGGAACAACTGAATTACCTGAAATTGATATTAACAATGAGACATTGAACCTTTTAGCTACCGAAACAACAAATAAAGGTTTTACTGTTCCTGGTGTTCAAAAAAAATTGTCTTTACACCTTGTCAGCGATGGTAGTAAACCAAGATTAACATTAGTTAACTATCCTACAGGATATATCCTTAAACCACAGGTGGCAGAATTTGAAGCTTTACCTGAATCTGAGCAGCTTATTATGGAAATGGCTGATATGGCTGGTATTTCAACAGTTCCTCACGCATTGATTAAAGGCAGTGGTGGACTGGCTTATATCACAAAAAGAGTTGATCGAAATCTTACTAAAGATAATATCAAAATGCTTGCTATGGAAGATTTTTGTCAGCTTGATTTAAGATTAACTGAAGATAAATACAGAGGATCTTATGAACGTTGTGCTAAAATAATTAAAAAGTATTCATCAAGAATAGGTATAGATATTACAGAATTTTATATTAGACTTGTATTTTGTTTTATTGTAGGAAATTCAGATATGCATTTAAAGAATTTTTCGCTTATAGAAACTGCTGAAGGTTCACAAGAATATGTACTTTCACCTGCTTATGATTTATTACCTGTTAATGCAAATTTACCGGAAGATAAAGAACAATTTGCACTTACTATGAACGGTATAAAAATGCATATACTTAAAGGAGATTTTCTTAAGTTTGCGAGTACTTGTGATATCCCTCGCAAAACAGCTATTAAACTTATACAGAATCTTGTTAGTTATACACCAAAATGGTTAAAGATGTGTGATGATTCTATTCTTCCAGATGATCTAAAAGAAAGATTAAGACAAATAATAATAGAAAGAACTGAAGTATTGAAATAGGGGCTGTAACGAGTAGATAGTATTACTACTACCTTGGGCGTTACAGTTCTTTTTCGTGTATCCCCAATAGGGTAAACAAGAAATAATATCAATTCAGAGATTAACCATTATTTCTATGCCTCCCGTTGCACCGTACGTACGGGTCTCGTATACGGCGCTACATTTACATGATAATTTCAGACTAACTTAGATAGTAATTAAGAGGATTGACCATGTGCAACACCCTTTTCTGAACGATTTTTTCTAGGTAATGCTGGCCCATCATAATCATCGAAAGAATCACCATCAATATATTGACATACTACTTCTGATGTATACCAGTTAACTGCAATAAAGTCAGGATTTGCCCCTTTTAGAAGTAATAAATCCATTCTTCAATCTTAAATAAAGTACCTTTCTTTTCTAATTCATTAAGATAGTATTTAGGGTATTCTCCATAGATCAATACATCTAATAAAGCAAAGATATTCATATCATCTAAATGCATTGCTAGGAATTGATCTTTAGGATCTACTGTAGCAGGATATCTAGTAGGATATGACATACATGGCCCTATCTGACCTTTTAGGTTCATACTATGATAGAGCTTCATAACTAATGCATTCGCAATATTCATATGATGGTTTGCTTGCATAGATTCCTTTATGTCTGTTAATCCATTGAAGAAAGGAATGTTCGCAATGACATCTTGTTCATTGATTGTAAGCCAATAAGGAACTCTATCTCCAAAACTTTTAAAACATACACGGGCATAATTTACAAAGTCCTTTATGCAACGTCTAGAAACAAAACCTTTATATTGATTAATTAAACCCTATGGTAAATCAAAATGAAACAAAGTAACAATAGGTACTATGTCATTATGAATTAATTTATTAATAACATCGTTATAGAAATCAATTCCCTTCTGGTTTATTTTTCCATTTCCTTCAGGAAAGATTCTAGCCCATGAAATAGAGAAACGGAAACTCTTTAAGCCACATTCTTTCATTAGCTTTATATCTTCATGGCAATGATGATAGAAGTCTGATGCTATACTTTTGTCAGCTGTACGAAGTCTTTTTTTGACTTCTTCACATCTTTTGTCTGCAACTGTTAGACCTTTACCATCTTCTGTTTTAGCACCTTCTGCTTGAAAAGCACTGATACTTGCTCCCCATAAAAAATTCTTTGGAAAACTCATATTATCACCTCGTAGAAATAATATCATTTTCTATATTAGTTTACTCATCAGATTATGATGAGTAGGGATATGGCAATAAAAATCTTCGGTGATAAGTCAATGAGAAGCAAAAAAATCCTGGCTTTTGGAGTCAAGAATTAAATCTCGATTTTACAGGGTCCATTTAATGATTTAATCGTCCTTTTTAGTTACACTATATAATTTGGCACTTACGTAAAAAAAACGAAGAGGATTTTTAATGCAATAAAATCTATTTGAAGTTGTGAAATAAAGTGAATGATGTTATAATAAACAAGAAAGGAGAGACCGTATGAATACAATAAAAATATTAAATTATCAAGGTAATAAAACATCATTAATGCCATTTATCGAAAAAAACTTGGAAAAATATATAAATGATGGAGATACAATTTGTGATATTTTTTCTGGTTCTTGTAGTGTAGGGGCTTCTCTAAAAAAGAAATACGACATCATAGCTAACGACGCAGAATTATATTCTTATATCATCTCTTCAGCTTTACTTAATACACCTAATACAAATGAATTGGTAAGCTTGAGAGATTTTTTTATTATGCAATTTGATTTGAATATTAAACCACTACTAGCTGCTGAAGAAGAAAACGTTGCAAAAGAAAGGTTTTTCCTAACTAATGCGGATAATGAGTCTTTAATAAATCTATATTCAAATTTTCCTACTATTTGGAATGAAATAGATAATAAAGTAACACCAGAAATATTAAGAAACAAAAATAAATATAATTTATTTTTATACTATTTTTCCGGTACATACTTTGGAATTGAACAATCAATTAACATAGACTGTGTCATAAAAACAATACATGAAATAAATGGCAATGCCGACGTGCTATGGAGTTGTCTCTTCTATGCTATGTCAGAAATAGTATTTTCAAAAGATGGGCATATGGCCCAACCTTTAAATATAGAAAAAAATTATTCTAGGCATATAAAACAACGAACAAAGAAACTGATGGATTTATTCTATAAAAAATTAGACGAATTTATTTATAAGAGTAAAACTAGTAACTCACAAAAAAAACATTCCATTTATAATGAAGATGTACTTAGATTATTGAATAATGATTCTTTTCGCAAACAAAATATTAAGTTGATTTATGCCGACCCTCCCTATACTGATATGCAATATTCAAGATATTACCATTTACTAAACGTTGCAGCACAGTATAACTATCCACTTCCCACCATCATCAATGGAAAATATACTAAAGGACTTTACACCGAGGGAAGAAATCAATCAAATTTAAGTAAAAGGAGTACTGCAAAAGAGTCTCTAAAAAAATTATTTATATTTTGTAAACAAAATAATATTATATTAGCATTAAGCTACGCTTATCCAAAGAACATTAAAAATCAAAAAACTAATCGATATACTGTTTCAATCGAGGAACTAGTAAATATGGCTAAAGATATATTCAGCTCGAAAAAAGTTCAGATCGAACGTGAAAGTTATAAACATGCCAATCATAGAAACAGTAAAACGAAAGAAGTTTACGAATATCTAATACTGTGTGGACAAGAACTACATAAGTCTGATTACGATTTAATAAAAATCAAAAAAGAACTGAGAGAAATCACGCCGACATCCAAAAATCCAATATATAATACACATTTATATTGGTCTCAAAAATCCTATAATGTCATAGATTGTTTGATTCAAAATCTTTCTAAAGAAAATGATATTATATTTGATCCATTTATGGGTTCGGGCGTAACAGTACTGGAAGCAGTTCAAAATAAATATGGACGTGCTGCCATTGGCTGTGATATAAATGAAATGCCTAGGTTTATTGTAGAAAATATTATCCAAAATATACAAAACAGTGATTTGGAAAATATATTCCGTAACCTTGAGAAAAAATTAGTCAAAATAGAGCATTATTATTCTACTAAATGTCCAAAATGCAACCATGAAGCATACATAACAAAAGTTGTCTTTGACAAGCCAATTAGAACAGTCAACAATTTTTCTATTAAGGCAATTTCCTACAATTGTCCTAAATGTGGTAAATGCAACAAAGAGCCAACCAATGAAGATTATCAAAAATTCAGTATAATTGATAGAATTAATTGTGTACCAAATCAACGATTAATGCAAAATAGTAAGATAGCCGTCGGTGAATCCGATACTATAAGTGATTTGTTTACACCAAGAAATTATGCTGTTCTCAACGAAATCGTATCGTATATTAATGTATCAAATAATAAAGATATTTTAAACTACCTATTAATGTCAGTTCTTCACTTATCTAAAATCACGGATACTCATTCAAATTCACAGTGGCCTTTATGGATTCCTAAATTTAATTGTGTAGAAAAAAACATAATTGAATTACTAAGAAAACGAATGAAATCATTACTAAGTTGCAAAGAGTATATACTAAATAATTATTCTAACAGTAATATAGTTAACAGTTTTAATGTTCTAAAAGCAAATAAAGCACTTATCCTTACAAAAGGAAGCCAATATATTACCACACAAGAAATACCTGACAATTCAGTTTCTTTAATAATAACCGACCCACCTTATATGGATCAAGTTTTGTATTCCGAATACATGCAACTATATAAACCATTTATAGGTCTAAGCTATAATTTAGAAGATGAAATAGTTGTATCTCCTGCAAACGAAAGGAAAAGAAGCAAAGAAGAATATTTTACATTATTAAATGAAGTATTTGAAATGTGTAAAAATAAGTTAAAAGAAAATCATATAATGTGCCTATTTTTCCATGATAGTAATCTTGAAGTTTGGGTAGAACTTATTAATTCTTTAGAAGAAAATGGATTTAAGTTCATCTCTCAAGAGCATATTAAAAAATCTAAGACTGTAAAAAACATATTAAGTCCTAAAAAATCACTGAGCGGAGATGCAATTTTGTTTTTTGAAAACACAAGATATAAATTGCCAAAACCAACCACATCGCTTTCTTCTGATGAGATTAAACACTATGTTTATTTAGAAGCAAAAAAACTATTAGAAAAATACGGCGATCTTTCTACACCCGAATTATACGATATGGGAATTATGGAAATGTTAATTGAAAACGGATGGCTATATCAATTATCAAAAAAATGTAAAACTCTTGTAGATATATTTGATGAACATTTTATTTGGAAACGTGAATGCGGAAAATGGCACCTTCAATCATAAAGGTGCCATTTAATTTATTGTAAATTAGAATTATAATATTTACCTGGAAAGTGCTTATTGAGTTTAATGATCAAATCTTTACCAGCTACCAACTCAACATTCTGAGCTTTAGCAATTTTTATTGCATCTTTAGAATATGCGGATGTAGTATAGCAAGCTAATTTATTTGCACCCAAACGTTCACGTTCTGATATTAATCTTTGGATAGGAGTAGCATCCACATTGCTTACCCATCTCTTACACTGGATCAACCAAGTTTCACTTGTATTACCATCAAAGAATTTTGCTACTATATCTACTCCTAGATCTCCACTTCCACCTTTACGATGAACATCAGCATAATTTTCATATTCTAATAATGTTTTACATAAATCCTCAAAACCATAAGGATCCATTGTTGCAACATCTATAGCATCTTGATTGAAATTTTTTGGCAACTCTTTTTTTATATAATATTTTCCATCAGTATCAGTTTTATCTGCTACAAGTTCATCTATCATTTTTATATTATCATCATCATTTAATAAATTATATAATGTTTTATTATTTCCATCAGATAGTTCATCAATTAGCTCAACATAAAGATCCTCTAAAACAAATTTACCTTTTTTATTCAATAAATTAGCAACATAAAATGGTACTAATTCATATAGTTTTTTGAATAAAGTATCTTCATCCTCTTGATCGAGATATAGTCTTTTTTTATCTAATTGAATTTCTTGATTACTATCTACATAAAAATTATTGTTTATCGTATCAACAATTGAATCTTGTAATTTATCATCATAATGAATGCCTGTCAAACTTAATTCTTTCTTAATTTTGTTCACTGCAGCCGTCATTGTATAAGGAGAATCTTTAGCTTTTTTAAGTTCTTTATAAATATCATCAACTATTTTAACTTCGTAGTTAACATCTCCGATATAAAAATATCTCTTATCTTTTGGTAGTTTCTCAAATCCAATTATCACTTCGTTAATTAGTGTATTTTTATAAGCAGATTGTTTTCTTAAAGTAGGATCATTTTTTTCAACACCCATTCTAAAAGTATACTCAAAACCATTTTTCCTTGCATAGTCAATGATTTTAGCAAATACATTGAAATACTTCATTTTACCTAATTTAGTAAAGATAATAACTGGACTGCCCTCTTTTAAATGTGCTGAAAAAATCTTAAACATTTTATCAATATCATGATAATAATTATCCAAATCTTTTTCCCTTCTTTGAACAGCATTAGTTACTACTATTTCACTATCTAACATTTCTTGAGTTAACTTAAACTTCTCTTTATTATCATCAAAATGATTTAACCATATTCTAAACATTTGATTTCTTTCCAAGTATGGAACTTGATCAGTATATGGAAAATCCGTAACAATTGCATCTACTATTAAATTCGGGTTAGAATTCAAATAGTTAGAATAATCATCATTAATCACTTTATAAGTCTCACCGTTTGAAAAATTATCAGTCAACGCGTATTCATATTCTTGCTGAAATCTCTTAAATTTTTTAAATTTCGATTCAAACAATTCCCAAACATTCATATCTTGTGCGCCTTCATTTACAACACGATAAAGAATATCTGTAGAACTCCCATACATAGCAATTCTCGCTAAACTCAACGCTGATACTAATACATGTTGTAAATAATTTTTTTCTTTAGAAGGAACTAGTTTAGATATTTCATTTTGTAACATTAATAAAGCCACTTTATTTCTATGAGTAAAAATGGCTGAATATTTATGCGCACCAGTTGACTCAGTAATATTAATTCTACTATTTACATAATAAGAATCATTTGGGAATAAAGAAACATCAATATTATTTACCTCTTCAATTTTTTTCCAGTCAACATCATCAAAAGTTTTATCTTTTGAGTTACAAACAGGACATTTATTAATCAGTTTAACATTTTTCCCATTAATAATTTCTCTATTAGGAGAAGGACGATAATAACCATCTCTACCATTTTGAGGATCAAATAATACCTTTTTTATATAATTTTTCTTACCACAACATTCTGTTTCATACAATGACAATATTTTATTTTTAATATTTTTTTCAATAGTTTTGTATTCTTTTTCAAGAATGCTATAATTTACTCTTTCAAACAAAACTTCATCAACTGAATAAGTATAGTTATCTAACTCTACACCTAAAAACTTTCTTCCTATTTTTTGAGATGCAATTAATGTAGTACCACTTCCCATAAAGGGATCAAGAATTAAATCACCACTTTTTGTAATTGATGAAATAACTTTTTCAAGTATATCCGGTGATTTTCTTCCTTTAAATGTGTATGTTTCACTAATGGCTCTTGGAATAATGTTTTCTACATCACTTAATGCCATTGCTACTTTATCAGATATTTCACTAGTGTCAATTTTCTTTCTCATATTTCTTACTCACCTTCTATTAATTCATAAGATCTAACAGATAGAATTTCTGCGATTACATCTAATTTCTTTAAATTAATACTTTTGTTTTTACCATTTACATATCTTAAAAAAGAACGATAAGTCATTTCATTATTCTCCACAGAAAATTTATAAAATGAAGTTTCATGGATATCCATTTCGAACTTTAATTTTCCCAGATTTTTTAATAAAGAAATTCTCACATTATCTTTCCAAATAGGAGTATCAACATTAAAAACATTATTTGGTATTAATAATTGGTAAGTTGCAATTCCCAGAAAATAAGCAATTTCATCTATCCTTTTAAGATTAGGAGATGTCCTTCCTGAAGACCAATTCAAAACAATATATGGAGATATATTTATTTTTTTTGCTAAATCTCGATAAGAACAAATCGAAAAATGCCGTTTTAAATTATCAAGTACAATTTCTGTACTATCCATCTTAATCACCGCCTCGAACCGCATAAATTAATCATTATTTAATTAAATTTCTTTCATATTTAAATGATACAATGCAAAAATATCCATAGCAATACCATAACTTACATCAATGAAATTCATTTGAATATTTGATAATATGTCAGCTTCACAAATTGGCAAGTAATGTAAACCACTAGTGATTCACTTTTGGGAATTTGACAGTTGTTTGCAATTTTTCACTAACCAAATCGCTCAAAACGTTGATTATATCAATGTTTTTGAGTTTTTTTATTGTCAAATTTATGAAATTATATGTAGGAATATATGATATAAAAGTTGTAGGAGATGATGCGCATGAAACTGACTTTTTCAAAATCTAAGAACTCTACATCACTTTACATCCAGAAATCATTTAGAAAGAACGGTAAATCAACTTCAAAGATAGTAAGAAAACTCGGAACTACGGAAGAACTCCTTCCTCAACATAATAATAGCGAGGAAGAAGTCATAGCTTGGGGAAAAAGATTGCCAAGAAGATGACGGAGGAAGAAAAAAGAGATAAGGACATTGTCCTTATCTCCCTATCGCAGTCAAAGCTTCTAGAACCAATGAAGCAGACATCATATAATGGCGGCTATCTATTCCTTCAGGATATATTTCACAGTCTTAAGCTTGATAAGATCTGCAGAGATATACAGGATGAATATAAATTTGAATATGATCTCGCTGATATTCTATCAAGACTCATATATTCAAGAATTATCTATCCGTCAAGCAAGCTTTCTACTTTTGAGAATTCAAAAAGCTTTATTGAACAGCCTACATTCGAGCTTCATGATATTTACAGATCACTTGATGTTCTCGCAGAAAAGTGCGATGCAATACAGGAATTCCTTTACGAGAATTCAAAGAAGGTTGTAAATAGAAACACTTCTGTCCTCTATTATGACTGCACAAACTATTTCTTTGAGATTGAGGAAGAACGCGGCAACTGCAGATATGGCAAGTCCAAGGAACACAGACCACTTCCTATCATTCAGATGGGACTTCTCATGGATGGTAATGGCTTTCTTCTTTCATTCGTCATATTCCCTGGCAATGAGAACGAACAGCCATCACTCATTCCACTTGAGAAGAAGATAATAAAGGATTTCGGTATCACAAAGTTCGTTGTATGTACTGATGCTGGACTTGCTTCTAATGATAATAAACAATTCAATACACAGGGTGAACGTTCTTATATCGTTACACAGTCTTTAAAGAAGATTAAGAAGCACATAAAAGACTGGGCACTTAATCCAGAAGGATGGACTAAGGATGATAGTACTGGATTAGACATATCTTCTGTAATGAAGGCAGTTGATGATAATGAATCATATGAAGATGGCATCTGGTACAAGGAAAGATGGATCAATGAGAATGGTATTGAACAGAGAATCATTGTTTCGTTCTCTCCAAAGTACAGATCCTACCAGAGATACATCAGAAGCAGGCAGATTGAAAGAGCTAGAAAATCAGCTGAAAGTAATAAAAAAACAACTAACAAAAATCCTAACAGTCCTTCAAGATTCCTCGATGAAGTCAGATATACTGAGAATGGCGAGGTTGCAGATAATGTAGAAATAGTTGTGAATGATGGCAGAATAGCTGAAGAAGAGAAATATGATGGATTCTATGCAGTATGTACTACATTAGAGGATGATATAAAGGATATCATTGAAGTTAATAAGAGAAGATGGGAGATTGAAGAATCATTCAAAATTATGAAATCTGAATTCAATGCAAGACCTGTATATCTTCAGAAGGATAACAGAATAGAAGCGCACTTCCTTACACGCTTCATTGCGCTGATGTTCATCAGAATACTTGAGAACAGAACAGGCAATAAGCTGACCATTGAGGAGCTTATTGATACATTAAGAGGATATAACTTCTATCATTATGAAGGAAGTGGCTATGTTCCAACATATACAAGAAATGATGCAACCGATATTCTTCATGAGGCATTTGGGTTCAGAATCGATTATCAGATCAATGGTGAAAAGAATATGAAAAAAATTATAAAGAATACAAAGAAATAGAGATATTACTACATTTTTAAAGCAAAAAGTCCTTCAAAAAACGCTGAATTTATCAGTATTTTTGAAGGGTTTTTATATGTACAACTGTCAAAGACAAGATTATACGATAAGATTTACCAAACATAAACATAGACCTAAAAATATATCCTATATCTCCGATAAAACTAATAAACTATCCTAAAATATATCATACTACTTTCCAAATAATCATACACACAATTAGTGCTTCACACCTACTATTATTAAGTGTTTATAGATGCTTTTTGAAACTTCATTACTTACCCCCATTAAACTGTAAGCATTAAAAAAAGAACGGCTAAAACCGTTCTCATCCTAACAAGGAAAACCTGCCATAAACTATCTCTTAAAAATTTCACAAGTGCTTATGAATTCATTTTTCATAGTTTTCTTATTAATAACATTAAGAGAATCATTTATTTACCTGGTTGTTGTTTTTAATATACAAACATACTATTCAAAATTTGCATGTCTCTGAAACATATCATCTGCATTCTGATTCAATACAGTCATTAATTCCATAACGATTGCATCATATGTCATAAATGATAATTGTTCAAATGCAGAAGCCATAGGCTGTTTGCTGTTATTATCTAATTTAGAAGCACATGGTAATGTAATAACACAATCTGCCATTTTACCAATAGTACTTTCACCATTAGTCGTAATCAATGCAATTTTAACTTGTTCTGACTTTGCTTTATTTGCCAGAGAAATAAGACTTCCTGTTTCACCTGAACCTGAACCAATGATTAATAAATCACCTTCCTTAGCTCTAGGTGAAGTAATTTCTCCAACAAGTGCTACATCTAAGCCTAAATGCATTAATCTATTCGCAAAAGCAGATATAGCTAAACCAGATCTTCCTTTACCACATAGAAATATTCTTTTGGCATGAGTTATATGAGCAGTTAAATTATTAAATGCTTCATAATCGATAGATAGAGTATTGGTATCTAATTCATTCACAATACTCTTTAAATTTTCTTTAATACTCATACTTCTTTACCTCTTTTAATAAAGAATCAATATTATCCGGAATTGAACCATTGAATACATAACTTCCTGATACAAACATATTTGCACCTGCTTTTAAGCATTCATTAATTGTATCTTTATTCACATTTCCATCTACTTCAATGTTGAAGTGGTAGTTCTTTTCTTTTTTTAATTGATTCAATTTTTCTATTTTAGTCATTGTCTGAGCAATAAAATTCTCTCCTGGCACACCAGGATTAATAGTCATTACTAGAACTTGATCAAGCATTGGTAATACTTCTTCAATCATACTAACGCTTGTAGCTGGATTAATAGCAACACATGCTTTTAATCCCATATTTTTAATTAACTGAATAGCTCTATATAAATGTCTTGTTGATTCATAATGAACAGTAATAATATCAGCATTCTTGTATAAAGGAATATGCTTTTCAGGGTTTTCAATCATAAGATGTACATCTAACTTAAAGTCAGTCATATTCTTTAAATCATTCACTGTATTTGGACCAAACGCCTGACTTGGTACAAATTGTCCATCCATTACATCAACGTGTAGATGGTCGATTCCTTTATCTTTTAAAATCTGTAATTGTTCTTTTATGTTATATGTGTTTGCATTTAACAAAGACGGTAAAATAATCATTTTTAAACTCCTATTTGAATAAATAGGTATCTTTCGATACCTATTCTCCTAAAATCATAATGTTAACTGTTCTTGTTCTTTCACGTAACTGATCCCAGTCAACGAAATATACTCTACCTAAAGATCCTAATAATAATTCACCATCACGAATGATAAATGTAAGGGAGTTACTACCATAAATTGATGATCTTAAATGAGCATCTGTATTCAACATTGTCCATTTTTCAGCTGGATAATTAGGATCACTTAAACTTAATCCAAATTCTACATGCTTTGGTCCTGGACTATTGTACTGATTTTCACTTGTCATTCTAGGAACTAATCTATCTAGAGTATTGTTGATATCTACCTGAAGATATTCATCTCCGTAAAAATTAACATCATGCATTGTTTCATCAAAATATAATGAACATGTTGTATGTGCACTTGATACTGTAAGTAATCCATCTTTAATGTTAGAGTTATTTACTGTTTCTAATAGTTCTTCTCTAATATCATGGTAAGATGGTCTTCCCATTACAGTATTAATCTTTATACTGTTATGATATACACTCATTTTATAATCCTAGTCTTTCTTTTAAGTCTGCATAAAGCTGATCAACACCAACACCTGTTAATAGTGGTAATCCATTGATAACTTTATCTTTAATGCTATCAGCAACGATTGTTGTTGAAATTACTGCATCATAATCATCAATCTTATTTAATTCATCAGCTAATTTAGACTGATAAATTTTTACATCTGTATATTTATTCTGATTAAGCCATTCCTGTACTTTTGCTACTGCAATAGTAGATGTTGCATGTCCTGCACCACAAACAATTAATAAAGTTTTCATATTTCATAATCCTCCTAAGCATCTGCTTTTTTGATCTTATTTACATAAATTAATAAGCCTAATACAATTGCACCAATTACTACTAGTCCAATCACTCCAACTGTCTGAAGTGTTCCTGCAAATAAAGCAACTGGCCATGTACCACAGTTTACTGATGTTACTAAACCTGAAGTTCCAACATTGTATTTAGCTAACTTAAATACATTTGTAATGACTGGTGCTAACCAAGTTGATAAGTACAACATTGTCACCATATATAAACTACATCCAAGAATACTTCTTACAATATTTCCTTTGAAGAAAGGAATCATTAATGCGATTGCGAATGCAAAGAATGCTAAATCACCAAATGGTAGTGTTTTGTTACCTGGTAAAATAATTGCTAATAATAATGATACTGGCACCATGATAAGTGTTGTAGTCATTACTGTTGGATGACCTACAGTTAAAGCAGCATCCATACCGATATTAACACTACGGCCATTTAAGTGTCTGTTTGTCCATGCTTTTGCAGCTTCTGCAACTGGCATTAAACCTTCCATGAACATTGCAACCATCTTAGGCATAATCTTCATTACTGCAGCTGTTGTCATACCTAACTGACCAATTTTTGCTACATCATAACCTGCGAAAATACCAACAACAATACCAATAATTAATCCCATGAATACTGTATCTCCAAAGATACCAAACTTCTTACCGATACTTTCAGCATCACCATCAATTTTATTTAATCCTGGGATATGATCAAATAACCAGTTTACTGGGATAGCAAAGATAACACCTGATAAAGCCATCATATGTGTAATTGCAATACCTGGATAACCAAAGAAACTACTAATCTTTTCCTGGAACAAGTCAGCTAACAACCATTGAAGCATTAATGCGACAACCATAGCTAATACACCAACTACCACACTTCCTGTAACTGCATTTGCAACTAATGCTAAGAATGCTGGAAACCAGAAATTCCAAATATCAACGTTAAGAGTCTTAGTCCATCCTAAGACAACAAATAATAAGTTCAAAACTAAAGAAACAACGATAATACTAATCCCTAAAGTTGTAGAGAAAGCTAAAGGTCCACCTACACCACAACCAATATCCATAATACTTAATGAAGTACCATATTTTTCACCCATCTTTTGAATCGCTGTTCCTAAGTTAGATGATAATAAATCAATAACTAAACCTAAACCAATATTACCAATACCTACTGTAATACCAGCCATAACTGCTTTTGATAGTTTTACACCAAACAATAATGCAATAATAATTATAACAATTGGTAAGAATACTGTTGATCCTAGACCAATAAACCATTGTAATACGCCTAACATAATTAACTCCTCTTAATAAATTTGCTTTTCATTTAAAATGTTAATAAAATCTTCTTCATTGTTACATTCTTTTAACTTTTTAATTGCTTCTTCATCCTGGAATAATGCAATTAAATTCTGTAAAGTCTGTACTTGTTCATGAGGCTGACTCATTGCTAACATGAATACTAATTCAACCTTTACAATGTCATTCTTATCCCCCATATTGACAAACTCTACAGGCTTATTTAAAGATGCAAAACAAATCTGAGAATAATTTACCTTACTAGAATCTGTATGAGGAATTGCAAATCCAGTGTTTCCTACTAATAATCCTGTAGGATAGTTTTCTTCACGTTCCTTAACAGCAGCAAGGTAGTCTTCTTTTACTACTCCTGCTTCGTACATTTTATTAAACAAAGCTTCAAACAGTTCATTTTGATTTTCAAATTTCTGCTGAAACATACATAACTTCTTATCAAAATACATAATAATTCCTCTTTTACTTCTTATAAAATAATCTGATTATCGAATCTACAGAATCCAATTTAACAATCTGATTGATATATTCCTTCTTCACAATAATTGAATATAATTCCTGAATGACTGACTTAAACATTCCTACTTCCTCTTCATTCAAGCAAACCATAATAATTAAGCTCACCATATTTCCACCCCAGTTGATTGGAGTCTTAAGTGTTTGGATGGAAACGCATGATGTATTAATTGTAGACGGTTCTGCATGTGGAAGAGCTACACCACTATCCATACAGGTAACACCTACTTTTTCTCGGTTATGGATAGATTCTCTAAATTTATCTGTTACATAATCTTTTTCTTCAAGGATATCTATCATTGCATTTAAGCATTCTTCTTTTGTCTGGTATTCTTCTTTAACTCTTATTAAACTTGGTTTAATAAATCTACTTAAATAAGGTGCCTGGAAGTCTGCTAACTGTTTCATGATTTCTTCTTTAAATAGAATATGTTTAGCATAAGCATCCATGATATTCTTGTAATCTTCATTTGTAACGAGAGGTGTCACTTTAACATAAGGAACATCTATATTCTTTAATTCAGTTGATGTGATAATCAAACTAACATTAGATAAATCTGTTGTATATAAGGTATCTACCTTAGCTAATTCAATATTGTCTTTAGAAGGCAATAATTGTTTCACTTTACTCATGATTAATTGAGAAGAAGAGACTCCATATGGACATACTATAAGAATGTTGTTTGCTTTAGATATCTTATCTAGAGCTATCTGAAAATGTATGAGCATCAATGATACTTCATGATCATTTAAAGACACATCATATGTTGTTTCTATAATTGACAATGCATACCAAACTATGCTGAATAGTTCAGAGTATTGTCTTTTAATGCTATCTAATAAGGGATTAATAATTTGGATTCCCTTTTGTAATCTCACAATCATTGCTGGAACATGATATACAAGAGATTTGTATAAGTGTTCATCCTGTATCAAATCAACTTTTTCTATCTTGGACATTACTTTAATAATCTCATTCACAATATTAGAATAGTTCTTACTATTACTCTTAAGATTATTTGTTATGCGATGAGCAAATAATTGTCTGCATAAATATTCAACATCAGTGTTATTAAATTCAACATCTGCATATTGCTTCAATATTTCAACAATACTGTTTGCTACTATATAAGTTTCCATATACTGGATATTATTGAATAAGAAAGTATCTTCTGACTCTAAATGATGATTGATTCTTAATCTAGCTAACTGGATTAAGAGAGTGACAATAATCGATTTAATATAATAAATTGATACATCATGAGTCAGTTCATCATAATCATCTAATAATAGATTAAATATCTCATCAATATCTTCCTTATTAAATACAGTAGTTAAGAACTGCTTTAAATCCAATAAAGAACCATCGCAATCTCCATCAAATATATATTCCTTTAAAGCTATCTGAATATCATTTTCTCGACCTTCTAACACAATACCGTGATTAGTCACCTGAAGTCTTACATCATGTGCCTCAAACACATTATTAATAGTAACAAGATCCTGATAGATAGAAGTCTTACTTACAAGATATTTATCTGATAAGTCATCTAAATTTAATGTCTGATCTTCTAAAACTATCATTTTGATAATATTCAATCTACGTATTGCAGGTGCAAATATATCAATCTTATCGCTTGTATCCATTTCTTCGATAATAGCGTTCAACTGAGCACTACTCCCATTGACTTTAATGCCAATACGTGGTGAAGAGTCTAATGTAATACCATTGCTCTTCAGAATGTCATATAAAACATTTACATCGCTATAAATGGTTTTAGTTGAAACTGATAACCACTTAGCAAAGAAAGAAGCGGGTTTATATTCACTTTGCTGTTGCAAGAGTTTTAAAAATTTAATTTGTCGACTGTTCATTTCTTTCACCCCATAAGTTAACTTGTTTTTCTTTCCGAATTCATCATATCACTGAGCCAAGAACTTTATCAAATACATAAACTTCCCTATTAACACGGAAGTAACATGAATCCCCTTCCACATTAACATAAAATCTTATTTTTATCTCTTTATTCCAAGAAAAAAAGAACGGTTTCCCGTTCTTTCTTACCTAGTACTCATCTGACTTAGAAAATGTATAATACCAGTCTATTTCAATTTCACCATTACTTAATTTTTTAAATTTAACAGTCTTCTTATAATCATTTTCTACTTGATAATTATCTGCACTATATGATTCATAATATGGATGATAAGGCATTGATTTGTGTTTTGTATAAGTTATTTTATTACCGTCTATCTTTCCATAATAAATATCTTCATACAAATCTTCATATACGTCTGATTGATCAATTAATTCATCGTAATAAGTAACATCTTCTCCGTTGATTTCAATATATCTATACTCTTTATTATCACATAAAGCCCAAATTCCATCATACTGATGAACAGCGTCATAATGTACCTTTGCATAGATACCACAACCTAAAATAACAACTGCCACAATAACTCCAATAATAAATCTTTTATATAACTTCTTATCAGCTTTAATCATATTAAAATACTGACGGCTCTTTTCTGAATCAGTTAATGTTGTTAACAAGTGTTTTGTCATATAGCCAAAAGAATTCTCAAACTCAACTTTGTCTTCCTGAAATTCTTCTGATTCATTTAACTTATACACACCTTCATATGGAAAAGCTCCTTCATAATGCTTTAATACACCATCTTTATCCAAATAGATACTCTCTGATAATTTCTGTGGTAGAACTAAATATGACTTTTAACCATAATTAAATTTATTATTTAAGAATTCTATTTCACTCTCATCAAATATATATATCTTACTTTCTTTTCTCTCTCAAAAGTAACTTTTGTAGAATCACATTCAGCCACTTAAAAATCCAACGACTCCGCGACTTCTTCCAATGTATCGAGAATCACATGAAATTCTAAGTCCCCGATATATTTATTTTCAGCAACATAGTTATCCCATAGTAAATACATCTGAGGCTCCTCGCGTAAATCCTTCAAAATATCTTTCCAGTCTTTGATGTCCTCAACGGAATCACGCTTTTGCGCTGTATGTAATACTGCGGCTCTAAAAATCTCAATACGAACTTCAGATTTCCGGCTACGATACAATGTATGGAAATCATAAAAATCTCTTGCTCGTGTGGTGCTGATATTACGTCGAATAATCGTTTCATATTTTTCAGCTAACACCGTTTCGAGAGTATAAGCCATTACTGGTACAGTCTTATCCTCAAACAGCATTGGGAAATTATATTGCACTGCAGCCGGAGTAATTGCATCACCAGTTGTTACATCTATCTTCATTGGAGTGTCAATTTTGCCGTATTTTGCACGCAAATGCACTCGGAAGTTATTATAAGCATCTTCCTCACGGATAGGCTCAATGCTCTCATATTCAAAAACAATACCATCATTTACATCTACTATCAGAATTTCTTTAACAATCCTGACAATATCATCTTCTTCCATTTGGATGCCTCGAACCGTAGTATCCATATCCATCGTAGTACGCTCGCTGATACCAATCATTGAAGAAATAAGCAGGCCACCCTTGAGAATAAAGTTCTTTTGGTAGTTCGAATTGGCCAAACGCTCTAAAATACGCTCAAACAAGAACATTTGCAGCACTTCTTGCGCACGAAGATTCCTTTTTGCTGCTATACTTCGAATAGTTCCCTTTAGTTGCTCTGGTGTTTTCATTACAACACCTCCATATAGGTTCTGATCTTATCTTCTATCCCAAATAGCTTTCCGTATTTTAATAATTTTCGTCTATTGGGTTTGGTCCTGAAGTAGCCTTTAATTGCCTGTGTATATAGTTGCATATCCATTTGCTCTTTGTCGCGAATCAAATCGCAAATGCACCGTTCCCTATCATATAAACTCACTTCCGCGCCTTGCGGTGAATGCGTTTGTGTAATGCCAATCTCATATAAATCTCTTGGTAAATAGTGGCTCCTCAAGTTAGGATTATCACGTTTCAAGATAGTAATATTCTGCCCCCTGGGAACCGTAATATCATATAAATGGGGTGTTCGATCTGATAGTCCCCACAAATACAACGCTGTACCATAAGAAAATATGGCTGCCCGACACTGTTCTTGGAGTAACGCAAACTCATCTGGGATGCTCTCTGTAATCACATATAGTCCCTTGCGCACCTGTTCCAGCTTACCAGCATCCGTATACTTGCGTAGCATAGGTCTGCTGATTCCTATTTTTTCAACCTGTGCAGTCCTAAAAAATCCGTTGTTTGCTTCGGCCAACTCACTTATCTTCGCCCAAATCTGATTCATAGTACACACCTCCTCGCAATGGCATTTACATTCCTACTACAAATTATATCAAGTTGAAGTAAGAATGTAAATGTTTTTTCAAATACTAGTGTGTCCATATTACAAATTCTTATACATAAGCGGCCCGGATTGTTCCGAGCCGCTCGTGTCAAATCACTTTGATTTTCTTGAGTGTTAAACCGCAAATTAAATTAATAAACAGGTGGAAAATGTGCCTTTTGTGACGGCATAATCTTCCACCTGTTTTTCTTTCAATATACGCACTGGGCAGGGGAACATCAAATGTGCAATTTCCATGCCGTCTGATAACAGTTTGACTGTTGAGCGTCACTTTATTTACTGCTGAAAGGCACATAATTCTTCAAATCAAATGAAAAAGGCATTACAGATAATATGAACTGTTTCTATTCACATTATTTATAACGCCTTTTTATGTTATTATGTGTAAAAAAAGGAAAGGGAAGGAAACGTTCATCCAACACCACTCTTCAAAACGTTTCTATCCCTAACAACGAGACTATGGTAACTCTTTTTATATGAAAATTACAATATATTTAATCAGGATACTTATGATAATATTATAGACCAGGTTGATTTCATGAATGTAAGATGTCGCCACTGCAAGTATTCCGGATGTCTTATCAAGCATGGAAGATATAAGAGAACCTTCAGATTGCCTAATTCTACCATTCTCATAACCATACCTTGCATTTCTTAATACCATCATTGTTCATCTCTCCTTTCCAAAGTCATAGTAACCCCTAATTTTAACTAGTTATAATTTTCGTTGACATAAAAAAACCACTAGATTTTCTAGTAGTCTTATTAGAATAATGTAAATAGAATCAAACTACATATTGCAATAGCAACAGCTGGTGGATCAACATGAGTGCCACAATCAGTATTGAATACCATACCAAATAATAAACCAATAAAATGCGCAATAACCCCAAATAGAACTGCTATCGCAATATTTCCTGTTTGTGCAATCGCATAACCAGCAACAAGAGTTGTATGATGTGTTGCAGGGAATGCTGGATCGTTTAATGCGAATATGAGTGATAATGCACTGATTGAAAAACCTATTGTATATAGACCTGTTTCTTTCGCAAAATAAGCCATCACTGTAGAAACAGCTAAACCAATTAATAACTGAAATAACCAAAAGTTAACAGATGCATTATTTAAAAAATCAAGATTCTTTTGATTATAAGTATTTTCTTTGTTGAATAATAGTCTTCCAAGTACTCCTACTAAAATAACAGATACAGCACCAGTATCTACTGGAAAACCAAAATAATTCTCAAAATCAAAGATTAAATAATCTAATATACCTCCTAATGCCCCTACTAATAAAACATAAGGATCATTTGTGAAAGCAAGTGATCTAGATGTTTCAACACCCCGGATATCATGTTTAGTACTCGCATAAGCAGTTGCTAAACCAG
>ERZ831634.1661-NODE-1661-length-22079-cov-13.916409_pt1 | contig 22079 bp, 25 predicted proteins | sample MGYA00519953_ERZ831634 | MGnify/ENA primary metagenome ERZ831634 (study PRJEB31850, sample SAMEA3708718) | human gut metagenome | biome: human gut; feature: human-associated habitat; material: faeces | place: China | collected 2014 ... | reverse complement strand
TTTTTCTATTCCGCTCGCTCTGTACCTCTGCCATACACATCTTGCACCATGACGCTTTCAGATGGTATTCCTTACCGTTACGACGGGCTGTCCTATCGAAGAACCTAGATAACGGAAGTGCTCTACCGCAACGGGTGCACAGTTTACGCTCCACTCCGTCAACCACCACCCGGTTACGGGGTTTCCTCCTCACGATTTCACATGGCCCGCATTCGGACGCACCGTACCTCCTGCAATATGCAAGTGAGTGCTTGCCGCACTTGGCGAAGGAGGTGCAATCCGAACGGGGAACTGTCTGGTGAATGTTCATACTATTTGCCTTTTTCTATAGATTCTATTGCCAGGAATATCTCATACATTACTTGTGGGACAATCGCATTGCCGTATGCCTTTATCGATTCCTGCCGCCACTTTGAAAAGGCAATACCGTCCAATCCGGTGAAAATCCCATCATCTCGGCTACAAACTGGGGATTGAGTTGGGAAGTTTTCCCACCGTTCTGCAAATGATGTTCTCCTAACATTACCGGCAGGTTGCACAGAGCATCCGTCCTCATTTTCCCGTTTTTTCTTTTCAATGCTTGTGGGGAAACGGAGGGTTGATAATCCCTCGCTGCTGGAGTAGGCAACATTCCGTTTATTACCATTGCTGTCAAAGCTGTGCCCATCTGACTGTTCGGATTGTACTTCTTTGTATATTTGTCCGCTTCCCTGGCATTGGGAGTCGGAAGAAGCCCCATCTTCGCGGAAAGTGCCAATGTTGGCCGTTCCTTTGCGTTCGGCGATAGTGACTTGTTGATTCTTCTCGTCCCTCCATCTATGGCTGTCGGTGTCGGGAGCAGTTCCACCGGATAGAATATTGTTTTCCCATTCTCGTTGCATACCTTCATTCCCTGCGTCTGCACGGCGGGCAATAAAGAAGACGCGGTCTCTTCTGTGCGGTGCTCCGACGGCACAAGCCGGAATAACAACCGGTTGGACGGAATATCCTTCACGTTCAAGGTCGTTACACACTGTTTCGACGACATATTCCTGCCGATACAATGTTCTTTTTCTGTTATCTTCTCCGAATAGAGTTTCTTCGCTTCCCAACGGAGTTTCACTGCCTGGCTGTACCATCGTGAGGATTCCAGCAACGTTTTCACCAACAACCCAATCGGGCTGAATCTCCCGTATCGCTCGTAGCATTTCCGGCCAGAGATAGCGGTCATCTTCCGCTCCCTTTCGCTGTCCGGCACAAGAGAAGGGCTGGCAGGGAAAACCTCCGGTGAGGACATTGATTTTTCCTCTCCATTCTCTGAAATCTGTTTTCGTGATGTCTTCATAACTTTTGCTGTTTGGAAACCAATAATCAAGTATCTTTCTCCCGAACGGGTTTATCTCGCAATGGAACACGTTTTTCCAGCCCATCATTTCAGCAGCTATTTCTGGACCGCCAATGCCGCTGAACAGAGAGCCATGTGTTAATCTTTCACTCATTCTTCTGATTATTAATTGTTATCTAATCAATCTCTACAGCTTCACCATTAACCAATGTATAGAAAGTGTCCGCTTTAACAGACTTTCCGTCCACTTTAAATGCCTTGACTGAAACGATAGGATAAGTGTTGCCGTCCCATTCGCTACGTTCAGCAAGCACAATCCAGCATCCTAATGCTCCCTTTGCCTTGCAATCCTTTCCGGCAGCAAGAGCTATACTTTCTTTGCCGGTAGCTGATGCAGCACCTCGGTAGCCGGTAGCTGATGCAGCACCATAGTTGCCGGTAGCTGATGCAGCACCTTGGTCGCCGGTAGCTGATGCAGCACCTTGGTTGCCGGTAGCTGATGCAGCACCATAGTTGCCGGTAGCTGATGCAGCACCTCGGTTGCCGGTAGCTGATGCAGCACCATAGTTGCCGGTAGCTGATGCAGCACCATAGTTGCCGGTAGCTGATGCAGCACCTTGGTTGCCGGTAGCAATCTTTTCCTTTACCCACTTACATTTACTAAAAGTGAACTTGATTGCCGCATCAACAATGCTCTTAATGCTTAACTCTGCTCCTATGTGGATTTTTGAGCAAGCAATTTTGGTATCATCTGTATCAACATCCATTTCTCCACTTCCTTCAACTTCATGAAATTTGTTCATACCAATGTATGCAGGAGGATAATATCCGAATACATCCAAGGGATAAAGACAGAAATGGAAACCTTTACTGCAAACGCTTATGTCACCCTGCTCTTCGTAATCCTTTCCTTCGTCATACTTGAATCCTCTGCAAGTCATATCGGAGTTGAACCCCTTGAATCCTCTAATCTTGCTGAATTCCTCTGGTATGGTAACGTTACCCGGGAGATTCGCTCTGAGTACCATGTACGCCATATAATTCGTGTCAAACCCCGCTATTCCCGTTCCGATGGCGGTAAGAAGGAATTCTTTTTCCGGATGCTCGTTGGCAAAATGCCTCAAGTTGGCCAAATGGTTTATCAAATCTTCTTCTGCAACTTTCTCCATATCCTCATCCAGCGTTGGAATGGCATAGGATTTTCCTTGTATTCCTTCGGCTTGTCCCATGATTGCACCGAATTTTTCAACCGCTAATCTGGCTGCTCCACCGGCATGGTCACCGTTCATATTACTACCAAAAACAAATATCTGATTCTCTTTAAGTTCCTGAATGTTGTCAGGGGTAAATTTCTTTTCCATGATTTATATCTATTGAATATTGAACACTTCCCTTATCTCTATGTACCCAAGCCTTTCGCACTCTTTCAACAAATCCAATCCATCATCATCCACACTGGCTGTTGATTCGTGGTTAACGGACATGCCATGTATCTTGAACTTATCCATGATACGTCTCACTGTATCCGCTTTCCTTGTCTTCCAACAGAATCTTACTCTCATCACTGCTGTACCTTTTCCAGGCGGTATGCTTTCACGTCATTAAACCACCTGCCATTGCTTTCCCTCGCTTCAACGGTGAACTTCACCCTTACATGGTCTCCAACCGCAGGAGCATCCTCTATCGGACCGTCATAGCTGATTATCGAAAACCGCATCATCTTCTTGTAAAGGTCGTTGTTCCGTAAAACATATTCACGTTTCTCGAAATCCTTACCTTTACTTGTCGTTCCCATCGTGGACGGCAACTCCACCTCTATTATGCCTTCCGCTTCACACTTCATACTGTTTCCTTTCTTTAGTTTATACTTAACTGCCCCTTCAAGTCGTCCCGACTACCCTTCGGGCAGTATAGGACAAGTTGCCGTAAACCGTTAATTTTTAAATTATTTCATTTTAATATTTTGAAAATCAATTATTTACACGCGCACCATATGGTGCTTTTTTATTTTTGATTAAATATTTGATTATCAGATTGTTACACTTTTCTCTTAACCGGTGTAATTATCCCTATCTGAAACCCGGACAGAAGTTTTTCCTTGTATTCCCTTTCCAACGGTCCTACTTCCTCGGTATACCTCTTCCTCTCTTCCGACCATCCGTTGGCAAAGCACCGTATGGTTTCCCACTGCTTTTTCGTGAGCTTCCCATCAAGGTACATCTTCTTGTATCTTTCCTTGTACCTTGTCACGCCGATACGGTGTATCTCCCTTGCCTTATCAAGCTGGGACATCTTCACACCCTTACCGGCAGACAGTTCCCGGTGAAACTGGAGTTCCGACCAGTCCTTATAGAAAATCCTTCCTATCTTTTCCAGATACATCCTATCCGTAAGTTCCGATAACGGCACAGACTGATGCTTGTACACCGTCTCTATGCGCAGGATGTTCGAACCCACATTCTTTCCCTTCTCGGACGCCTCAAAGCTCTTGTCGTATATCTTAAGAACCTTGCGGTAATACTTGCTCTTCTCCGTTGTCTTCTGCCGGTATTCCGGGTAATTGGCATCATTCCACAACACCCTGCCCGAAGCCCCGGTAACCTGACGGATATACTCGTCAGCAGGACGGGAAAGCTTCATCGTGACACCTATCTCGTAATATGTCACTACAGCATCTTCCATGCGGACGCAGAGGCGCATCAGAAGTTCCCTAATCGTACGGACCGCCATCGCAAAGGTCATCGGTCTGCTGTTATCCAGCCGACCGATTTTTCCCCTGCTGTATAGCTTGTGAATCGAACACTTGCACCGGAGCGTATCACCGCGTATCTCGATGAAGCATCCGTCAAAATTGGCGTAAGCCGTGGACTTGTAGTATACCTCATCACCTTCGGCACATTCCTCCAGATAGTTCCTCAGTACGACGGTGCCTATGTCATCCACGCTTATCCTTGCCTTTATTATCATTTTGTCAAACATCGTATCGTAAGCTTCCTCTGTTCCAGAATGTGGGCTATCTCCTTCTTGTAATGCTTTATCAGTTCCTCGTACTCATAGTCGCTGTACTTGCGTATCTCGTACTTTTGCGCCTCCAGGTAGGCAACACGCGTCTCACCATACATCCTGACAAGCCCAAGGCGGTAGCCGGACATGTTGCCCTCGTCAAACCGGTTGCACTGGCGGCACTGCGCATTACAATTCACTTCCGAAAACCTCGTTGACATGTGCTTCCGGTTGATATAATGACCGCAGTCGGCATTACTTATCGGATAAACCTTCCCGCAACTTATGCAGCGAAACAGCGTGGTACCCGGCAGCATGTCACGCAGTCTTATGTACTGGCTGAACACCCTGTCCAGCTTCTTCTTCAAGTCCGCTCCCTTAGAGGCAGCGGCTTTCTTCTTGCAATAAAAACCCATATTATCCCTTTCTCTACAAATGCTGGCTGTGCGGGAATCGAACCCGCGGCTCCGACCCAAACCTAAACCTTTAAACGAACATAGCACAACAGTCGGCGCTTCACCATCAAGCCGACAGCCAGTCCCTATCTTCACAGACGGGTATCAAACACCAATGAAATCACCTCGTCTCTTCCGTCTCTGGTTCCAGGACGTACGGATACACATCCACAATCTGGGTTTCCTTGACCTCCATCACCAGGTAGTCGGCAAGTGTGCCCTTCATGCCCTCATGCAGACGCTTTTCAGCATTGGCCGTATCGGAACTCTGAACAATCATATACGCATACGTCCTTCTTTCCTTGCCGGAGGTTCCGTCCAAAGTGATATATGCAACCTTTATCTTGTACCACTTGTCGTCACACACCTTGTCAGACGCAAACAGTTCTGACACGCTCTCCCATTTCAAAGCCGTAACGCTGAATTCTCCCGTGATAAAGTCCTTCACGTTATCTATGATACGGGCTTCCGCTTCCGTAAAACTAAGGGCATCCACAAGGTAGGATTCAGTCACTTTCCTTGTCATACCTTTCTCGTCTGTCTTCTCATAGCGAATTTTCGCCAAAAACCATTTCTTCATAATTCTCTCTTTATTTGAATTGAACTTCCTATCTCTTCTTCCATCGCACGATTCACCCAATATTCCGGGTTCCGGTTATACTCCCGGGCAATCTTGTAATCTCCAGGATTGCCAAGTTCCCGATTCATCACCTGGTATACACCGGCAGGCATGTCATATATGACTTCCTCCGCATAGTCGCAACGACCGGCAATACCAAGAAGCACCACGGCCAAGACTACGGAAAATATTACAATCAATCTCTTTCTCATAAGTATTCTATCATTTTGAAGGTTTCCACTCAATAGTTATCACGGCATCGAGCCTACCGCTTCCGTTACATACCGGGCAAGGCTTCTTTACCGGCTCTGCCCCATCCTCCCAGAAATACCCGTTGCCATGGCAGTAGCTGCAGCAGTGCCCATGGCTGGAAATGCTTTCCTGGCGATTCCCTCCGTCTATGAACATGGGAGGGGAAATCATTATCATCTGCTTATTCCTGCTCATGGCTCAATGGCTTTGGATTATCGTCCGTCCTACAGAATTTCATTTTGCCGAACAACACCCTCCTTTCCTGAGGATGATATGAATCACCGAGCGTAACAACCACATCCACGCCGAGCACCTCCTTCGCCTCCTTGACCTTATCCATCAATTCAGCCAAAATCTTCCTTTCATTTTCCATAACAGTATTGTTTATAGTTAGAACCATTTAATAAGCCGGACTATCTTCGCAGACCGACCGGCCCTTCACACATCAAAAACACATTTCTAAGCATTCCTTTTTCGCCTTGCACGGTCGCTGTTCTCGCGCATGGCATAAGTGGTCGCACGCAGTTCAGCCATACCCTTCAGAAGATTGCCCTTCTCCATCGCCTCAAGGATGTCAATCCTCCGGTAATAGATACGGCCCTTCGGCCGCTTTATCAGATTGCCGTCCTCATCCGTCACCTCTTCTATGCCAAACTGGTAATCCTGCAACAGCCCCCTCTTCACCAGGTTTCCTATAATATCCGGGGTGAACTCCTCCTCGGCCTGGGACTTGGACAAGACAATGCTTTTCCCCATCCAGGCCTTATACTCATTGATAGCCAACTTAAGGCCAAACTCCATTCCCAGACGCTGGGAGTATTCAATTATAGGGTCAAGTGCTGACATAATAGTTGTAAATAAAGAAAGCCCTAAGTTTCAAGCCTAATGTGGTGTTTGGCTTTACTCCTTAGAGCTTATTGTTGTTAACTTGAAATCACTATCCAATACTCGGAAACACCACTAACCGAAATTGACTCTTTGTTTTGGATATTAAAATGGTAGTCACTATATTTGCCGTTGGAACAATTTTGGTGCTAACAAAATCACGGTTTATACCGCGACAGCCATTTTTATATCCGTTCGTAAGCGACGATTGACGTTTACGGATGCAAAACTATATTCATTTGAATATAAAAACAAGCTATTTTTGAAAAAGTTTTATTCAAAACGAATATTTAGAATAATTCTAAATTAATATTATGGTAAATAGAATAAAGACTTTAATCAACGAAAAGGCAAGGTCTGTTAGGGAGTTTGCCGAATTAATAGGTGTAAAACAAGTTACATTAAATCAACAATTGATTGGAGATAGGAAACTCAGCCTTGATATTGTTTCCGCTATTCTGAATGCATTTGAAGACATTTCATCAGAATGGCTTCTCCGTGGGATAGGAAGCATGTATAAAGATGCGGAAGCCTCAACAAACATCGAAACTGAAGGAGACAACCCTGAAGACGAATTCTACAAGGACATCATCCTCACCTATCAAGAGATGACTAAAGAGTATCGAAAGAGAATTGAATACCTTGAAACTGAACTTGCAAAAGCTGCTCCGTTTGCAGGTGAAGAGGAAAAGAAACAATCTAAATCAGCGTAGGATTAATTTTACAAAAAAATAAATATAGTATCAATCTTAAATTTATATTACATGGAATACATAATCATTGCATTATTTGCCGCTATTGTTTTATCCATATTCTCTAAAACAGATAGCAAGTCAACAAAGACTATTATCAATGATAGCGATAGTAATAAAGTTTATAATTTTAATCTTCCCAAAATACCAGAAGGCTATTGCCCTTATGAAATGGTGGGCATGTATTATAGAGGAATTACCCCAGAAGACTTCGGAGTAGATTATGGATTTGTCGCTCCCGAAAAGGACAATAAACATGACCCGTATGCAATAGCAGTGTATCGTGGTTCTGATTATAAGCATGTAGGTTATCTTCCTGCAGGAAATTCCACATTGCATAGGATACTAACCTATAGAGGAGGAAGAGCTGATGCCATATTTAGAATACAAGGAAGCAGCCAGTATTGTTACGGTGATGTCTATGTAGAAGAAAAATACAAAGTCTTTCGTACAGACAACATTAAAGAACCGTACCGTTCACAATGCGTTAAGTTATTCTGCATGGATTCAAATGATAATCATGAAGGCAAAATGAAATGTTGGCTAACGACTAAATACTCCAAGGACGAATACGATTATACAGTTACAGCGGTTGATGAGGATAATATACCTATCGGAAATACTGACGACAACCAACTACAACTCTTTGATTACGTCAATGAACAAGGCGACATGGTCCCCGCATGTTGCGAAGTTACCCCCGGCGAAGACAAGGTGGTTATTCATGTACCATTAAATTATACAGAAAAAACAATCAATAAAAAGATTGAAGAGTTTTTAAATTCATAGCATCCTTACTCTTCTCTTCTTGAAGCATCCAAGCAATATATCACATCTCCAGCAATCAATATACAAAACACATATTGATTGCTGGAGATATTGGTATTATTCCTCAATATTGCGAAACAACACACAATTCTTTCCTAACACTTTCTCAAGCGTTTTACATCATTTCATGCCGGCATTCACTCCCCATGGATGGCAAAACAGATACGGAACCATCATCAATCGGCAACTTCCCATTCTTGATATAGTCATACAACATCGTAACATTCTTTGAGAAGTTATTATATCTTCTATCTCCGTTACACCCAACAAAACATTGAACTGCTAATTTTGCCGCTTCCAGGCGAATTTCTTCATCACTCATACCATTATTATTTTTTTTCAAAGATAATAATAAATCAATAAATATACAATCTTTTGCAGCAAAGAAACATTTTGTATCCGACCTTAAAAAACCCGTACAAATCGTGAACAAAAAGAGATGGGCTGACGTTCGTATAACATTGGCCTTTCTTTAATCTTGTTATAACCATATGAAACATTGCCCCTTTCACGATGCACTCATCGGTGACCTGCAGTCTCAAATACGTTTCCTCACAAAAGAGAATAACTTTTTCGTCAATACATGCCTCAAATGCAGAGACTGTCTAAACCCTACATGCCCAATAAGATATAGGAGGAAGGACATACAGACACCGGTAAACTTTGAAGCAGGGAGAATAATAGACATCAATACCGGGAAAAGCGTTGACTATTAATATGCCTTTACAGCGGTTAAATGTTCTATTTTTAAGGAAAACAGATATAAAGGCAGAAAAAACACCGAGGTTATAATTTTCATACTGTTCTATTTTTAATATCACTCTCCAAAAACAAACTTCACCACACCCTTTATCACCTTCTCTATCACCGAATAGTCCTCCTTTATATAGCTGTCGGTAACGCTCCTGCCTGATGAATGATTCAGACATATGGCTATATCATCCTTGCCGAAGCCGCAGTCATTACGCGCTATAGTGGCAAACGAATGGCGAGCCGAATAGAACTGCACATAATCAATACCCAAATCGGCACATATCCGTTTCAGCCCACGGTGGACAGCCCTTGTCACTCCCCGTGAATCACTATACTTGCAAAGAAAGTCAAAGATATCATCGTTAGCCTCATCCCTATACTTCTCTATTATCTCCATGGCAAGAGGATGCACGTACACCGATATAAACGCCTGGTCTTTCCTACGGCTCCTTGTCTTCTTCCTCTCATACTCGATATGGTCGCCACGCATCCTATACCCGAACATGTCGGCAATGTTCATTCCGGCAAGCAGGAAGGACAGTATGTACAAGTCACGGGTAAACTGGATGTTCTCCTTGGAAGAGGAATAACCGTATATCTTCCTTATCACATCCACGCCCACAGCCCTCTTTCGTGGCATCAGCACTTTAGGCATGACATACGCCTTGAACGGATTGTTGGATATGACAATATCCCCGGTCTCGTAATCGTTGAACTCAAGCAGCGCCTTGTTGTATATGGACTGTATGATACCCATGTAGGAATGTATTCCAGTGTCATTCAACGCCTTCTTCTTTATATCCTTATATTCCTCCCTGGTGCCATGCCGCTGCCTAACACGTATCACGCGGTCTGTACGTAGCCACGCCTCATACTCGCGAAGGAAAGAGGATGTAAGCTTGTGGACACTCAACCCTGACAGACCCTTGTAGGAAAGAAAATGGCACAAGGAATTTATTCCGGTAGTCTTTATGGTACGTGTACCCTCGTTAGAAATGGATTCTATAAATTCGCGGGCATACTGTATGAAATCAACATCCCGGCTCTCATTCCTGCGCCGTATCAGCTCAACAACCTCCTTGGATGTCATGCAAGCGGACACAGCCGCAGGATTGGCATTAATGATTCGACGGTATTCGCTGACTATCATGTCAAGTTCCTCCTTGATGGACTCGGAAATTACCGTGCCGGTGGAAGAACCCTTCCGGAACTTTACAAGCTCCGTATAAATGGGAGTGGACACATAAGATGAACTTCTGTTGTGGGAAATACGGATTTTCGGGTTGTAAGTTCCGTCATCCTTCTTGTGGTGCTTCATCACCACCCATGCTACTGTTGCCATAACCGTTTTTTGATGTGTGAATATTTTAACAAGCACTTTTCAGACGTTTTTTACCGGCTTGCCATTTCGTAAAACATTTGTAAAACAAAGGTAGTAAAAACGGGTAAAACAGACATTATAAACCAAGGTTTTTAACATTACGCCATTTTTATAACGCACTGTTTTTCAACAATAAACCATCCATAACACGCTACAGGCCTCATCTACTACCCAAATATAGGAAGAACATTCCAATCAACACCAAAATGAGGTCGACAGCCTTGCTTTTTAAATTCTTTTCACGGAAGAAAAGCGCACCGAAAAGGAAGGAAACAACAACGCTTCCACGACGCACCATCGAAACGATGGAAATCATGGAGTCCTCATAGCTCAGGGCATAAAAATAGACAAAGTCTGCCGCACAAAGGAAAATGGAGATACAGATAATGGTCCAGTCCCAACGAAACGGGGTACTTTCTTTTCGCTTGGGGTACCACAACAGCAAGATAATGGGGCACATGATAAAGACTTGGTAGACATTATACCACGACTGCACCAGCATCGGATTGAGCTGCTTCATCAGATATTTGTCATACAGCCCACTGACAGCTCCAGCAACGGCAGCCAGCACGATGAAAAGAATCCATTTGTTATGCTTGAAGTCGATTCCCTCCTTCTTGCCCGAACGGCTCAGCATGAAAAAGGATACTATGGCAAGCATCACGCCAATCCATTGATAAAGGTTCAAGCGTTCGCCAAACACAAGCATGGCACCTACAAGCACCATCACGGGGCGCGTCGCATTAATCGGTCCCACGATGGTCAGCGGCAGATGCTTCATCCCGAAATAACCGAATATCCAGGAAGAGAGCACGATAAACGACTTGACAACAATAAACTTATGCACCTCCCACCCCACCACGGGAACATCAAACATCGTACCTCCCAACACCGACGGCGCAAAGGCAGATACCAGAATGAAAGGAAGAAATATCAGGCTCGAGAACAGCGTGTTCAGGAAAAGTACCGGCAGTACGGCATTGTCACGAAGCGACTTCTTCTTGAAGACATCGTAAAATCCCAATAAGGCAGCAGAGAGGAAAGCAAGCAATAACCACATAGAGTTAATTAAAAATTAAGAATTAAAAATTAAAAGGAGGGGGGTACGTTTTTGTAGTGCATCCCTCTTTTATTCTAAAAAAGTAGTTTCCGGATAGGCTACATCCACTAGAAACAATGCATTTCCGGGAACGGAGGTTCCTGCCTGACAACGGTCCTTCTGTTCGATGACGCGTCGGAAACCCTCAACAGAAAGTTTTCCGCGACCCACTTCGAGCAAAGTACCGACAATGGCGCGTACCATGTTCCGCAGGAACCGGTCGGCCTGGATGGTGAACACCCAGGTCACATCGTCTACCCGGGTCCAGGCGGCATGCATAATCTTGCAATTATTGGTTTTGACATCCGTATGAAGTTTGCTGAAGCTGGTAAAGTCCGTATAGTCAAACAAGGTTTGGGCAGCCTCATTCATCCGTTCAAAGTCCGGTGTTTGGAACAGACGGCAACGGTATTGACGATTGAAAGGCATCTTGGCAGTAGTGACGTAATACTTATACATCCGCGCCGTAGCATCAAAGCGGGCATGTGCATCGGGCTTCACGGCCCGCAAGCGGTATACGGAAATATCGGGAGGAAGCAGACGATTCAGCTTATCCGTCATAAAAACAGTGTCCAGAGGAGAATCACTGTCAAAGTGAGCTACCATCAGTGAGGCATGCACCCCGGCATCGGTACGCCCCGCTCCCACGACTTCCACCTCGCGACGCAGCAAGGTACTCAGCGCCTTCATCAAACACTCCTGCACACTCGCTCCATTCGGCTGGATTTGCCAGCCGTGATAAGCGGTGCCATCATAAGCCAGGTATATAAAATATCGTTGCACGGTCTTTTTTGTGTGCAAAGATAGTGCAAACTTAAGAAGGTTTGAATTATCTTTGCAAGGTTTTCACCACAGATTACACAGATTAACGCAGATTTTTCACAGACATAGTACATTTATAAGATGAGATATTCTTCCAGAATCCTACCTATACTGATAATTGTCGCAGCTGCCGCAACATTCACCTTTGCCGGCTGTAAGAAGAAGGACATGTCGCTCAAGTTGAACGAACCGCGCAACATTCGGGGTGTTGTCAGCTACAAGCGCTCGTTCGGAGACTTGAATGAGAAACATCTCAATGTAGCCCAAGCCATCGGCATACGTGTACTTTCATCCCGCGAGGAAGCAGAAAAGATGAGAGAGCAACTGCAACCTATCACGACAAACGAGCTCTATGCCGTGGATTCACTGACGCATTCCATCCCTTATCTCATTCCGGGCGCCGCCAGCCTGCTGGACACCATCGGACACAACTTCCTTGATTCACTGACCGCCAAGGGGCTGAATCCAAACAAGATAATTGTGACTTCCGTACTTCGCACCCAAGACGACGTAAAACGCCTGCGCCGCCGCAACGGCAATGCTTCTCCAAACTCGACACATTTCTACGGAACGACATTCGATGTCAGTTGGAAGCGCTTCCAGAAAATAGAAGACGAGGATGGACGTCCTTTGCAGGATGTCAGCGCAGATACCTTAAAACTGGTTCTTTCGGAAGTGCTCCGTGACCTGCGGAAAGCCGATAAATGCTACATCAAGTACGAGTTGAAGCAAGGATGCTTCCACATTACGACAAGAGAGAAATAAGCGGAAAAGAATTAGCGTTAATAGTATTTTTCAATCCCGCCAAACCCTATTATTATTTTGTTCTCTTTCGTTTTACAGATAAAGTTATTTAATCGCCTTTCAAATTCTTCCGGTCGTTTCCTCGCCGCTTCAATGTATGCGATTCGGATACGTTTATAGGGGTCAGAGAAACTCTGATAATTCTTCCATATTCTTTCATCCTCTTTCAATCTGTCGATTATATCATTTGGAAAAACAAAAGGAACCGACAAGACAGTTCGTATTTTATCCTCAAATTCAGGATGTATCATTTTATGCTCCAGCAACCATTTCAACCTTTCTTTGTTGGCTTGCGAATAGGTACTTTTAGGATTCCTGGGCGTGAAACGCTGAATTTTATGTTCTTTGTCAAGTGACTTTATCGTGCTGTCAATCCACCCGAAACAAAGGGCCTCTTCAACAGCGTCATTATATACAATACTTTTCTCGCTTGAAGATTTAATAGGAAACACAAACCAGACTCCATCGGCAGTATCAAAATTGTCAGCCAGCCACTTCCGCCAATCTTTTCTGTTTTCAAAATATCTTATTTCTGTTGACATGACAAGCCATCCAAATTACACTTCTCTCCTTATTCTTCCAGCATCTTCCACGCTAGCGGCAGGCAGGCAACTATATCCCCCACCGTCATCCCCACTGCCCCCTGCTTCTTGCAGGCAACATCTCCCGCCAGTCCGTGCACATACGTGGCCAGGCAGGCAGCCTTCTCCGGCTCATAGCCTTGGGCAAGCAAGGCAAGCACCACTCCCGTCAGCACATCACCGCTGCCTCCCGTTGCCATACCCGGATTGCCGGTAGGGTTGAAAAAACATTTCCCGGCAGGAGTGACAATGGCAGAATAAGCGCCTTTCAAGATGATATGCACTCCGGCGCTCTTCGCCAGCTCGCGAGCCTTCATCAGGCGTTCGTACGAATTCTGGCATTTGCCTACAAGACGCTCCAGTTCCTTGGGGTGCGGAGTCAGAATACTCCCTTTGGGCAGACGCCCTATATAGTTACGCTTCTCGCCCAGCAAGTTCAGGGCATCAGCATCCACCACCATCGGAGTCTGGCATATCTCTATCTGCTCCAGCAGAGCCGCCTCGGTCTCTGCCGCCTTTCCCAGTCCCGGACCTATCGCCACGGCCTGGTAATCGTCCGTATCAGTAGCGGCGGCAAAGCAGGTGTCGCTGATGTCCAGCTCCGTCATGGCTTCGGGCACGGAAGTCTGCACAATGAAGTTGTTGCAGAACGGCACATGCACCGTCAGCAGCCCCACCCCCGAACGCAGACAAGCACGCGCAGCCAGCACCGAAGCTCCCGCCATTCCCTGCGAACCGGCTATCAGCAGTGCACGGCCGAAGTTCCCCTTATGGGCAAACCGGCTGCGCGGCTTCAGCAGGGCAGACACATCTTCATGCTCCAGCAGGCAGAAGTCCGTTTCCATGTCATGGATGACATCCTCGCTGAGTCCGATGTCCAGTAACTGCCATTCGCCCACATACGGCTCGTTCTCGGCAAAGAGAAATGCCAGTTTCGGCAATTGCAGGCTCAGCGTCAGATGGGCACGGACGATATTCGTATGTACGTTGTAGGTATTGTCCTCACCCATCAGTCCCGATGGGATATCGATGGACACCACCGTGGCGGGCGAAGCGTTGATGTACTTCACTACGGCTGCAAAACCGCCGCTCAGAGCCTTGTTCAAACCGCTGCCGAAGAGACCGTCTATCACCACATGGTCTGCCGTCAGCACGGGAGGTACAAACTGGGTGGTCACTTCGTGGAAGTCCACACCCGGCACGTCGGCCAGCCGCTCCTTGTTCGTCTCGCAGTCCGGCGAAAGCGTCCCTTTCGTATTGAAGAGATACACCTCGAGCCGGTAGCCCTTCCCGGCCAGCAGTCGCGCCAGGGCAAGCGCATCGCCACCGTTGTTCCCCGGTCCGGCAAAAACGGTGAGCGGCGTGTCCGGCTCCCAACGCTCGGCAATGGCACGGGCCAATGCGCGTGAGGCACGTTCCATCAAGTCGATGGAGGCAATCGGTTCATTCTCTATGGTATCTGCATCCAGTTGCTTGATGCTTGTAGTAGGAAATATCTTCATAATAGGATTATCTTAAAATCGTAGAGCAAAGATAGGGCTTTGATTTCAACTGTACAAAGAGAAGACGTTTTTTATCAAGTTGCTTTGCCCCCCGGGAAAAAATATCTGCTCCGTAAGGAAAAGTTGTCTTCAATGCAAAGGATTCTTAGAACAAAGCCTTTATTCTTAGAAACAAAAGCTCTATTTCTATAAACAAAAGCTTTATTTACAGAAACAGAAATTCTGTTTTAAGTTTGCGTAGGCTTACGGATAAGTTTGCACAAGCTTGTCGGCAAGTTCCCGCAGGCTTGTCGGCAAGTTCCCGCAGGCTTGTCGGCAAGTTTCTAATTATACCCATTAACTTACGCAAAATAATGACTAATTTTGTACCCTCAACATATAATAAAAGCCAAAACAATAAAAGCATATTCAATGAGTACATCCCGACACCCGAAAGGTCTTTACCTTATCTTCGCCACCAGCACGGCAGAGCGTTTCAGCTACTACGGCATGCGTGCCATCTTCATTCTGTTCCTCACCCAGGCACTCCTTTTCGACAAGGAGCACGCCGCCTCCATCTACGGCAGCTACACCGGACTGGTGTACCTGACACCCTTAATCGGCGGCTACATCGCCGACAAATACTGGGGCATCCGCCGTTCCGTCTTCTGGGGGGCCATGATGATGGCAGTCGGCCAATTCCTGATGTTTGCCAGTGCCTCGATGCTGGAGGCGCGTGAGCTTTCGCATTGGCTAATGTACGGCGGACTGACTTTCCTTATATTGGGCAACGGCTGCTTCAAGCCCACCGTCTCCTCCCTGGTGGGGCAGCTCTACGAGCCGGGTGACAAACGGCTGGATTCCGCCTACACCATCTTCTATATGGGTGTCAACGTGGGTTCCTTCCTCGCCCCGCTGGTCTGCGGCTATTTTGGCGAGACGGGCAACCCTCACGACTTCCGATGGGGCTTCCTCATTGCCGCCATCGTCACCGTGCTGACGGTCGTCCTCTTCGAAACCCAGAAAAACAAGTACCTCATCGGCCCCGATGGCAAGCCCCTCGGCATTATCCCCGACGCCCGCAAGGAGCGGCCCCAGGCAGACAACACCGCCCGGAAGAGTGCCCACGCCAACGGACGGCCCATGCGCAACTACCTGCTGCTCGCCCTGCTTGCCATCGCGCTTGCCGGTTTCTTCTACTGGTGTTTCGGGAGCGATTGGATAAGCATCGGCATCTTCACCGCCTGCATCGTGTTTCCCGTCAGCATCCTGCTGGAAGGCTCACTCACCAAGACGGAGCGCGACCGCATCTTCGTCATCTACATCATCGCCTTCTTCGTCATTTTCTTCTGGGCGGCCTACGAGCAGGCAGGCGCCTCGCTCACGCTTTTCGCCTCCGAGCAGACCGACCGCGTCATCCTGGGGTGGGAAATGCCCGCCTCCTGGATTCAGTCCTTCAACCCTTTCTTTGTGGTGATACTTGCCGCCATCATGCCGGGCGTATGGGGCGCCCTGGGCAAACGGGGCATGGAGCCCGCCTCGCCCACCAAGCAAGCCATCGGCTTGCTACTGCTTTCACTGGGCTATCTCGTCATCTGCTTTGGGGTGAAAGATGTTCAGCCGGGCATCAAGGTGAGTCTCATCTGGCTGACGGGGCTCTACTTCATCCATACCATGGGCGAAATCTGCCTCTCGCCCATCGGACTCTCCATGGTGAACAAGCTCACGCCCATCCGCTTCGCCTCGCTGATGATGGGGATATGGTACCTCTCCACCGCCACTGCCAATAAGTTTGCAGGCACGCTGAGCGGGCTCTACCCCGAAGCCGGAAAGGTAAAGACGCTGCTGGGTTATCGCATCGAGACAATGTACGATTTCTTCATGGTGTTCGTCGTCATGTCTGCCACGGCATCGCTTATCCTCTTCCTGCTTTCAAAGAAATTACAGAAGATGATGCATGGAGTGGAATAAAAATCGTATTTTTGCGGCAACTTTCTAAAAACATCCCATCTATGGATACCATACAAATAAAAGACAAGATGTTCACAGTCTCCATCAAGGAGCAGGACATACTGAAAGAAGTAACCCGTGTAGCGAACGAAATCAACCGCGACCTGGCAGGAAAGAATCCTCTATTCCTCAGCGTACTGAACGGTTCGTTCATGTTTACCGCCGATTTGCTGAAACGAATCACGATTCCCTGCGAAATTTCGTTTGTCAAATTGGCATCTTATCAAGGAGTATCCTCTACCGGGGTAATTAAGGAAGTAATAGGCATCAATGAAGACCTCACAGACCGTACAGTGGTCATTGTAGAGGACATAGTAGATACGGGACTCACCATGCAACGCTTACTGGACACCCTCGGCACTCGCGGTCCCAGGGAGATTCATATTGCCTCCCTACTGGTGAAACCTGATAAGCTGAAAGTTGATTTAAACATAGAATATGTGGCCATGAATATTCCGAACGACTTCATCGTGGGCTACGGGTTGGATTATGACGGCTTCGGGCGCAACTATCCCGACATTTATACTGTAGTAGACTGATACAGACATAATATAGTAAATCATTAAATAATAACTAAGCAAATGTTGAACATTGTAATTTTTGGTGCTCCCGGTTCAGGTAAGGGAACACAAAGTGAAAAGATTGTAGAAAAGTATGGCATCAACCACATCTCTACCGGAGACGTGCTCCGTGCTGAAATGAAAAACGGTACAGAACTGGGCAAGACTGCTAAAGGTTATATCGACCAGGGCCAGTTGATTCCCGATGAGTTGATGATTGATATTCTGGCAAGCGTATTCGACAGCTTCAAGGATAGCAAAGGCGTGATTTTCGACGGCTTCCCCAGAACAATCGCCCAGGCTGAAGCATTAAAGAAGATGCTCGCCGAACGCGGACAGGAAGTCAGCGTGATGCTCGACCTCGACGTGCCCGAAGAAGAACTGATGAAGCGCCTCATCAAGCGCGGACAAGAATCAGGACGTGCAGACGACAATGAAGAGACAATCAAGAAGCGTCTGGTGGTTTACCACTCACAGACAGCTCCGCTGATTGACTGGTACAAGCAGGACGGCAAATACCAACACATCCAGGGCTTCGGCGTATTGGAAGAAATCTTTGCCGATGTTTGCAAGGCTATTGACGCAGTGAAATAACAATAAAACAGAATATGGCTGAATCGAATTTTGTTGACTACGTAAAAATATATTGCCGCTCCGGAAAGGGCGGACGAGGTTCTACGCATATGCGGCGTGAGAAATACATACCCAACGGAGGCCCCGACGGAGGTGACGGAGGACGAGGAGGCCATGTCATCCTGCGGGGTAACCGCAACTACTGGACGCTACTCCATCTGAAGTACGATCGCCACATCCTGGCAGGTCACGGAGAATCCGGTTCCAAAAACCGCAGTTTCGGAAAAGACGGAGCGGACAAGGTGATTGAAGTGCCCTGCGGCACGGTGGTGTACAACGCCGAAACGGGTGAATATATCTGCGACGTCACCGAGCACGAACAAGAAGTCATCCTGCTGAAAGGCGGACGCGGAGGTCTGGGCAACTGGCACTTCAAAACCGCCACACGCCAGGCTCCCCGCTTTGCACAACCGGGCGAACCGATGCAGGAGTTGACGGTAATCATGGAACTGAAGCTGCTGGCAGACGTCGGTCTGGTAGGTTTCCCCAATGCAGGAAAATCTACTTTACTGGCATCCGTTTCTGCGGCGAAGCCCAAAATCGCCAATTATCCGTTTACAACGCTGGAACCCAATCTGGGCATCGTGTCCTATCGCGACAGCAAATCGTTTGTGATGGCGGACATTCCCGGAATCATCGAAGGAGCCAGTGCGGGCAAAGGATTGGGATTGCGCTTCCTGCGACACATCGAGCGCAACTCCCTGTTGCTGTTCATGGTGCCTGCCGACAGCGACGACATCCGCAAGGAGTACGACATACTCCTGAACGAGCTCCGCACCTTCAACCCCGAAATGCTGGACAAACAACGCGTGCTTGCCATCACCAAATGTGACATGCTGGACCAGGAGCTGATGGACGAGATAGAGCCGACACTGCCCGAAGGTATTCCTCATATCTTTATCTCTGCCGTGGCAGGCATGGGCATCTCCACGCTGAAAGACATCCTTTGGGAAGAGCTGAACAAGGAAAGCAATAAGATAGAAGGCAAAGTGGACAGCATTGCCCACCGCGCCAAAGACCTCAGCCACCTGCAGGAAGAATTGAAAGAAGAGGGTGAGGACGAGGACCTCAGCTATGAATACGTCAACGACGACGAGGACATAGAGGACCTCGAGGACTTTGAATACGAAGAAGATTGGGAGGAAGATAAAAAATGATTCCTCTTACAGAAGATAGGAAAATGTTGGGATATGAGCTGCTTGCCTCATATCCCGGCATTTCTTGTTTTGTAACCACCCGCCACGGTGGATGCAGCCAAGGTAACTATGCCTCCCTCAACTGTACACCTTACACGGGAGACGAAGCCGAAGCTGTACGCCGCAACCAGGAAATAGTATGTTCTTCCCTGCCCCAACGCCCCCAAGAACTGGTCATCCCGTTTCAGACCCACGGGACAAAGGCACTTGTCATTGACGGAACTTACCTGCAAGCAACAGCAGAAGAACGCCACTCCATGTTGCAGGGCATTGATGCACTGATAACCCGTGAACCGGGCTACTGCATCTGTATCTCTACGGCAGACTGCATTCCCATCCTGCTCTACGACCGGAAGAATGCCGTGATAGCCGCTGTTCATGCCGGATGGCGCGGCACTGTGAATTACATCCTCGGCCACACACTCGACAAGATGCGTGCCCGCTATGGTACAGAGGGCAAAGAAGTGATAGCCTGCATCGGCCCCGGCATCTCTCTTTCCGCCTTCGAGGTAGGCGACGAAGTCTATGAAGCATTCCGCAAGAACGGTTTCCAGATGGATTACATCTCCGAATGGAAACCCGCCACCCACAAATACCATATCGACCTATGGGCTGCCAACCGACTGCAACTGCTGGACTTCGGAGTACCTTCCGCACAAGTGGAGACAGCCAATATATGTACTTTTACCCAATATGAAGAGTTCTTCTCGGCACGCCGGATGGGTATCAAATCCGGAAGGATATTGTCGGGAATCATGTTAACCCATTCAAACGGATTGCATTAATGTATCATATCGCACTTTCTAAAGAAATCAAGCAGAATTGCCCCGAATTCCGCGGTGCAGCCGTATTTGCCGAAGTGACAAATACCCCATATTGCGAAGGGTTGTGGCAGGAAATCGCAACTTTCACCCAAGAGCTAAGAGCCCGTGAAACCACGGACAGCATCAAGTACCAACCCGTCATTGCCGCCACCCGCGAAGCCTACAAACGTTGCGGCAAGGATCCCAGCCGCTACCGTCCCTCGGCCGAAGCACTGAGACGGCGACTGCTGCGCGGATTGGAACTCTATCAGATAGATACGTTGGTAGACCTTATCAACCTTGTCTCCCTACGTACGGGCCACTCTATCGGCGGATTTGATGCCGACGAGATACAAGGAAGCGACCTTGAGCTGGGCATAGGACGTGCCGAGGAATCGTTCGAGGGTATAGGCCGCGGCATGCTGAACATAGAAGGGCTGCCCGTCTACCGCGACCGTATAGGCGGTATCGGTACCCCGACCAGCGACCACGAACGCACCAAGATGAAACTTGAAACCCGCCATATCCTTGCCATTGTCAACGGCTACAACGGGCAGGAAGGTCTGAAAGAAGCAGCCGAAATGATATTGGAACTGTTGGAGAAATATGCTTCCTCTACCGGTGGGAGTATACAATATTTTGAATAAATGAAAATCCGTATTCTTGTCCCTCTCCTGCTCATAGCCCTTGGTGCCACGGCACAAGGGAAGAAAACGGTCTTTTCCGCCATGGAAACCAACCATATTCGCGTTGCCACTCCGGGACTGTTTTCGCAAAGAGAACTGATAGAGCTACCTTTGGAGGACATTCCGGACACGGAATACTCCTTTCCCCTGCCTGGAGGAAAAGTCATCTCCCCTTACGGACGGGGGCGGGGACGCCACAGCGGCATAGACATCAAGACCTGCGCCAAAGACACCATACGGAGTGCCTTCAACGGCGTAGTACGGATGTCCAAGCCTTATAGCGCCTACGGCAATGTCGTCGTCGTACGCCATGACTTCGGACTGGAAACGATATACAGCCACAACTTCAAAAACCTTGTACATTGTGGCGACACAGTCAAAGCCGGACAGCCCATCGCACTGACCGGACGCACCGGACGCGCCTCTACTGAGCATCTGCACTTCGAGACACGCGTCAACGGGCAGCACTTCGACCCCAATATCATCTTCAACATGAAGGAACAGACGCTGAACCGACAACGTATCGGATGCTCAAAAAAAGGAAACGGCATCGTCGTGCAACAATTACCGACAATCTACCCGAAGCCACTGCAAAAAAAATACCCAATGGAACTGTTTAAGTATCCAAACGTTTCACTACATTTGCAGAACGTTTCACTAAAAGAACGAATTGAACTTTAAAACATATCAATGATAGAAAAACTGATTGTTCTTGAAGATATTGACCCGGTAATATTTTATGGCGTAAACAACGCCAACATGCAGCTGATAAAGGCCTTGTATCCCAAGCTTCGCATCGTTGCCCGCGGCAATGTCATCAAAGTATTGGGTGATGAGGAGGAAATGTGTGCATTCGAGGAGAACATCACCAAGCTGGAGAAATACTGTGCCGAATACAACTCTTTGAAAGAAGAGGTCATTATAGACATCATCAAAGGCAATGCCCCGCAAGCAGAGAAATCGGGCAATGTCATTGTATTCAGCGTAACCGGAAAGCCGATTATCCCGCGCAGCGAGAACCAGCTGAAACTGGTGGAGGCTTTTGCCAAGAACGACATGCTGTTTGCCATCGGTCCTGCCGGTTCCGGAAAGACTTATACTGCCATCGCGCTTGCTGTGCGGGCACTGAAGAACAAAGAAATCAAGAAAATC
>ERZ831634.1652-NODE-1652-length-22158-cov-7.037732_pt1 | contig 22158 bp, 16 predicted proteins | sample MGYA00519953_ERZ831634 | MGnify/ENA primary metagenome ERZ831634 (study PRJEB31850, sample SAMEA3708718) | human gut metagenome | biome: human gut; feature: human-associated habitat; material: faeces | place: China | collected 2014 ... | reverse complement strand
CGATGTCCCGCAGCAGCCAGAGCCACAGCATGGGCTTGGCTTTCAGGTTTTCGGGATAAATAAACATTTTGTTCCTCCAAAGCGAAACCGCTGCCGAGAATCTCAGCAGCGGTTCGCACGATGTATTTCTTATTCTTCGGCAGTGCCGGTGTCCCCTGCCAGCGCCTGTTGGATGCAGTTCAGGAAGAAGGCGTTCTGCTTGATGCCGTTCCGCTTGAGGTATGCCTTGAGCTGCTCAAACAGCTCGGTGGGCACCTGAAACGCCACCGTCCTCACATTGTCCTTGTCCATCTTCACATTTTCCTCCATTTCATAAAATTTTGTGATGAGCACGGTCATGTACCGGCTCAGTGTCTCGCCGGATTCCGCCTGTCGCTGCCGTACTTTGGTATGCAGCTCCAAGGGAATTTCAGCACAGAGGTTGCGCGTTTTTTCTGCCATAGCAGTTCCTCCAATCTTTTTAATGGTAAAGCTAAGATACCCGAAAGCAAGCACAAAAGCTATGACCAAAGCCAACGAAGAAGCGGCGTGAAACAGCGGCGATACCAATAAAGCGGCTATGCTACCCGCATGGCCGCGGCGATCCGCGACATAATAAACTCCACACAGGGTATCGCCACGCTGTTGCCCAAAGCTTTGTACCTTGCACTATCCGACGCGCCGGGGATGTCTGTCCAGCCGTCCGGGAAGCCCTGAAGCCGTTCACATTCCAAAGGTGTCAGGCGGCGAATGAGGTGATGTGTTTCAGAACAGGATGCGTTGATGATACACTTATCCTGACTGACGTATTGATTACCGATACCTTTTTCATCTCCGCGGCATAATGCTCCAACTGTTTTTTGATAAAGTTCTACGACCGCGTGGCGGTCTGTGGCGGTCAATGTATACGCCAAATTCTCCTGACAGCCAAGACCGTTGCCGCCGTTTTGCGGCTGGCGGTCTACAATATTTCCGGCAATGCAGATGGCACCCGCGTTCTGCTCAACCAGAGGTATATTGTTACCACCTGTGCCATAACGGGCAGACATGGTGGGCACTACCTTGTGGGGGCCAGTGTAGCGACTGTCAATGCCGTGATTTTCGTAAACAAGAGGTTGGTGTCCATGCTCCTGTGCTCGGAGGGTTCCGGACACGTTTTCGCTGCATTCCATCACGCTGCCGCCCTGGTCATTAAGGCATAAAACAGACGGCATACAGTTCCCGCCGGGGCTGCCCTTGAGGGTTGGAGCAACTGATTCGTTGTATCCAATGCCGCCTGCACTGGCGCCTGCCCCAGCAGAAAAACCGGCTACAAAGGTTTGTTGCTTTATCCCCGGCTGAGCCTGCAGCGCACCTGCTACATCGTGCAGGTCACGCACCTCGTCCCGCTGGTTGGCGGCAAAGGCCATGACACCGTTACAGCCGTCAAAGCCCTCCGCAGCTCCATTTGGCTGTGTCACGAAAGTCTGCATCTGCATATTGGTGAGCTGACCGTCCGGCCGCATGAGCCCCGCTTGGATCTTCAGCGCACGCGCCAGCATCTTCGGCAGCTCCTTGCCGCGCTCAAAGGCGCGGCGCAGGATGCCCAGACAGGCGGTTTTCGATAAATAATACTTTAGAGACGGGTACGCCTCCAGTATGCCGGACAGTGAGACGCGGATCGGGCGGCGGGGCGCGGCCCCGGTATTGAGGGGCCGCTTGCCTTCCCGCCATGGAGATCGGAGCTCCCAATGGCGCTGTCCAAAGAGATCCACGGGAGAGGACAGCAGATCCAAGTGGAAATACGGGATCGAAACCAGTTCGGAGTCCGGCTTGCCCGGTCTGCGCTTGGGCGGTGCTCCGCCCCTTTCAGCCGTGTCTAACCCAAGCATCGTCATCTGCCCGTTCGTGTCGAATCGGTACATCTATGAGACCTCCTTCCCGCTGTTTTCCGTTTCGTCAAATACATCAAATAAAAGCTGGGGCGCAAGCGGCCCGGCGAAGTCCGCAAGCAGAAAAATGCGCTTGCGGCGCTGCGCGACGCCACACAATTGCGCGTCCAGACAGCGCCACGCAATAGAAAACATATCGCCTGCCGTGAGATCACCGACATCGGGCCATCCGTAAGGATAGGGGCCTGGGATAAGTTCGTTGGGAAAGCAGATCCGCACGATCTCCTCCAGCACAATCCGAAAGTCCTCATACTTCGGTTTTCCGCTTGAAAAAGCCCCCGGCACGTTCTCCCAACACATCCAGCGCGGCCGTATGTTGACACTCTCCCGGCCACGGGCTTTCTCTGCCAACCGCATTTCACGCACAATGCGCATCTGCTCCATAAAGAGGCCAGAACGCGCGCCGACAAGACCTGCCCTTGCGCCAGCAACGGAGAGATCTTGACACGGGCTGCCCCCGCAGATGATGTCCACAGGCGGCAGCTCCGCGCCACGCAGCTTAGTGATGTCGCCTACATGGATCATGCCGGGAAAGCGCAGCTTTGTCACCTCAATGGGAAATGCTTCGATCTCCGACGCCCATACCGGCGTGATGCCGTTGCGGACCGCAGCCAAAGGGAATCCGCCGATACCGTCGAACAGGCTGCCCATGGTGATTTGTGTTAACCAGGTCATATCATCACCCTTTCATTTGATCGCCGCGGCGATGGTTCGGGTGGTGTTGACGGCAGCCTGCGCCGTATAAACGGCGCTCGTAATATTGGCCTTTGTTGTGGTGTCCAGACCGAAGCTGCCGGCGATGCGGGGAACTTCGCCTGCGGAGAGCATGAGTCCAACGCCCATCAGCGCGTGGTCTTTGAACACCATAAGTCCCGCAATGAGGATGGTGGACTGGAGGAAGGCAGTCAGGCACAAGCCGATGACCTGCCGCGTCCAACTCATAAAGCCATCCAGATAGCCACGCGGGACGCTGAACATATAAAGGCTGCCCACGGCAATTTGAATCAGCAAAATGCCTCCGCGTTTCAGATTGGCGAAAAACACCTTCAGCACCGCATAGCCCATAAGGATCACGCAAAAGAGAAGCATAATGGGGCTGGTGATGATGCCAAGGCCGAAGTGGGAGCTGTTCACCACATCCGACAGGGTCTGGATCTCATTGAGCTCCGTAATGATGTCCTGTCCCACCTCACCAATGCTCCGACCGTAGCCGGTAAGCCCTGCGGAAAAGGTTCCCTGCAGCGACACCGACAAAGCATAGAGCCGGACAGGGACAACGGTGAAGAGACTCACCGCCAGAAAGCCCTTGATGATATTCATCCCGCACTGCTGGAGATTGCCTCTGCCGGTGGAGTATTCAATGCCGCATTCAAAGGCGCAGACCACCACGCTGACGGCAAACAACGCCCACGCAAGGCGGGAGAAAAAGAGAATAATGGCGCTGACCCATTCCAGTTCAAAAAGTTCCACGCCCATATTGCCCATGAGGGCAAAGAAATTGCCGAGAAAGCCCACGATCTGCCCGTAGATCCAGTCCACCAGCTGATCCAGGACCGTCGCGGCAACAAAGTTCCAAATAAATATTGTTCATTCACCTCCGGAGACGCAAAAAGACCGCCGCCCGGATGGGCGACAGCCTTTCGCATAGAGTATTTTGTTTTGCATCTGACTGCAGCGCTTACTTGAGCAGCCGCGGATAATCTGTTGTGCCATTGACGATCGCATAAACGTAGACGGTGTCCCCAATCAATTTGTAGATGGCAACATAAGTCTTCGTCAGCACAAGTTTACGGTAACCGCTTGCCGCAAGGATCGGGTCCGGATGCGTTTGCCCCATCAGCGGGAAATCCCGCAGACGGTTTATGGTCGTTTTCATCGTACTGTAGATTTTCCGCGCGTAGGGAGTTCCTGCCTCCGTAATGTGATACTTTACGATCTCCTCGAAGTCGTGTTGAGCAGGTGGAAGATAGACCAGTTTACTTTTCGTAGGCACGGAACAGCTCCTCCATTCTTTCGTCAAGCTCCTCCGGCGTGCAGACAGGCTCTCCGCTCAATCTGCTGAGTTCCGCAGCATAAATTTTGTCGCGGTGTCGGAACATTTTTTCCCGCTCCTCGTATGCTGCCATGCTCATATAAACACCGTCATCTTCACCCTTGTTCGTAATGAAGATCGGTTCACCGGATGCCTTTGCCAGCTCGGAGATCTGCGTGTACTCATTCCGCAGAGCAGAGGATGGTCTGATTTGCATAGAAAGCCCTCCTTATCAATTTCTTGATAGTATTATATCAAGATAAGACCTTTTATGCAAGCCTATCTTTGTGAGGTGTAAAAGGTGACTTTATAGGCCTACATCATTCGCCGGCAAAGCAACCATTGTGTCTTATTCGTTGCCTCTGGCAGGAGAGTCCGGATTTGATTTTTAAATTCCTTCTTCACGAATTAGATCCCGATGATATTCCAGATGTATTTCGGCGCGATCAAGCTGAAAATCAGGCAGGCAAAGAGGATGGCGGGTCCGGTCCATTCAAACTGGCCTCGCTGTCGGTAGTCAAAGTACGCGCCGCCAAGTTTCACAAAGAATGCGATGGCGAGGATCATATCCAATGCAGGGAACACCACCTTCTCCACCACGCTCTTGATCTGCTTGGCCGCCTCCGTCCACGTCTGCTCCACCGCTCCCGCCACATCCCCGCCCGCAGCGAGTGCCGAGGTGCAGCAGAGGGTGGTCAGGAGCAGAAGCGTCAATGTCAGAATAATCATTTTTCTGTATTTCAAGAAATCTCAACCTCCTTAAAATGGGGATGCCGCCCCTTGCGGAGCGGCATCCGTTGTTAGTCCTTAATAACCGGTGCGAGGCAGGGGCTTGCTGGGGGCATAGACACGGGTGACCCAGCGGGAGGTCGCCATGATCCACTGCCCGTTGTAGACGCCGCCCGCGTCCGCCGGGTTGACGAACTGCGTACCGCCGGTGAGCTTGGCAAGGGCCTTGCAGTCCACGCGAGGGGCTTCCACCTGCCGGAAGTTGGCGGGGACGATGCCGAACGCCGCCATGAACTCCGTCACATACTCATTGGCGGCAAGCCCCAGCGCCGCAGGAGAGACATCCAAGACATAGTTTTTGGATGTACTCAGATTATCCGCCAGCGTGCGCCAGTTATCACCGCTGAGATTGGTTTTGTACACGATCTTATAATTTCCGGGGGTATTCCACGTGCCGGTGTAAATCTTTTCAAGGCGCACCGCCTTGACGGGCAGAGTGTCTCTCCAGTAGAACGACTCCAGCGCCGTGGTGGAATTGTTGGCAATACCGGTGAAGTTGTAGCGGACAAGCTGCCCCGGCATGACCTCCACGTAGCCGGTTTTCTTGATCGACACATTCGTGTACAGGCTCTTATTGGTCATGCTCGCCTTAACGATCTGACCGGCGTGTTCGATCTCTACCTCGATGGGCGTCTTATCCAGCCCATAAAACTCCGCCGCCTTGGATTCTACGATTTTGTACCGCGCCAAAGGCAGAGGCTTACTGACCGCCAAGCCGTTTTTATCCGTCTTGATGGTATCCACCAGACGGTTGGTGCGGGCATTGTAAACTTCAAAGACGGTGTTGGGGATGGGCGTTCCGGCGGGCCAGCCATTCATAGAGTTGTAGTCGGCGCTGACCTTCGTCACTTGGAGCTGACCGGTGATGGGCGTATTCTTCCATTCGATTTCTGTGGTTTCGCCGGACTTTACATACACGGTCTTTTTCTGCGTGTCGGGAATATATCCCTCATTTTCCAATTCACGCAGATAAAAACGGCCAGCGGTCAGGTTTTCAAAACGGACATAACCGCGGTCATCGCTTGTTTCCTGCGCAATGGGATTATTTCCGCTGTCGTAGAGAATGAAGGAAACGCCGTAGATGCCCTCGCCGGTGGTGCTGTCGATCTTGTGAATGAGGATACCAGAAACAGCTTTGTTAGTCACCGTCTTGGTTGTGGTTCGTCCATCCACAATAGTGAAATAGATGGGGGTATTATCAAGCTGGTATCCCTTGCCTGCCTCAGTCTCCACGGCGTAATAGCTGTCACTTGCCAAGGGCACATACAAGCGGCCGTCCGTTCCGGTGGTGACGGTGTCCACCAGACCGCCATCGCTGACACGGCGGATCTCGAAGGTGGTGTTGGGGATACGCTGGGTTTTGTCCGCCGCATTCACTTTCACCAGCTCCAGCCCACCGATGGGAGCATTATAAAAATAGAGGGACTGCGTGTCATTGGGGTTGACCACCACGGTCTGCGTGCGGGTCTTCTCATCGATGGTGTAACCGGAGATGGATTTTTCCTCTGTTACCACCAGTGTGCCGGTGACGCCCTTGAGAATGATCTGCCCGTTTTCGTCGGTATAGTACAGACCGTTGGAGCTGATTTTTCCGTTTTCGTCGGGGACGAACTCGCCGGTAGCGGTGGTAATTTTGAACGTAACTCCCGCCAGCGGTTTCTTCGTCACAGCGTCCAGCTTGTTGATGATGAGCGCGCCCTGACGCTTATTCCAGAAGGTCAGGCTCTGCACCGTCCCTGCCTTGATGAGAATATCCTGGGGTGTGCCGTCCAGCACGAAGCCATCCACAGATTTGATCTCACGGGCAACTACGGTAGTGCCGGGTTCCAGACCGTTCAAAACGATCTCACCCGCCTTGTCCGTGTAATACACGCCGTCATCGGGGCCAACGGCAGTGCCGCTGCCATCCACCACCTTGAATGCAACGCCAGAAAGCGGCTCGTTTTCCGTTCCTTCGATATATTTGTGGATCACCAATGTGGTAGAAGGTTCGTTGTCAAAGGTCAGGCTGTTGGGTACACCGCTCCTGACCACAATGGTTTTTGGCGTCTCTTCCTTGATATAGCCGATGGGCGCTTTATCCTCAGACACGATAATGGTGGCATTGGGATTCAGGGCAGTAATGGTCACAGTACCGTCAGAGCCGGTGACGAACCGTCCGTTGTCTGTTCCAATGGGCTTGCCCTCACTGTCCTTAACAATGAACTCCGCCTTTGCCAGAGGTTTCTTTGTCAGCGCGTCCCGCTTCAGAATGGTCAGGTTGCAGAGGGGCTTATTGTAGAATGTCAGAGGGGCGTTTTCACCCGCCTGTACCGTAATAGTCTGGGGTGTGCCGTCCAATGCGTACCCCTCCGGGGGACGAATTTCCTTTGCCACGATGGTCGTACCGGCAGGTAGCTTAGGAAGCTGGATGGCCCCGGACTTGTCCGTGGTGAACTCGCCGTTGGCGGTGCCGATGAACGTACCCTTATCGTCGGTGACGAGGAAGGTCGCGCCTGCCAGCGGCGTTTTGTTTACATCATCCGCCAGTTTCTTGATGAGGACGGAGCCGTAAGGCTGGTTGCTGAACCGGAGCGTCACCACATCCTGATCCTTACCGCTCAGCAGCACGGTCTGGGGCGGCGTGTCGATGGAATAAAACGGACTGGCTTTGGTTTCTTCCACGATATAGGTGCCCGCTTTCAGGCGGGTGAGAATGATGGAACCGTTTTCCGAAGTGGTGTAGGTGCCAATGACGGTACCGCCCGTACCGGAGGTGCCGCCGAGGTAACGGATCTGGAACTCCGCTCCCTGTAAGGCCGCGCCGGTTTTTTCATCATACTTGAATATCACCAGCGCGCTGAGAGGGCGGTTCTCCCAGATTTTGACCGCGTTTTCGTTGCCAGCCAGATAGAACTCCTGAGTCGGTTCGTCAGCGGGGGCGAATCCGGATGCCGGGGCTTCCTCAGTCACTTTATACCAGCCGCTCTTGAGGGCATCGCCCGTGAAGATGATCTCGCCATGGTCATCCGTGTAAAAGCTGCCGAGGTCATTCATAGCGCCGGTCGTGGTGTTGTCGGAGCCCCACCAGATATGAAATTTGGTGTTGGGGATGGGGTCTTTGGTAACTTCGCACCGCTTGATGATTTTCAAAGAAGGCTTCATGGCGTTGAAGAACGTCACCGTGCGGGTCTCGCCGGGGCCGAGGGCGATCGTCTGGGGAATGTCGCAGAGGATCACATCGGAGGGAACATTGACCTCCGTGACCTTGTAGCTGCCCACAGGGATATTCGCCAAGAAAATACGTCCCGCGCCGTCCGAGGTCGCGGTGGTGGAGTAGCTGCCGTCGATCTGCTCAATTTTGTAGGCCACATGGGCAATGGGTTCCCCGGTGGCAATGTTTTTCTTCAGGATCTCCAAACCGGGTCTTACATAGTTGGTGAAGGCGGCCTCCACAGTACCGGCACCGGCCAGCAGGGCGATGTCCTGATGGGTGCCGGTCTTGATATACGGCTCCTCCACGGACTGCTCGGTAACGCGGTACACACCGGGCTGGAGATCGGGCAGTGTCTTTTCGCCGTCCACGGTGACGGTGGTGGAGTAGCTGCCGGTCAGGGATTCCACCAGAAAGGTCGCCTTGACCTTGGCGAAGGTCTGGGCATCTGCCTTGGTGATTTTAAGGCTGGGCAGAGGGCTGTTGCTTGCGGAAACAGTGTACTGCTTGTCACCGTCGGTCACGTCCACATAGACGCTGTGAGGGGTGGGGTCCATGGCATAACCCTCCGGAGCTTCCACCTCCACGAATGTCCACAGGCCCTTGGTGACGTCCTTTACCTCGATAATGCCGCCGTTTTTGGTCACATCACTGCCAACGATCTGACCGTCCCGGTAGATGTTGAACACAGCACCATTCAAACCAGTATTCGTTCCTGCAATGACTTTTTTGAGGGTGATGTCCGCATCACCGGCAGGCGGATTATCCGGTTCCTCCGGGGCAGGGACCTTACCGACTTGCAATTTGCGGGGCGCATAGTACGCGAAAAAACTCTGGCGGCCGGACACACTGGATTTGGCATAGACCGCCCATTTTGCTGACTCATCTTCCACCACAGCAGCGATGATACCCTTGGCAGCGTAGTCTTCGATCTGCTGTTGATATTCCGCGTCTTCCTTGGCTTTCTGGGCCAAGAGCCAATCCACATAGCCGAGGTAAGTCTCGTAGGTGTCACGGTTGGCAAAGCCGCCGGCATCAATGTCACCGGAGGTATCGCCGCCCGCGGATTTGTCGCTCTGGTTGTCCCAGATGTAGGTCTGCAAGGCCATGAACAGACTGCCGGGGATCTCGCCCGTGTAGTTGACAATGTAGGTCATCATCCACTTTACATTCTCTTTGGTAATGGCGTCCATCTCGCCCAGTCCCGTACCTGCGACAGCGGCATCCCACAGAGCATCACTGTCCGCGCCGGTGGCGCTTTGGTAGGTGTAGCTGTTGAGAAAAGAAGCTGTCCCATAGCGATAAGAGTAGCCAAGATCCATACAGTAGAGCTGCTTGCCTGCCGCCGTGGGCGGGCGATAGGAGTATTGCTGTCCAGTGGAGGTCAGGCGGGTAGACCAGAGGTTGGGGTCCGTTGTAGGCTTAATGCCTGTTCCACTGCCGGAAGCTGCCAGTGCAGAAGTGGGCAGCAGTGTCAGCAAGGTCAGCAGCGCCAGAAACGCAGACAGAAATCTCGTCCTGATTTTTTTCAAAGGGAATTCCTCCTTATTTGAAAATTTAAAATAGAAATGCGGACTGTAAAACCAGTCCGCATTTTGCAAAATAATATGGAATTGTTATTGCTTGGCTGCGGGACGATCCACCCAACTGATGGAACACCCTGTATCCATAAAAAGTTGGACACAATACCAGCAGTCCTCGCCGTTTTCGTCCGTACTTTTGGCAAGTCCGACACCGATGCTTCCGTAACGGGAATTGGTCATATTTTTGAGATGCCCCGCAGAGGCGGACCATGCCCACATGACGGTTTCTGGCAGACTCTTTTCTTTTAGAGCCCAGTCTTCCAGGCAGTGAATATTCTCTCCTATGTATTGACTGTCAGTGACAGTCATGTATTTACGCCCGTCAGGTCTAATATGAGAATAGACGCCGCTGGCAGCCATCTCCTCCGCCCGTACCTGTGCGGCCTGCATGAGTTTATCGTCGGCAGTCAAAGCTGCGATGCCGTTTTCCTTTCGGAGAGCATTCGTGCGGTCTACAATGTCCTGTTTCATGGCATCCACATCGGCATCATTGGCAGGGACTGCGGGTTCTGGATGCGATTCCGATTTATCGGGTTCTGCCTTTGCAGGTGCTTCGCCGGTGTAGGGCTTGTTGCTTTCCACCTGCACACAGCCGTTAACGCTGTCCCAATAGACCTCAAATCCCACTGCCTTGCCCATGTCCCGCAGCTTGACGTAGTTGTTGCCGTTGATGACATAGGCTTCCATCTGCACTTCTTTTCCGTCTACGACAACGCGATGGTGACTGCGCTCCGCCATGATCCCGGCGGCGACCGCGGCAGAGCCGCCGGTCAGCACTGCGCCGATGAGAAGACCTGTAAGCATGGTGAAAATTTGCTTCTTCATAAAAAGTCCTCCTGTTTTTTGATCTACTCCCTTTTACGATCATAAGGTGACTTTTTCAACAGAAAATTTTAAGATGCCTGAACTGCCTGCACACACCAGCGCTGGCTGGGGTCTCCAGCAACGCAGGTGAAGAGTGTGATCCGGTTATCCGCGGTCGAGGATAAATAACTCCAATCGCTGCTGCTGATTTTGGTCACAGTCTCCACCAGATAGGTGCGGGTACCCATGGATGTGGTATAGGTGATTTTGTCGCCCACATCCAGATCCTTGATGCTGCCGATCACATATTTGGCACCGCGATTATGACCGCAGACAGCCACATTGCCGTTCCAGACGCTGGTGCCGGTGAAATGTCCCAGCCCCTTTTTCATGCTGGCAGTCGTTTCGCCTTCCCAGAGATAATAGTTTTTGACTCCGATTGCAGGAATGGAGATCTTTCCGACGGCGCCGTTGGAAAGCAGAAAATCTTGTGTCAGCTCCGTGAAAGCGGGCGACGCAGGAGTAGCTGTGGAGCCGCCCTGCAGAAAACCGGGAATCTCGACAGTTCCGCCGCCGGGAGAAATTCCGTAAATGCCGCTGCCAGATGCAGAGATGCCCTGAAGACCGGACAGCATGATCTTCTCCATCACGCCGGTCTGGGTGGTGCTGAACTGACCGTATTCCAGTTTGAGGATCTGGTAGTCCACCACGTTTTTTCCGCCGTAATTGTAGCGGGAGCCGTAGACATCCTCATAGGAAGAGGAGGGATAGTATTCCGGGGTGCCATCGGTTTCAAAGGAATAATCGGCAGCCTGGGCGCTGACCGCCATCGCAGAAAGCATGGCAGCCAGAGTCAAAGTCAATGAGAAAAACTTCTTCATACGGGAGCCTCCTGTTCTTCTTCAGTGGGAACGGTAAATTCATGCCAGTCATTGTGCTTGCTGGCTTGGATCGTGTAAGTATGGTTACTCTGCGGGAAAGAAACGGTGAACTCGCGCCCAGCCAGATGCCTGGCAAGGGATTTTTTCACCTCAACCGCGACGGTATCTCCCGGATTCAGCGAAAGAGATCCGACATCGATGCCGGGGGCCTCATTATCCGGCTCTACACGGAACTTGGCAATCAGCCGGTACTCTCTGGGACTGCTGCCCGGAACATACACATAGACATTTCTGCGGCGGCGCAGCAGAAGCAGCACAGCGGCGGCAATGGCCGCGCAGAGCAGCAAGGCGGTGAGGATCAGCAGCGGAGCGGCAAGGCTGCCGTTATCCCAGATATGTGTTTTTACGGGGACGATCTCACTTCCGGTGTAAACCACGGTATAAGTGATGCTGTCCACGCCTTCCGAAGTAACGGTTCCGTGATATTCCGCCGTGGTGACATAGCCTGTGGCAGCCTGATAGCTGCTGGAGGCGGAATAGGTGGCGACCGCCTGATACTGGGCGGGAACCAGCGCCTCGCCGACGAGCGCCGTGCCGGTGACCTGCCATTCCACATTGGCAAGGGTGAGCGTTTTTCCGTTTTTGACGGTTGTGGGCGGAACATAGGACATGTCGTTTCGGTCCAGATTGCCGATCACCTTCGTCTCGGTGGTTTTGCTGTATTTGGTGGTGTAGCCGGACGCCTCCGTGGAAAGCGTGGTATGATCCAGCGCCAACTCGCCGGAGAAACCGTCCTTTTCATAGGGCATACTGGGCGAAAGCTCTGCGAGGATCTGCGCAAGGTCATTTTTGGCGGTATTGACTGTGACGGTTTCCGTTACGGATTTGCTTTCCAGATACGGGTGTTCCACCTTGGTGGTATAGGCCCAGGTATAAAGATAGCCGTCGTAGGAAAAGTCCTCTTCCTTCAGCTCATCTGGGTCAACCTCCGGGGAAAGCGTGTAGGTTTTTACAAGCCGCTGCTGGCCGTTCAGGTTTTCCGCTACCAATGAATCGGGAACCTGAGCGGCAAAGGCGCTGACCGTCAGCGACATGGCAAGCAGCAGGCAAAGGGCCAGCTTTGATAAGATCTTCATGGTGGCCTCTCCTTTTTTACAAATTCTGTTTGATGATTCTGGTGATGATGCCGACGGCGATGCCTCGTTCCTCATCCAGACGGGTAACGGCAAAGCTGACGTCGTCTTTTTTCCCGGGCATTCGCCGGTCATAGCAGGTGTGGGCAACCGCGTTGACACCGTTGTTGAGCCGGATGAACACAACGCCGTGGCGCACATCGGTCACTCTGCCGGCGTATTTGCCCTGCAGGACACATTTATCCAGATTGCTCTGGTTGGCGGCGGACGAAACGCTGCGGATATCTGCTGTGATGGAAATATGGTTGATGTCGCTGCGGTCAATGGTGAGCACACGGACAAGAACACGGTCGCCGACGCTGTAATACTCGCGGGCGTCACCGAACCATGCGGCAGACAGATCGCGGGCGAAAATCGTACACTCCACGCCGAACACTTCCACACGCAGGACTTTTTCCGCAACGCCAATTACGCGCGCCTGTACGACGCGCCCCTCATAGATCATGGGAACACCATCTTCATTGGCGTCCAGATAGAAGGTCTGACGCTTACGGAGCATAGCGGCCTTGCGGCTTGCCACAACGCTGCGGGCGGTGTTATCCAGACCCCGGACGATGAAATCGATCTCCGCGGTGAGCATGGTCGCAAGGATACTGTTCATCCGCTCCATAAACGGCTTGTATTTCGCCCCATACGGAACGGGTCCGGAATAGAGCATCATTTCTTTCAGCGGGATCGCAATGCGATAGCCCTTGTAGTCAATGACAACGATAGTGCGGCCGGAAGGGGTCTGCTCCACGCCGTCCAACGTTCCGGTCAAGATGCGCCCGGTGATATGCGAGGTTTTGATCTCATGCCAGATGACCTCACGGCGCTCTTCTTCCGTTTCGATACGGTCTTTTGCATCAACGGTCAGAATGTAGGAGTCACGGCGTCCGGCAGGTGCGGGAGGCGCAGTAGGCTGCGGAGCAGCTTCACCATCTGCGGATTCCGTTTCATCTTCAGCGGGCGGAGCATTTTCCGCATTTCCTTCCAGCAAAAGCGCATCCAGAGCATTTTCGCCGCCGCTGTCAAGGGGTGCCGGAGTGCTGCTGTTCAGCTCCTGCAAAATGCTGTCGTACTCCGGATCCTCAGCCTTTTCATCGGAAACAGGGACAGTATCTGCGGCATCGGCGGTGTTTTCGGCATCCGGCTCTTTTTCTTCGACATCTGCTGTGCCGCTCACATCGCCGGAGCCGAGATCAACTTCCGGGGGTTCTGCCAGCGGAGTTTCCGTGTTGTCGCTGTCGGCGGCCTCCGCCTGCTGCTCAGAAAGTTCTTTGACGAATTCGGTTTCCATGAACTCTGAGGAGAAATCATCAGGGGGCGGGATCGTTTTTTTCTTGGGCATTAAGTATCCTCCTTTTTCTTCATAATGGATTCTTTGGTTACTGTAACGACTTTTTCTGTCGATGCAGGCTTTTTCTTTTGCGCCGGCTTCTTAGCCGCTGCCTGAGATGGCGGCGCCGATGGAGTTTGCTTTTTCTGCGGCTTCCTTGTCTGCCATGCGGGGACATGGGAGGCGGCCTTGCTCGGCCGTAGTTTCTTTGCCTCGGGATGCTTGGAATAATCGTATTTATCTACCTCCAGTACATTTTTGCCACGAATGATGATCAGGGCTTTATCGACGTCCATACGCAGCACCTCGTCCATGGTCATCAGCTTGCGCCGGCCGACACCGCTGGTTTCCCGGTATTCAGGCGTGTAATTGGATACACGCCATGTTCCGAGTTGTTTGGCTTTACTGGTAACAGAGATACTGGCCTCGCCGGTCCGGTCGGAAATAAATTCCGCCGTCAGAGCATCCGTACAGCCAAGAAAAAGCTGCACATCGCAGTTGCCCAGAATTTCCTGCCACTGGTTGTAGGGATAGCGGTTCTGAAGACCTGCTAAGTTCTGGAACACACATGACATGGACAGGTTTCTGGAACGAATGACTGAAATTTTTCTCGATAGATCTGGGATCACTCCACAGGCACACAGCTCTTCACCAAGTACATGAACAGGAACCGGAAGCGCCCCACCAGGGCAATGTTCGTCCGCATAGCGAACCAGGCGGATAAACACGAAGGAAAGAAACAGCGAGGAAAGAAAGTCAAATGTGCTGTCCTGATCGCTTGTAATGCAGTAATACGCGCATGGCTGCTTTCCCGGGAGTTCCAAATCGATCTCGTTGTAGGATGTGATGTTGCGAATATCCCGGTTTTGGAAAACCTGCAGTCTGGAGCCGAGACCAATGATAACGCCGCCGCGCACACCCTCCGACGCCTGCTTGAAAATGCTGTATGGCGCTTTGGCAGGATGCGTGAGGGGAAGAACATCAAAAAGCGCATTCAGTTCCTTTTCGGAACTGGCGGTGAGCAATTGGTACACTTCGCCGATGTTTTGCTTTTTCTTGGGATAGCTGGTGGAAACATAGAGGACCAGCGCCTTGAGCAGATTCATTTCGGCGCTGTCCCAGAAGTGGTCACGTTCTTCGCCCCCTGTGTTTTTGATGATGACATCACAAAAGAGCTGCGCCATTAGTTCCTGATCGCCGATTTCAGCAAGGCAATTCCATGAATCTGAGGCTGACGGCGTTACCAGATTGAACACACGGACGGTGTACCCCTGATCCCGCAAGTACTCGCTGGTCTTTTCGTAAAGTTCGGATTTTGGGTCACAGATCACAAGGCTTGACTTCCGCGCTGCGCATTGGAGAATCATGTTGACGCAAAAGGCTCTTGTCTTCTTGGAACCGCTGGCGCCGTAAACCGCAAGATTCCCGTTAAATCGAGTCTTTGGAGGAATACAAATGACCTGATGATCCAGCTCTCCGAGAATCGTACCGGAATGCTTGCGAATATCCGGGACAAGGTCAAGCACCTCGGTCAACTCCTTGCGGGACATAAAGCCTGCGGTGCCGTAGGTTCCCTTATCGGAATAGACCAGATTGCGCTGCCGGTCGTATTCGCCGCCCTCACTGTAGCCCATTCGCATGACCATGAGGATCAGCAGCGCCAGCGCACCGATGCAGAGGCCGAGCCCATACAGCCCATACGGAAAGTGGAAGGCTGCCGCAAGGCAGGGAAAGAATCCGGCGTCCGGGAATGTGGGAGACGTCCCAAACACGGCGCCGGCCTCCTGCCATGCACGGTAATTGGAAAAAAGCTGCGAGAGGTAGCCGCTCCCGTAGAGCAGCGCCAGCGCAGCGATTGGAATAATGAAAAGCTGAATCAGCTTCTTTTTAGGAATAGAGCACGCTCCTTTCAAACTGTTGAAAATCAATGCTTTGCAGCATCACACACTGCCCGCAGATCTCCCGCAAGGCTTCTTCTTGGTAATCGAAGCAGATCAATGTCCCCGTCATTCCGTGTAGCTCCAGCGCGGTATCGAAACGCCGGATGCGAGGAAAATCACAGGTGTAGGCGAATAGAACAGGATTCCCCTCGCTGTCAATGGCGTCGTTCTCGACGCGCCAATTTGGTATCCCCTCATGGAGCCCGTCTGCAAGGATCGTATCAAGCGTCCTGCGCTGCTGCGCGTCGCATAAGAGGCGAAGGATCGCTTCGCCATAACGGTCATTGGTCAAATAATAGAAATGCGGAAAGCTGCCATCCAGCAGGAAATAGTTGTGTGCGTCCGGCTGCATCAGGGCAGAAAGCTGTTCCATAGCGGAGCCGAACACGATCCCGGAGATCTCCGTGTCCGGCATGACCCCTTCGGTTTGCAGCAGAGCCTTGAATCGCAGCTCGGCTTTATATTCCCATTTCATCTGCGCTTTGGCGGTGTTATAGGTCAAAAAAACACCGCCATCCGTCAGCAGGATGCCGGTTGCGCGTGAACTTTTGATTTTCGTCCCTTGCGGGCCGATCTCTTTGACCTCTCTGGAGGTGTAATAGGCGGGGATTGCCGCACTTTGGCTGGCAGCGGAAAAAGGAGCCTTTTCCCATGGAAAGGCCGGAATGTCAGCGTTGTGCATGATGGTCAGGATCTCAGCCATCCGGTGAAGCCGGAGCCGTCTGGGAATTTCGCTTTTGAGCTTGTTTGGCTCAGAACTGCCGGTCAGGTAGGCTGAAAACCATTCGGGAGCATCAGCCAACAGCAGCCGTTTGGCTGACGAGGTGAGCCGAAGTCCACGCAGGCCGTCTTTGGAGAAGGTACGCAGCAGCCCATCTCGCCGGAGAGCGGTAACGACACTTTCGAGGTATGCGGAACCACCCGGCAGGTGGCTGATTTGACGGATGGGGTATTCACCGCAGAGGGCGGTTAATGTCAAAAGAAGATAGGGCAGCGTATTTTGAGCTGGCAGCTGCCGGGGCTTTCGAGGCATAAACCGTGCTGCCTCCTTGTACGATATTTTACCGTAGGGCTTTATAGCTTGGGTAATTTTGCGGCTGGAGCGCCTTGAAAAAACGCAGTATTTTCAGCGCTTTCAGGGCGCTTTTTGTACCTAGGAAAATAAGCGCCCATAAAAGGTCAAAAATCCGATATGCTTTTTACACCATTCTGGCGCTCTGCAAGCCAGGCCGGAAACTGCGTGCTGTCCATGAGAAAAAGTCGTGTGCAATCCTCTTCGCCCAGCTCCGTGGTGTTGTAGGCGTCGCACAGCAGCCCATTGTCATCCGTCAAGATGAAGGAGGCCGCAACATCCAGAAACTGCTTCAGTTCCAGATTGTCATAATCGCGGATACGCCGCTCTGGCAGCTCCTGCGCATAGATGTGGGAAAAACAGACCACACAATGCTGAAATTGCGGCATGGTGTGGTGGGCGGCGTAATCGGAGAGCGCGGAGGTAAACGGATCCAACAGGAACTCCGTGCTTTGGCGCTGCCTGCGCTTTGGCAGAAGGCACGGGAGCTTGATCTCCAGAATGCCGTCATTTTCGCTGATCTCAATGCCCTGCATGGTTTCAGCAGACCGCAGATATTCCTCTTTTTTGATGCTGGTAGTGGCATAGATCAGGTGGCGCAGCCGGCAGGTGATCCGCTCGGCCCGCAGCGCCGCATCCGTGGACAGCACCTCGTAGTTGTCGGGATAACGCTGAATATCCGTCGTGTTCATGGCATAGAGCGCATTGTTCAGCCGTTCGATCTCAGCCAGAATAGATGTAATTCTTTGTGATATAATGGCCCTGTTCAAGAAAAAACTCCTTATTCGATTTGATAATACTGCACTTCGCCGCCCGAAGAGACGGTACAGTAGCCGCTGGTGTTTGGTGTGTGGATCTCGGCGATCTGCTCCGGCTGCTCAATCAGAACGATGTATTTGGGCGGAACCTCTTTTACCGTGGAGAGCATTTGGTTGATAAGCTGCTCTTTACCCGGCTCCGCATAAATGATCTCGTAAACTTCACCATCCGCAAAAAAGATGATTTTTGCGGGGTACTCGCTGACAGAGTGATATTCTACCTGCTCCATAAAGTCGGTAAGAACCCAAACGGCCTTTGAAAGCCCGTGATCGATGCCCTCCTCCGCATCAGCGGGAATGCGGTAATACTCGCCGCGCTGCACAATGCGGCCCTGCTTTTGCAGGTAGGACAGCAGATTTCGGATTTTACTTTCCTTGTGCGGATAGAGCTTCAAAAGCTGCCTCTCCGTCAGAGCGCGGTACATGGAAACATCCCGCAGGATGCCGGCGGCTTCCTGCCCATAGATCTGTTCCCTCGTTTTCATTGAAACATCTCCTCGTTATGCGTATTGAAGCCGTATAATCGCCGTATTGCTGTTGGTTGTGGAGCGTTATACGTCTTAAATGCGTATTGTGTACGGATTAGCATGGATGCTGCTTTGGCGCAGCACGCTGAGCAAGCTCAGCCAGCTCCCGGCGATCCGTGGTGATCAATTCCTTTTCCATTTGACTGCACTTGATCTCCACGGCAATATTATTGTTATTTGTGCTGATGAGAGCGCTGCCGCGCTCAAAGTGCGTAATTTCCATCAGCTCGGCTTCAGAAAGGTGAAGAACACCCTGAACACGCTGGGCTTCCTCCTCTTCCAGATTCAGCAGGATCTTCGTTTTGCTGTTGTTGATGATGCCCTTGCCATATTTACCGTCGTCCAGCGCAAAAAAGTCATTGAGGTCCTGTGTGGCGCAGACAAGGCTGCCGCCATAGCCGCGGATCGTCTTAGCAAGCTCCAGAACGGATTCGGCGGCCTGCCGGTTGCTGCTGGCACCAATGAGCTGCCAGCACTCGTCTACAAAGATGGCCTTTTCTGCTGTGCGGTTTTCTTTTGCCTTGTCCCACACGAAATCGAGGGCTACGAACATTCCCACAGTCAGTAGGTCTCCGGTCAGCTCAGAAATATCGAGAACGATGTACTTGTTGTCCAGCGCCACATTGGTTTGCTGATTGAAAGAGCGGGCAGAGCCGTTGACCAGCCGATTCAGGATGTTGGCAAGGCGCTTTGTTTCCGGAGAGGCGGCGAGAATTTCATACAGGTCGCCCAGGATCGGCATTTCTTTATAGCACCCTGGATTTTTCGGCTGTTCCAGAGAAGCATTGTCATGTGTGATGCCCTTTGTCCCGTAGGTACAGATCATGGCATCATCCAGAAGCTGCCGCTCCTCGTGGGACATGTCCGGAATTAAGAGACTGAAAAACGTGTGCAGCCGCTGAATTTTGGCTGCCAGCAGAGATTTTTCCGTGCCGGGGCCATCCAGCAGATCGTCCACGGACTTATCTGCCTTGCGGATCTCCATGATGTTGATGCAGTTTTGAGAAGCCGGAGATATGGAGATAAACTGTCCGCCGATGTTGGAACAGGCCCGGTGAAACTCATGCCCTTTGAGCGGCGCGATGATAAAGACCTGAATTCCCTTGCGGCGCATGCGCAGAGCCATCAGCTGAAGCGTAAAGGTTTTTCCGGCTCCGCTGGTTCCGAGAATGGCGATATTGGCATTCTTGTAGACGCGGGAATCGAAGATGTCCACGATGATGAGAGAATTATTGTGTTTATTGACGCCGAGAAGAATACCGTTGTCATCGCACATCTCATAGCTGGTGAAGGGATAGCAGCTGGCAGCTCCCGTTGTCAGAACATTACGCTTAGACCGCTCATAGAGCTGGCGCTCCAGAGAAACCAGAGGAAGAGAGGATAAAAAAGCCTGCTCCTGACAAAAGGAACAGGTCTGCACATCCATATCCTGCGAGAGCAGGAGCTTTTTCATTTCCGCGACCTTCCATTCAAGGTCATCCACGCTGCCGGCTGTGACGGTGATAAGCAGGTTCAGATAATAAAAATCCTCATTGTTGGAAAGACCGTCTTTTAGAAAATAGCCGCTGCGGATCGCACCGTCGAGGTCGTCAAAATCCGTGTTGGTGTCGCTGGTTTCCTTAATTTTGCTGCGGTTGATACGGAGCTGCTGCCCCAGCTTTCTGACCATGCGATCCTTTGGCTGCCGCGTCAGAAAGACGTCCAGATCGATCCCGTCGCCGGCGTTGACCAAAAGGCTGAGCCAGCCGGCGGGAACGCGCGCTTTATAACCATCTGATGGGACAAGAAGATAGGCATAATACAGCCCATCTACACAGAGGTAGTTTCCATGGGTAAGGTCGATGCTGTCAGGGGCATAGAACTCGTTGACGGGAATAGTGTTGATGTCCCGCCCGGCGGCCATGTAGTCCGCCAGAACGGACTTCACCCGCTGATAGAACGGCTCACTGCTGGCCCTGCGACAAAGAATGTTATAAAGGATCTCTGCCGTGGCATCGTCCTCGTTCTCAGGAGAAATGACCTCGTTGCCGCATTGCCGCAGATAATTTGCCGCCGTGCGTGCGGCCGTTTGCAGAGAAGCGATTGCATCCTCTTCCTCATGGCCGCGTTTGGTGCCCGGCAACGGCTCATACTCGAAAACAAGGAAAAAGCGCCTTGTGATTGCCTCACGGGAGCCAAGCTGCCGAATGAGCTTCAGGTAGTCTTCCTGCAGGACACGGCAGCGCGGATCCTGCTCATGCTCCAGCTCCCTGCGGACGGTATCCAGGTGCCGGTTAATGTCCGCACGCTTTGTCAATGCCTTGAATTGCACCTTGACCGGGGCAATTTTCAGATAGGAAATGAAGGAGTAAATGATGCTGCGCTGCTCTCTCGCGCTGCGCAGCAGGAAGTTGACGGGAACCACCTCTACAACCTTGACATAGCGGTGATCTCTTGTATAAATGACGCCGTGCTCAATCTTCTCGATAGGGATATAGTCCGCCAGAGCATTGAGCGGCTGAACGGCTTCTTCCTCTTGCAAGAAGGTCTTGAACTGCGTCACGCTGCGCTGCTTCAGATCAACAGAAAATCGGCTGCGGCTTTTGGGGAGCGGAGGGTCTTCTGCTTCGCAGTCGCTTTTCCGCTGCTGCGCCCAGCTGGGCAGCAGCGTTTTTCCGTTTTTGCCGCCCTGCGTCCCATCGCGTGAAAGGATTCTGCGGTTGTGCAGAAAGCAAAAGAACAGGCGGATAAAAGCGGACAGGCTCATGCCGGATACGCCAATCAAGGCGAGAAGCACCAGCGGGAGAGCCGTCAGGCATAAAATCACGACGCGGACGGTGAGGGAAAACGGAAGGTGCAGAACCGGCACACCAACCGCAAGGCCCAGGATGACCGCCTCAATCGTATTACGGGTTTTCAAAAGCCCGCCGAAGAGTGTGCCGCCCTCCATAAAGTTGGGAGGGATCACATAAACCTCAAATTCTTCCGGTTTCATAGACAGCCTCCCTTACATCCGGTCTTTCCGCTTCGGCGGATCGGGCATCTTCTTGACGATCTCCTTGTGATAGTCGATTTCGCCGTCCGGTGCGGTAAAGGGCTTCTTGATTACGGTATCAACGGCATACTGCTTGTACCATTGGACGCCATCGGCAGAGAAGACCTTCTGGTGTTCACCGTCCGGCGCGGCATATTGCCCGGTATGGTACATTCCAAAGGAAATGCCCTCCGGATGCTCCGGAGAATACTCTGTGCCGGTGATGCGCCCGCCGCCGATCTCAACGTCGGAATAGGATATTTGCGGTGCGGCGTCTCCCTGAGCGGTAATGCCCATGTAGGAAGACATCGCCTGTGATGCAAACTCTCCGGTGATGGAGCCGGTGGAGTGCAAGTCTCCAGCTGCAACCATACCGATCACATCGTTGGCAAAACGCCCGCCCTCCAGCATGGAGTTGGTAAAAATACGTCCGCCGAGGCCAACGGAATGCTGTGACTCCCTGTGGAGTGAGGAAACCGAGGCGGTTCGGGTACTGGAAGCGACTTGCTGATGGGTCACGCCCGTCTGCGACTTTTGAGAAGCGCTTTCGCTGCGCGTCTGCTTTGCCTGATGAACAACGCTTGCTGCCTGCCGCTCGGCATTTACAGTACGCTCCGTGGCCTGATGCGCGGCGGACATGGTGGAGGAAGACGCTTTCTGTGTCGTTTGCGTCGCAGTTCTCACGGCGTCATTGGTGATTTTCCGACTGACAACGCCGGCCAGACCACCTTGCAGAAAGCCGGAAGATCCGGATGCGGCGGCACCTGCGCGGCTGGAGGCTCTGTCGGCAAAGTTCCCGACAACTTTTCCAGCCATGCCGGCAGCGAGGGAGACACCCTTGAATGCCACCATCGCCTCACCCAGCATGGAACCGCCAGTATGCCCCACGTTGACACCGATACTTGCCATGAAGCTGTCGATTTTCTGCGAGACTTTGAGAAAGCCAACCGCGCAGAGAAACCAGACCAGGACATTCCCCGTCACGGCCTCGCGGCTGGAACTGCTGACTGCGGCTTCAACATCGCTTTCCTCCAGAGCAAACGCAGGTACCGCCAAGGTGAGCGCAAGCAAAAGAACGGTGCCCA
>ERZ831634.1629-NODE-1629-length-22512-cov-5.858619_pt1 | contig 22512 bp, 27 predicted proteins | sample MGYA00519953_ERZ831634 | MGnify/ENA primary metagenome ERZ831634 (study PRJEB31850, sample SAMEA3708718) | human gut metagenome | biome: human gut; feature: human-associated habitat; material: faeces | place: China | collected 2014 ... | reverse complement strand
GATTTTAAAATCAAAGAGGTTTTTGGTATTTAGTCGCTTAACTTAATACCATTGGGAATAAAAGCAATCCTTTTACCTTCCTCTTCTCCTGCCAATGCACGTTATCGATTATGTGATTTAGTTGATATATGGAAGAAAAAATTGACTTTGTAATAACCTTTCTGTATGATTAATCATGTTAATCAAGGAGGACATATATGGAATCAATCGCATTATGGTTTGCAGGAACATTAGGTAAATACATTTCATCTAAGCTTGCAGTATTTATTGTATCTTTAGTTCCTATTCTTGAATGTCGTGGAGGATTAATTGCATCAGCATTATTAAAAGTAGATATTCGTTATGCAGTACCTCTATGTATTCTAGGAAATATCTTACCAATTCCATTTATTTTATTATTTATTAAACGTATATTTAAATGGCTTAAGAAGTTTGACTTCTTCAGACCTTTGATTGAAAAACTAGAAAACCGTGCTATGAATAAGAGTAAGAATATGAGTAATGGTGAATTCTTAGGACTCTTATTATTTGTAGGTATCCCATTACCAGGGACTGGTGCATGGACAGGTTCTTTAGTGGCTGCATTACTTGATATGGACTTCAAGAAGGCTATTACTGCCATCTTCTTAGGTATCCTGCTTGCGACACTTATTGTTGGTTCATTATCATATGGCTTATTAGCTGCATTTTAAAAGAGAGACTAATCATCTCTCTTTTTATATTCCTCTAAGATTTCCTGCATCTTCACTAATCCTCTTTCACAATTAGGATGAAGTAGATCACAGCTTCTTGCACACCCTAAACAGAATTCATTTTCTAATAGTTTCAGTTCTTCTTCTTTCATAATCTTCACCTCAAGTTATTATAGGATTAACGTTCTATGATTGACAAGCAATATGAATTTGGTAGAATAATATTAATTAAAGGGGAGTAGCTCTTACAGAACCGTTCGTCAACACGTTATGTTTACATAACCGGATTGTTTTGGTCATTTATGATCAGCGAGACCTTTAATAAAACGATTGTTTTTATTAAAGGAGGAATACAAATGTATAAAAAAACAATTGAAGAAGTAAAAGAGTCTTTGGATACAAATATTGAAAAGGGTCTCACTTCTTCTGAAGCAAAGAAGAGACAAGGCATATATGGTACAAATGAACTAGAAAAGCCACAGAAAAGGTCTCTTCTTTTACGTTTTCTAGATCAGTTTAAGGATGCAATGATTATTATTTTAATTATTGCGGCAGTAGTTTCTATTATTGTAGAACCAGGTGACTGGATTGATTCTCTTATTATCGTAATAGTTGTTATGATGAATGCGATTCTAGGTGTTGTATTAGAGAGTCATGCAGAAAAGAGTCTTGAATCATTACAGGAATTATCTGCACCACAATCTAAGGTATTAAGAGATGGTGTGAAACAGACAATTGCATCTAAAGAATTAGTGCCTGGTGATATTATTATTCTTGAAACAGGGGATATGATTCCTAGTGATGCACGATTAATTGAAGCTTATAACTTAAAGGTAGATGAATCAGCTTTAACAGGTGAATCTGTTCCTGTAGAAAAGACAACTGATCCTATTAGTCAGGATGTTGTGATTGGGGACCAGACAAATATGGTCTTCTCTTCTACAGTAGTGACTTATGGTCGTGGTGAAGCAATTGTGACATCTACTGGTATGAATAATGAAGTAGGTAAGATTGCTGGCATGTTGAATGCGAGTGAAAAGGAATTAACACCATTACAGGTTAAATTAAATGAAATTGGTAAAACAATTGGATTACTTTGTATTGTGATCTGTGTGATTGTATTTATTCTTGAATCATTGAGTGGTATTAGCTGGTTAGAATCATTTAAGACAGCTGTAGCTTTAGCTGTTGCAGCAGTACCAGAAGGTCTGGCTGCGACTGTAACTATTGTCTTAGCTGTAAGTGTCACTAAGATGGTCAAACAGCATGCTATTATTCGTAAACTACCTGCAGTAGAAACATTAGGTAGTACTTCTATTGTATGTTCTGATAAGACAGGTACATTAACACAAAATAAGATGACTATCTTAAAGACTTACTTAGATGGTGACGAAGTGAAAGATTTAGAAGAAGCAGATTCTAAGACTATTGATATGTTGAATGCATTTACTCTATGTTCTGATGCTTCTATTGATGATGGTAAAGTACTAGGTGATCCTACTGAAGTCGCACTTGTTGAAGCAAGTAAGAAGATGAACTTTGAAAAGAAAGCACTTATGGAAAAGTATCCACGTGTTGGAGAACTAGCTTTTGATTCTGATCGTAAGATGATGAGTGTTATTCTTAAGGATGGAGATCATTATGTGTCTATTACTAAAGGTGGACCTGATGTGATCTTAAGTAGATGTCGTGATGTAGATAGTGAGCAGGCTATGACTGCCAATGATGAAATGGCTCAAGATGCATTGAGAGTATTAGCTGTAGCAATGAAGACATATGATACAATGCCTCCTCATATTACTGTAGAAGAAATAGAAAATGATATGGACTTTATTGGGTTTGTTGGTATGATTGACCCAGCCCGTCCAGAAGCAAAAGAAGCCACTAGAGTTGCTAAACATGCAGGTGTGCGTACGATTATGATCACTGGTGACCATAAGACAACAGCCACTGCTATTGCGAAAGATTTAGGTATTTTAAGTGAGGGACAGGAAGTTATTTCTGGTGAAGAATTATCTCAGATGTCTCAGGAAGAATTAGAAAAGAATGTAGAAAAATATAGTGTTTATGCACGTGTGGCGCCTGAACATAAAGTAAATATCGTTAAAGCATGGAAATCAAAGAATAAGATTGTCGCTATGACAGGTGATGGTGTCAATGATGCCCCTGCATTAAAGACTGCAGACATTGGTTGCGCAATGGGTATTACTGGTACTGATGTTGCGAAGAACGCAGCGACTATGATCTTAACAGATGATAACTTTGCAACTATTATTCAGTCTATTAAACAAGGTCGTGGTATTTTTGATAATATCCAGAAGGATGTTCAGTTCTTATTATCAAGTAATATCGGTGAAGTATTAGCTATCTTCTTAGCTTCTATTATTGCGCTAGTTAATCCTTCTTGGGGATTTGGTGTTCCACTATTACCTATTCATTTATTATGGATTAACTTGATTACAGATGCTTTACCAGCATTTGCGATTGGCTTAGAACCAGTTGAAGATGATATCATGGACAGAAAACCAAGAGAAAAGGATGAAGGTTTCTTTGCGAATGGTTTAATGGTGAAAGTGATCTGGCAGGGTGTTATGGTAGGTTTACTTACTTTACTCTCATACTCAATCGGTCAATATTTCAGTACACATGAATATGCGATGACTATGGCCTTTATCACTATGTCAGGTGCTGAATTATGTCATTCATTTAACGTCAAGAGTCATCATTCAGTATTTAATAAACAGGTATTTAATAATAAATATTTATGGGGTGCAACAGCTTTAGGTCTTGTATTACAGTTAGTAATTATCTTTACACCTCTTTCTCATTTATTTAGTTTAGTACCTCTTGATTCATCTCATTTTGCGATTGCGGCATTACTTGCATTCTCAGTTATTCCAATCGTAGAAATCTCTAAACGTTTCGATAAACGTTAACACCTGCGGATGCAGGTGTTTTTTTCTTATAATATCTATTGCATTTAAAGAAGAGGTGTAGTATTATTTAGTTAGTAAAGGCTAACCCCTTTACTGAACACAACATATCCTTTCATATTCTCAGTTCCTTATACAGAGGAATAAAAAAATCACAGGACGGCACACACCTGTGATTTTTTTATTTAGATCTTATCTTTGAAATAAGCCTTTAATGCTTCAAAAGTTTCTGGTGAAATATAATGTTCGATACGACATGCATCCTGTGAAGCAGTTGATTCGCTAACACCAATATGAATTAAGATATCTCTTAATTCAGTATGTCTTTCAAATATCATATTCGCAATCTTAGCACCAGCGTCTGTTAATGTAATGGCACCATCTTCATCCATGTTGATGAGTTCCTTCTCTTTTAATCTTTTCATCTGTTGTGAAATAGTAGGTTTAGAGAAATTCATTTCATGGGCGATATCAATGGAACGCACATGTCCTTTCTTCTTTTGAATAACTAATATAGTTTCTAAGTACATTTCTGTAGATTCACTCATCTTATTCACCTCATTTACATCATTATAGCATAAAAATTCAAATAATGAAAAAGTTAGGCTTTACTAATATTTTTGTTGACATATAAAAACAGTAAGGCTATACTAACAATGAAGTTAGAAAAGGCTAATTAGGTTAATCTAATCATCTGAGGAGGCGGATTATATGCCAATTAGTATGGCAAATCCTGGAGATACAGTCATTATTAGGCGTATTACAGGAACTGATAAAGTAAAGAATCATCTAGCAGAACTTGGTTTTGTAGTAGATGGGGAAGTGACTATTATCAGTAAAGTAGATAACGGAATTATTTGTAATGTGAAAGGCAGTAGGATTGCGCTTTCTGAACAGATGGCCAATCGCATATTGTTTTAAGGGAGGAATATCATGAACTTAAAAGATGTAAAAGTAGGCGAAACAGTAACTATTAAAAAAGTTACTGGTACAGGACCGGTAAAAAGAAGAATTATGGATATGGGTTTAACTAAAGGACAGAGCGTTTATGTAAGAAAAGTAGCACCTTTAGGAGATCCAGTAGAAATCACAGTACGTGGTTATGAGTTATCATTGCGTAAAGCAGATGCGCAGATGATTGAAGTGGAGGATTAGGTATGAAGATAGCGTTAGCGGGTAACCCTAACTCTGGTAAAACAACATTATTCAATGCACTGACAGGGAGTACTCAGTATGTTGGTAACTGGCCAGGGGTTACAGTTGAAAAGAAAGATGGGAAACTAAAAGGTCATAAGGATGTGACTATCCAGGATTTACCTGGTATTTATTCATTATCTCCTTATACATTAGAAGAAGTTGTTACAAGAAGATATTTAATTAATGAAACACCTGATGCAATCATTAATATTATTGATGGGACTAACTTAGAAAGAAACTTATACTTAACTACTCAGTTAGCTGAATTAGGTATTCCAATGGTTTTAGCTGTTAATATGTATGATATCATCGAAAAGAAAGGTGATAAGATTGACTTAGAACAGTTAGGTCAGTTAATTGGCTGTAAAGCAGTGACTTTATCAGCATTAAAAGATAAAGGAACTCAGGAAGTGGCTGAAGAAGCCATCAAGCTTGCACATAACCATAAAGTATCAGAACATCCTCATGTATTTGTTGGTTCTGTAGAACATGCTTTAGCACATATTGAAGAATCTATTGAGGATAAAGTAGATGCATCAAAGTTAAGATGGTTTGCAGTAAAGGTATTTGAAAGAGATGAGAAGGTATTGGCTGAACTTAAATTAGATCAGGCAGTATTAAACGAAATTGAAGGTCATATTGCAGATTGTGAAAAAGAAATGGATGATGATGCAGAATCTATTATCACAAACCAGAGATATACTTATATTAAGAGTTCTATTAATAAGGTTCTTACTAAGAAGAATCCACATCAGACATTATCTACATCAGATCAGATTGATAAGATTGTGACTAACAGATTCTTAGCTTTACCAATCTTTGTGTTAATTATGTGGTTTATGTATTACATCTCAGTGTCTACCGTAGGTGATTGGATGACTGGATGGATGAATGATGTATTATTTGATGAAATCATTCCACCTATGGTCACTCAATTCCTTACATCAATTGGATGTGCAGAGGTATTAATTAAATTAATCGTTGATGGAATTATCGCTGGTGTTGGTACAGTATTAGGTTTCGTGCCACAGATGGCACTTATCTTCTTATTCTTGGCTATTCTTGAAGATTCAGGATATATGGCAAGAATTGCCTTCATTATGGATAGACTATTACGTAAATTCGGTTTATCTGGTAAATCATTCATCCCTATCTTAATTGGTACAGGATGTGGTGTTCCAGCTGTTATGGGTACACGTACTATTGAAAATGAAGCAGATAGAAGAATGACTATTATGTTATGTACATTTATTCCTTGTGGTGCGAAGACTGTTATTATTGGTATGATTAGTTCAGCTTTCTTCCCAGGTAACACTTGGATTGCACCAACTATGTATTTCTTAAGTATTCTAGTTATTATCTTATCTGGTATCGCATTAAAGAAGACTCGTTTCTTTGCAGGTGATCCTGCACCATTCGTGATGGAATTACCAGCATATCATATTCCTACTATCAAGGGTGTATTTATCCATGTTTGGGAACGTGCAAAAGCATTCATGATTAAAGCAGGTACTATTATCTTTAGTATTTGTATTGTAGTTTGGTTATTATCTACATTTAACTTCTCATTCCAGATGGTTGAAATTGAAAAGTCTATGTTAGCCTCTATTGGTCATGTATTTGCAGCATTATTCGCACCAGTAGGTATTGAAAACTGGAAGGGTTCAGTAGCTGTTATATCAGCTCTTGCAGCTAAGGAACAGGCTATTTCCACTATCTCTATCTTAAATCATATGGGTGATGCAGATTCAGGTGCAAAAGCTGTTCAGGCTATGGTGAATACGTTCTCTGCAATGGGTGGTTTCTCATTTATGATCTTGAACTTATTCGATCCACCATGCTTTGCCGCTATTGGTGCAATCATGAGAGAAATGGGTTCTAAGTTCTGGGGATGGTTTGCAGTATTATACCAGATGGTATTAGGTTATGTATTAGCTATGATCACTTATCAGTTAGGTTCATGGTTATTCTATGGTGCAACATTTGGATTAGGTCAGATTCTATCAATCGTATGTATTCTAGTAATGATCTACTTCATTGTAAGACCAGCACCAAAACCAGAATTAAAGACACAGAAGGCTTAATCAATTATGGGTAACATCATAGTTGCGGCTATTGTTGTTGTGTTGCTCATTATAGGTGTTCTTCGCTACAAGAAGACATTACAGTCAGGATGTTGTGGTGAACACGATCAAATAAAGAAAATAGGTACGGGGGATAAGGATAAAAATCTTTATCCCTATCGTACTACTTTACATATTGATGATATGTTCTGCAAGAACTGTGCAGCAACAATAGAAAACGCATTTAATCAACATAAAGAATATCTTGCATCAGTAAACATGAATAAGAAAGAAATCACTATTCGTTCTATGAATCAACCTGATCTAGAAACATATAAACAGATGATCATCAAACTTGGTTTTACACCAAGATAATTGTATAATAGAAGCGAGGAGGAGATATTATGGGTACAATTTTAGTAAGTATTTTATTAGTTATCTGGGTTTGTCTTGTCCTTAGAACTATATATAAGAATAGGAAAAAAGGCATAGGTGTATGTGGACATAATTGTAATACATGTGGCACAAATGATTTATGTCATGCTGATCTCTATAAAATGTATCGTGAAGAGATGCGTAAAGAAGGACACGCTTAGTGTTCTTCTTTTTTTAGTTTGAGCATATTTATTGAATTATATCTCAAAAGGACTATAGTATAAGTAGTAATAATTACTATATATCAAAGGAGGAATCTAATATGAAATGGGTATGTAAAGTATGTGGATATGTGTATGAAGGTGATGAATTACCTGAAGATTATGTATGTCCATTATGTGGTGTAGGACCAGAAGAATTTGAAAAAGTAGAAGAATAATATTATCATTCTTCACAGTAAAAGAGGCTGTAACGTTTAAGGTTATCTATTCGTTACAGCCTTTTTTCTTAGTATTAATTTAAAAGAGTTCTTTTGCTCTCATACGCTTCAATTCAGCATGCGTACTTTTTTTATGTCTGCAATAGAAGTAAATACCTAGCATCACAAAGTTTCCAACATTGATAGACACAACAGTATATACAATGCTTGTTGTTGTAAGAGAGTGGTCTCTTAATGCGGTAGATGTTTTGTCTGAAGAACTTTCTACCACTTTACCTGTTTCTGTTATCACAGATTGAGTCGTTTCAATTTTATTATGGGTTGGAATGAATCCAAATGCGAATATGAGTGAACTCGCAAAAATAACGATTGGGATAATCAAACCAAGTAACCTATTATCCTTTTTTGATAAAAATATTTGTAGTCTTATAATTGCGATTAAAATAATCACACCAATAATAGTTCTAACCATTTTTTGATTTCTCCTTTATTTTCTTATACTCTGTAATTAAATTCTTAGCAACGTCAAATTCTATATCTTCATCAATGACATATCTTTTGATCAACTCTACAAATTCATCATTATCTTCTTTATCTTCAGATAATTTGATCTTATCAATCAATTTATTCAATCTGACTCTTACTGTTGGATAAGTAACACCATATAACTTAGCAACTTCTTTTAAAGAACCTGAAGCGAGTAAAAATCTTTTGATAAAAATCATATCTTCATCATCTAAATTTTTCATCCACATAGGGACAGTATCCATATTTATCACCTCTTTTTGTAATATAACATATCTATATTTTAAATAAAAGATAAATATTTTAATAATATTAAAGAATATGTTTAATAAAATTAAAAACACTCCTAGTTTTTTAATTTATATGGAAGTGTTGTGTATTTTAATCAGGATTGATTTTTTTAGTTCTACGATATGATATAGTAGTGTGGAATGGAGAGGTGAATATGAAGAAAATATTAATTTTATTAGTGACAATGATGTTATGTGCCTGCTCACCTGCAGAACCTATGTCACTTAAAGACAGTTATGGACAGTACAAACAGGAAGAAATCGTATATGCGAATAAGAAGGATTATATAAAGAAGAAGGACGCTTATAATGCGTATCTTGTTTATGAAATCAATAAAGATGCATGTACATTTGAAAGTGATTTAAAGTATCAGAATATCCAATATAAGAAGGTTGAACTATCAAAAGATGAGAAAGAAAAAGTTCCTGAAGCACTCATCAAATACAACCTTTATGAAGGTGAAAAACAGTTAGGTATTGCAGTTTACTTAGGTGAAGAAACTGTTTATATTTCTAGCTATGATCAATATGATGGCAGTCCTGTATATATTGCGAAAATGAAAAAAATCACAAATAAGAGTTAAAATTTACGAAAAACAGAAAATAAATAATTTTGTTTATATTTAAAGAAAAATTATTGACAAAGTAATAAAGTGATTGTATTATAGACCCAAGTTAAATAAACAAATCGATGAACGAGAAGAGTATCTTACAATCACCTACAGCGAGATGACATAGAGTGGAAGGTCATCAGGAAGATATAAGAGAAACGCACTCGGGAGAGTCTGTTGGAATTGAGTATAACAGAACGTGAATCTGCGTTAATGAAGAGGTGGTTTGTATGATACAAGCAACTAGAGTGGTACCGCGTTTATATACGTCTCTGGATTAATCCAGAGGCGTTTTTTGTTTATTAAAGGGGTGTTTGATATGAAGGAACGACGATATAGTTAAGTAGTGGGGCATTAAAATAAAACATCAAACATTTAAAGGAGAAGAAAATTATGGAAAAGAAAACATTTAAGAAAGTTGTATTAGCTTATAGTGGAGGATTAGATACTTCAATTATTATTTCTTGGTTAAAGGAAAATTATGGCTGTGAAGTTATTGCGGTTGCTGCTGATGTGGGACAGGGTGCTGGAGAACTTGATGGTCTTGATGAAAAGGCTGCAAAGACAGGTGCTTCTAAATATATTTGTGTAGATTGTAAACCTGAATTCGTTAAGGATTTCTGTTTTGAAGCAGTTAAAGCTAATGCATTATATGAAGGTAAATATATGTTAGGTACTTCTCTTGCAAGACCAATTATTGCGAAGAAGTTAGTAGATATCGCTTTAGAAGAAGGTGCAGATGCAATCTGTCATGGATGTACTGGTAAAGGTAATGACCAGGTAAGATTTGAATTAGCTATTAAAGCATTCGCACCAGATATGCCTATTATCGCTCCTTGGAGAGAATGGGATATTAAATCAAGAGAAGAAGAAATCGAATATGCGGAAGCAAGAAAGATTCCTCTAAAGATTAACAGAGAAACAAACTACTCTAAAGATAAGAACTTATGGCATTTATCTCATGAAGGTTTAGATCTTGAAGATCCAGCTAATGAACCTAAGTATGATGAAATCCTAGAAATGGGTGTTTCACCAGAAAAGGCACCAGATGTTCCAACATATATCACTTTAACTTTTGAAAAGGGTGTTGCTGTTGCCTTAAATGGTGAAAAACTTGAACCAGTAGAAATGTTAGCTAAGTTAAATGAAATTGGTGGTGCGAATGGCGTTGGTATCGCAGATATGGTTGAAAACAGACTTGTTGGTATGAAATCAAGAGGTGTATATGAAACACCAGGTGGAACTATTTTATATGCAGCACATCAGAACCTAGAAGAAATTACTGTAGATAAAGAAACACAGCACTTCAAACAGCAGTTAAGCTTAAAGCTTGCAGATAATATCTATAATGGTCAGTGGTATACACCTCTTACTGAAGCATTACTTGCATTTGTAGATAAGACTCAGGAAAACGTGAATGGTGACGTTAAACTTAAACTATATAAGGGTAATATTGTAGGGGCTGGTGTAACATCTCCAGATACATTACATGACTTACAGACAGCATCATTTGATGAAGATGATGATTATGATCAGTATGATGCTAAAGGATTCATCACATTATATGGTTTACCAATTAAGGTAAAAGCTAAGTTAGATCAGAAGAAAAAGAAATAGGAGTTTAAGTTATGGTATTGTGGAAAGGTAGATTTTCTAAAGAATTAAATCATGAAGTCAATGCATTCAATTCATCTCTTTCATTTGATCATCGTATGTATAAGCAGGATATTAGAGGATCTCTTGCTCATGCAAAGATGTTATGTAAGCAGCATATTATTGAAGAGAAAGATTATGAAGAGATTGTAGAAGGTTTAAATGCAATTTTAAAAGAGATTGAAGAGGGTACACTCCTCTTTGATCCTGAAGCTGAAGATATTCATATGTTTGTGGAAAGTGAACTCACAAAACGTTATCCAGTGGCTGGTAAAAAACTACATACAGGACGTTCTAGAAATGATCAGGTTGCATTAGATCTTCGTTTATATGCACATGATGAAATTCTAGAAATCAAGAAGATGTTAGTGAACCTGATTCATACATTAACAGATTTAGCTGAACATAACCTTGATACAATCATGCCAGGATATACACACTTACAAAGAGCACAGCCTATTACTTTTGCACATCATTTAATGGCTTATGCATCAATGTTTTTAAGAGATATTGATCGTTTAGAAGATGTTGATAAGAGACTTTATGTATCACCTCTAGGAAGTGGTGCACTTGCAACAACAACTTATCCATTAGATAGACCATTTGTGGCAGAAGAATTAGGTATGTATGATATTATGTATAACTCTTTGGATGGTGTGAGTGATCGTGATTATGCGATTGAGTTATCAAGTGCCTTAGCCACAATCATGATGCATTTATCAAGATTTTCAGAAGAAGTGATCTTATGGTGTTCATGGGAATTCAAATTCATTGATCTTGATGATGCGTATGCAACAGGTTCTTCTATTATGCCTCAGAAGAAGAATCCAGATATTGCTGAATTAGTAAGAGGTAAGAGTGCAAGAGTCATTGGTGATGTGAATACATTACTTACAATGATGAAGGGACTCCCTCTTGCTTACAATAAAGACATGCAGGAAGATAAAGAAGCTTTATTTGATGCAATTGATGAAGTAAAGCTTTGTCTTCCCGTCTTTACAGATATGATGGCAACTATTACTGTACATAAAGATAAGATGAGAGATGCTGCCGCAAGAGGATTTATTAATGCGACTGATTGTGCAGATTATTTGACTAAGAAAGGTATGCCATTTAGAGATGCGTATAAGATTACTGGGGAACTTGTAAGATACTGTATTGAACATGGAGAAACATTAGAAACACTTCCTCTAGATATTTATACAGGTTATACAGATATGTTTGGTGAAGATGTTTATCAGGCTATTTCATTAGAAACATGTCTTAACAACAGAGCTGTTGTTGGTGGACCTTCTCCTACTATTGAGATGGAGAATATTCATAGAATCAATCAGAAAGTGAGTGGATATTGTGATTAAAGCAGGTATTATTGGTGCAAGTGGTTATGCAGGATGTGAATTACTCAGAATCTTGTTGATGCATCCTGAAGCAGAAGTAACAGCTATTTCTTCACATAGCTATACTGGTAAAAAGATTTATGATCTTTATCCTAACTTCTATCAGGTATGTGATTTAGAGTTTATTGAAGATACAGAAGTCATTGAGAAAGCAGATATTATTTTTGCCTCACTTCCTCATGGCTTATCTGAAAAGTATGCTAAGACATGTGTAGAAAAGGGTAAGAAGTTTATTGATTTAGGGGCTGACTTCAGACTTGATAAGGAAGAAGATTATCAGAAATGGTATGGTTTAGATTATAACTTACCAGAACTTCATAAGAATCAGGTCTATGGTTTACCTGAAGTCAATAGAGATAAGATCAAGGATGCTACTATTATTGGAAATCCTGGTTGTTATCCTACAACTATTACTTTAGGCCTCTATCCTTTATTAAAGAATAAGCTCAATGTATCACAGAAGATTATTATTGATTCAGCATCAGGTACAACGGGTGCTGGTAAGAACTTAAGTGATGGTATGCATTTCCCAAGATGTAATGAATCGTTCCATCCTTATAAAGTAGGTGTACATAGACATACACCAGAAATTGAACAGGAATTAAGTAAGATGAATGATAAAGATATACATATCACATTTGTACCTCATTTACTTCCTGTAGACCGTGGTATTGTTTCTACTATTTATGTTCCTGTAGAAAAGTCTTTAGAAGAAATCTATGAAACATATGTAGAAGCATATAAGGATGAACAGTTTGTGAGAGTATTACCTCTTGGGCAGGTCGCAGACTTAAAGTTTGTAAAGGCATCTAACTATTGTGATATTTCATTACATATGGATGAACGTGATTATACATTAATTGTAGTATCTACAATTGATAATATGGTGAAAGGTTCTGCTGGTCAGGCAGTACAGAATATGAATATTATGTATGGACTCGATGAGAATACAGGTTTAAATCTTGTCGCTCCATCATTCTAAGGAGGAAATCATGAAAGATATACTTGGTGGTGTTTGTGCACCAATTGGATTTAGCGCAAATGGTATTCATGCAGGAATGAGAAAGAATAAATCTAAGAAGGATTTATCTCTTATTGTGAGTGAAGAGTTATGTACAGCAGCTGCAACATATACACAAAATAAAGTAAAAGGTGCGCCTTTGACAGTCACAAAGCAGCATTTAAAGAATGGTCGTGCAAGAGCTATTATCTGTAACTCAGGTAATGCGAATACATGTAATGCGAATGGTATTGAGCTTGCGAATGAAGTATGTGCTTTAGCTGCAAAAGAATTAGGTTTAAAGGAAGATGATATTATTGTCGCTTCTACTGGTGTTATTGGTCAGCCTATGTCCATTGATCCTTTTAAAGATCATATGAAGGAACTTGTAAAAGGATTAAATGTAGATGGGTCTCATGATGCATGTTATGGAATCATGACAACTGATACACAGCCTAAAGAATATGCGGTAGAGTTTAAATTAGGGAATGCTAAATGTCATATTGGAGCTATCGCAAAGGGTTCTGGTATGATTCATCCTAACATGGCTACAATGCTTGCCTTTGTGACAAGTGATGTTGCGATTTCTAAAGAATGTTTAGAAGCAATGGTACATGAAGTTGTAGATGATACATTTAATATGGTCAGTGTTGATGGGGATACATCTACTAATGATATGTTATGTGTATTATCAAATGGTATGGCACAGAATAATAAGATTGTCTTGAAGGATCAGTCTTATAATATTATGAAGGATGCGTTATATCATATCTGTGAACAATTATCTCGTGGTATTGCGAAAGATGGTGAAGGAGCAACTAAACTTCTTACATGTAATGTCAAGAATGCGAAGACATTACAGGATGCCAAGATCGTCGCAAAGAGTGTAATCACTTCTACTTTATTTAAAGCAGCGATGTTTGGTAGAGATGCGAATTGGGGTCGTATCTTATGTGCTATTGGTTATTCTGAAGCTGATTTAGACATCAACAAAGTATCCGTGACATTGGCTTCATCTGCAGGAGATATTCATGTTTGTGAGAAGGGCATGGGTGTTATCTTTGATGAAGAGAAAGCATTAAAGGTCTTATCTGAAGATGAGATTGATATCAATATTGATTTAAATGATGGTATGTGGGATGCAACAGCATGGGGCTGTGATCTAACTTATGATTATGTAAAGATTAATGGGGAATATAGAACATAATGGAAGAAAGAGAAATATATCGTGCAAAAATCTTATCTGAAGCTGTTCCTTATCTACAGGAATACAATGGTAAGACAGTAGTAGTTAAATATGGTGGAAATGCGATGATCAATGAAGAATTGATGAACAATGTCATTTCTGATATATGTCTAATGACTTTAGTTGGTATTAATGTGGTATTGGTTCATGGTGGGGGCCCTGAAATTAATAAGGCATTAAAACGTTCTGGTATAGAATCAAAATTCATTGATGGGTTACGTTATACTGATGAAGAAACTATTGATATTGTCCAGGAAGTATTAGCCGGTAAAGTCAATAAAAATCTTGTTAAGCTGATTATGAATGGAGGAGGCCGTGCAGTAGGTCTTTGTGGTATTGATAATAAGTTATTAGAGGCTAAAAAGATTAAAGACGAATTAGGTTATGTAGGTACTGTCACAAATGTGAACAATGAAATCATTAAGGATACAATCAAAAGTGGATATATTCCTGTTATTGCATCTATCGCAATGGATGATGAAGGTAATAGCTATAATGTGAATGCAGATTATGCAGCAGCAGCTATTGCGGATAGTCTAGAAGCAGAAAACTTGATTGTAGTTAGTGATATTCCTGGTTTATTAAGAGATCCTCATGATGAAAAGACATTGATTCCAGAGGTATCTATCCAGGATGTAGAAAACTTAAAAGCAGAAGGTATTATTGCGGGAGGTATGATTCCTAAAGTGGATTGTATTACTCATGCATTAAAAGGCAATATGTCAAAAGCAGTCATTATTGATGGTCGTATTCCACATTCTATTCTTATTGAAATATTATCTAAGGATGGTAGTGGTACGCTCTTCACAAGATAACAGAGTTATATCTGTTATCTTTTTTTTACCTCTAAAATAGTATATTATTAAAGATAAGGAAGGGTGAAATGATGAAAAGATTATTATGCTTATTATTATGTAGTATATTGTTTGTGGCATGTGGTACTACGAAAGAGACAAAAAAGAAAGATACGGCAGTAGTAGAGAAACAAAAGAAAAAGGAAGAGGAAGCTAAGAAATTAGAAGAACAAAAGAAAAAGGAAGAAGAAGCTAAGAAACTAGAAGAACAGAAAAAACTAGAAGAACAGAAAAAACTAGAGGAACAGAAGAAATTAGAGGAACAAAAAAAAGCTGAGGAAGCTAAAAGACAGGAAGAAGTAAAAAGACAACAGGCACCTGTTGTGACAAATAATAATGTGGTAGCTATTGATGCAGGACATCAGGCGAGAGGTAATTCACAATTAGAACCTATTGGTCCTGGTGCTTCAACACAAAAGGCTAAGGTCGCAGGAGGGGCAACAGGTACTGCCACACGTATTCCTGAATACCAGACAACTCTTAACGTGAGTTTGAAACTAAGAGATGTATTACAGTCTAGAGGGTATAAGGTTGTTATGATCCGTACAACCAATGATGTAAATATTTCTAATAGAGAAAGAGCTGAAATGGCTAATAATGCAGGTGCTGGTGCTTTTATTAGATTACATTGTGATGGTATTGGTAATAGCGGTGTGACTGGTGCAAGTGTACAGGAACCAGCTAATGGAAATCCTTATATGAGTGCAGGTAATGTGTCTGCTTCACAATCTTTAGGAAGAACAGTACTTAATCATTATTGTAGTACAACAGGTATTAGAAATAGAGGAATGGCTGCGCGTAATGATTTAAGTGGAATCAACTGGTGTAAGACACCTGTCTGCTTACTTGAGATGGGATTCATTTCTAATGGTGATGAAGATAGAAAACTCAACAACAGTGATTTCCAGCAGAAAATTGCGGAAGGTATTGCGAATGGTATTGATGCGTATTTTGGTCGATAATAATTGCATTTGTGCCTATTAACTGTTTATAATGGTTTTTGATAAGGTTATCCTTAGAGGATAACCTTGAATTTTAGAGTATATTCCTATGTATTTAGTAGGAACTAGAGGTGAAATAATGGATAACATAAAAGCGATAGAACGTAGTATTATTACAAACTTTAGAAAACCTTTATGGCGTAGATTTATTAAAGGAATTCAGGATTATGAACTCATTGAACCAGGTGATAAGATTGCAGTATGTATTTCAGGTGGTAAAGATTCAATGCTTCTTGCGAAGCTATTACAGGAATTACAGAGACATGGTAAGTTTCATTTTGATTTAGAGTTCATTTGTATGGATCCAGGTTATAATCCTGCCAATAGAAAACTGATTGAAGAGAATGCGGAAAAGCTAGGTATTCCTATTCAATTCTATGAGTCAGATATATTCAATGTCGTACATGGGATAGAAAAGAATCCATGTTATTTATGTGCAAGAATGCGTAGAGGGTTCTTATATCATAGAGCACAGGAATTAGGATGTAATAAGATTGCGTTAGGCCATCATTATTCTGATGTAATAGAAACAATATTAATGGGTATGATGTATGGGGCTCAGATCCAGACTATGATGCCAAAACTTCATAGTAAGAACTTTAAAGGTATGGAATTAATTCGTCCTATGTATTTGATTCATGAAGAAGATATTATTGCCTGGGCTGAGAAGTTTAATTTAAAGTTCTTACAGTGTGCATGTCGTTTTACAGAAGAATCTGAAGCACGTGGAGAAATTGAACATACATCTAAACGTGCAGAAACAAAGAATTTGATTAAAGAATTAAGAAAGATTAATCCTAAAGTAGAACAGAATATTTTTAAGAGTGTAGAGAATGTCAATCTTAAAACAATTATTGCCTATACTGACTGGGATGAATCAAAGAAGAGTTTCTTAGATTTCTATAAGGAGCAGGACTAATGGATGATCAGTTTACAAGATTAAGATGGGTAGCAGGTAATGAGTCTATTGATATCATGAAGACTAAACATGTTGCAGTATTTGGCTGTGGTGGTGTTGGAGGCTATGTCATTGAAGGACTGGTTCGCTCTGGTATAGGAACAATTGATGTATTTGATCATGATACAGTGGATATCACAAATCTCAATAGACAGATCATTGCCTTGCATTCTACAGTAGGTAAGAAAAAAGTAGATATCATTAAAGAACGTATGTTAGATATTAATCCAAATTCAAATATAAATACGTTTGATACATTTTATTTACCAGAGAATGCTGATACAATAGATTTATCTCAATATGATTATGTAATTGATGCAATTGATACAGTAACTGCAAAGATAGAATTGATTAAGAGATGTACAGAATTGAATGTACCTATTATTTCTTCTATGGGTACAGGAAATAAACTTGATCCTTCTCACTTACAGATTACTGATATATATAAGACAAAGATTGATCCTCTTGCGAAAGTAATGAGAAGAGAATTAAAAGCAAGAAGAATTAAGAAGTGTTTAGTTGCTTATTCAGATGAGATTCCTGCAAAGACAGGACAGAGAACACCAGGTAGTAGTGTATTTGTGCCAGCGAGTGCAGGATTAATGATTGCAGGATATGTGTTTCAATCATTGATAGGAGGATAGCAGTATGGCTAAAGTTGCAGTTTTAATGGCAGATGGTTTTGAAGAAGTAGAAGCCTTAGGTGTAGTAGATATCTTAAGACGTGCAGAAGTGGATGTAGACACTGTTTCTATTAAAGAGGAACAGGTTGTCATTTCTTCTAGAAACATTCCTGTACGTGCCGATAAGACACTTACAGACATGGATTATTATGATATGATTGTGATTCCTGGAGGAGCAGGGGCATGGACCTTAAGAGATGATGATCGTATTATTTCACTCATTAAGAAATATGATCATGAAGAAAGATATATTGCCGCTATATGTGCAGGACCTATGGCTTTAGGTAAAGCAGGTGTAATCACTAATAAGAAAGTCACTTCTTATCCAGGAGAAGAAATAGAAAGTTATTTAAAAGCAGGTAAATATGTTGAAGAAGAAGTGGTTGTAGATGGTCATATTATTACAAGTAGAGGACCAGCTACAGCATTTGCGTTTGCCTATAAGCTTTTAGATGTATTAGGTATTGATTCATCAAGCCTTAAACATGGAATGTTATATGATTTATACAGATAGCCTTTGTGCTATCTTTTTTTATGCAAAAAAAACGATCCCGAAGGATCGTAGTATTTAATATGGTGACCGGTACGGGATTCGAACCCGTGAATGCATGCGTGAAAGGCATGTGAGTTAACCGTTTCTCCAACCGGCCACTGGCGCTTGAAGAGGGATTTGAACCCCCGACCGATCGGTTAACAGCCGATTGCTCTACCGCTGAGCTATTCAAGCACTTCAGAATGCTTGTTTATATTACCATGCAGATACACCTTTTGCAACCCTTTTTTTAAAAAAAATGCATTTTTTTGTATTTTTTTATTCTGTTTAGCTGTTTTGAGACAAAAAAATAAGATTTTGCTAGGCAAAATCTTATTCGTATACGCCACCATGACCCCATTTTTCAAATTCAGATATAGTAACATACTGATTAGAAGCTGGAATCTTAGTGATTTTTACTAATGCTTTAGTAAGTTCAGATACAAACTGTTCCTTTTGTTCATCTGTATAATGACCTTTTAAGTATAATGTGATCATCATACAGTTTGCTTCCTGGCCTTTAAAATAAATAAGCTGATTATCTTCAATATGAATCATGAATGTATCTACTGATTCACCAGGAAACATTGTAATTAACTTTCCTACAGTAGTTTTTAATTCAACTTCCTGAGAAAGAGTCAATGTCTTGTTTGTACGTAATGCTAAATATGGCATATTTCATTCTCCTTTACAATTCATGTTATACATTATTATACTACTATTTTAAGAGTTTTACTATATTTATGACTTTTATATCAAATTATGATTTAAACAGTAGTGATACACACCATCTTCTGATACAGATAAACATATATCATCCGCAATAGCTTTCACATTATCAGTCGCATTGCCCATTGCGACTCCTGTACCCACTGCTTCCAACATTTCAATATCATTTGTACCATCACCAAACGCAATGGCTTCACTAGGACTAAAATGATAATACTCTAATACCTTATGTATTCCATTTCCTTTTCCACCGCCTGCTGGAATAATATCTACTGCCCTATTCCACCATGCTGTAATTTGTGCACCTTCTACATCTTTCATTAATGCATCATATTCATTCTCATATCCACCACACATGATCTGATAAATATCTTCATTCACAAAAGCATCAAAGTCTTCTGCAACATTTACCTTCTGTTTAGAGAATGCATAATAGTCATCTAAATCCTTGTCTGTTCCATTGGCTTTACTGTCTTTTTTACTAGCGAGTGAAACAGGTCTATTAATAGAGGAAGCATTCTCTATAATTCTTAATACATCCTCATGTGGAATCGGATGACTATACAAAACATGTCCTTCCTTATCAAAACAATATGATCCATTGAAAGAAAGTATGGCATCAAATGTTACTCCTTCAAAAATAGGCACACTTAAAGGATGTCTTCCTGTCGCAATACATATCTTTATATTATTAGCTTGTAATCTCTGTAATGTTTCTATAGTAATATCAGAAACACTGCGTGTTTCCATATTGCTTAAAGTTCCATCAATATCAAAAAATGCGATTTTAATCATATCAAATCCTCCATAAATTCATTCTAACACAAAAAGAGAGACTTACCCTCTCTTAGTCTAACTGTTGGCAGAATTCTTTTAGAACCTTATATGATTCTTCTAATGCTTTCTTTTCATCTTTCTTCATATTGATTTCTACGATTTCCTTAGCACCTGTTTTATCAATAATAGTAGGAACACTTAAGAAGATATCATTCATACCATATTGACCATCTAAATGTACAGATACTGGATAAATTCTATTTTCATTAAAGAGAATAGATTTCACAATTGCAGTAGTCGCTGCTGCGATACCATAACATGTATTACCTTTACGGTTAAAGATCTGCCATCCATCTTCAATAACGGCATGTCTTAATGTTTCCTTAGTGGCATCCTTAGTACGTTCAGCATTATCCTTTAATACATCTTCTACACTCTTACCACCAATTGTAGCACTAGACCATGTAACCATTTCTGAATCTCCATGTTCACCACATACATAAGCTGATACACTCTTTGCATCTAAATGATACATATCAGCTAAACGACAAGATAATCTTGCACTGTCAAGAGTTGTACCACTACCAATTACCTGGTTCTTTGGTAAACCTGATTCCTTCCAAGTAATATAACTCATAATATCTACTGGATTAGATACAACTATAAAGATACCATTAAATCCAGATGCCATTGTAGAATCTACAATAGACTTAATAATCTTGATACTTGGGGCAAGCATCTGTAAACGGTCATGAGAATCTTTAGGCATTGGTGCTGATGCTGTAATAATGACTACATCTGCATCCTTACAATCAGAATAATCCCCTGCTTTTACTTTAATATTTCTATTCATGAAGTAAACTGACTGCTGCATATCTAATGCTTCACCATATGCTTTTTCTTTATTAATATCAATTAATACAATCTCTTCACAAAGTCCCTGATTAATAATTGAGTAGGCAGTTGTAGCACCTACATTACCTAAACCGATAATAACTACTTTAGAATCCTTAAAACTCATATTAGTTTTTCCTCCTTGATTCGTTAATATTGTAGCACAACTCTCTTATCAAATGTATAATAATGACTAAGAGAGGTTATTTATGAAAACTAAAGTACTATTAAAAAAAGGTGAAGGCCGTACTATTAATGCAGGCGGTTTATGGATTTATGACAATGAAATAAAAGAAATACATGGACATTTCAAGAATGGAGATATTGTGGATGTTTATGCACATAATGACTATCCATTAGGAAGAGGTTATATCAATCAGAGTTCTAAGATTAGAATACGTTTAATGACTAGAAATATTAATCAGGAGATTGACTCTAATTTCTTACGTATGAGATTACAGAATGCCTGGGATTATCGTAAGAAGACAGTAGATACATCTAGTTGTCGTATTGTGTTTGGAGATGCTGATTTCTTGCCAGGTCTTGTAATAGATAAGTTTGAGGATGTACTTGTTGTACAGTCTCTCGCATTAGGTATTGATGCCTTTAAGGAAGAGATTGTAGAACTTATGAAGGATATTCTACTACAGGATGGCATTATTATTAGAGGTGTATATGAACGTAGTGATGCCAAGGAACGTACTAAGGAAGGTATGGAAAGAGTTAAAGGTTTTATTGGTGAACCTTTTGATCCTCATATTGATATTGTAGAAAATGGTGTTAAGTATCATATAGATGTCGCAGAAGGACAGAAGACTGGTTTCTTCCTTGACCAGAAATATAATAGACTTGCGATACAGAAGTTATGTAAAGATGCAAAGGTATTAGATTGTTTTACTTATATTGGTACTTTTGCATTGAATGCTGGTATTGCAGGTGCTCAAAGTGTTTTAGGTGTGGATGCATCTCAGTTTGCGGTAGATCTCGCAAATGAGAATTCTAAGTTCAATGGTTTAGAAGATACTGTTAAGTTTGAGTGTCATGATGTATTTGATTTCTTACCAGAATTAGAGGCTCAGGGAGAATTATTTGATATGGTTATATTAGATCCCCCTGCCTTCACAAAGTCTCGTGCATCTATTAAGAATGCGATTAAAGGCTATCGTGAGATTAATATGAGAGGTATGAAACTAGTGAAAGATGGTAGATATCTGGCTACATGTTCATGTTCTCATTTTATGGACTATGATACATTTACTAAAACTATTGGACAGGCTGCAAAATTAGTACATAAGAGATTAAGACAGGTAGAATTTAGAACACAGGCTGCAGATCATCCTATTTTGTGGAATGGTGATGAGAATAGCTATTACTTAAAGTTCTATATCTTCCAAGTTGTAGATGAGAAGTAAGCGGCTGAAAGTGGCGGAAATGCTTCATTTACAATGTCTGGAAGGTGTTTGGAGAGTAGCTTGCAAACCTCGTAAAGTATCGCAAAATATCGTATCACAGTGGTATGAAGTGGTAATAAAAATGGTAAGTGTGAGTGGTAACTATGAAATGATAATGATACCGAGAAGATTATATGTACGCTCTTCATCATACGGGAATTTGTAGTATAGATGTAGCGTTTTGTGGTATACTATAGAAGAACAAATACCTT
>ERZ831634.1622-NODE-1622-length-22598-cov-5.735749_pt1 | contig 22598 bp, 27 predicted proteins | sample MGYA00519953_ERZ831634 | MGnify/ENA primary metagenome ERZ831634 (study PRJEB31850, sample SAMEA3708718) | human gut metagenome | biome: human gut; feature: human-associated habitat; material: faeces | place: China | collected 2014 ... | reverse complement strand
AATCTATATGATTTGAGGTCTTTCTATGCCCTTGATGATAAAACTTAATAGAAATGTTGTGAGAGTTTATTTATGTCTTGACAATGGTCATTTCATAACAGTATTTACTACTACCTTGAGCGTAACAGCTCTTTTTCGTATATCCAAACCCAAAAAGGTTATTCACTTCTGCATGGTGAATAACCTTTTTCATATTTCAGATGCACTCAAAAAGAACCTGCCCATTTCTTAAAAAAATCTTTTATCAGCAGATAAACAATCTGAACATCTCCTTGACCTGTTTCATCTGTTTTTCTTCTATCTCCTTGATTCTTTTCTTCAGTTTCTGGTATTTCCTGATATTATGCCCCATTGAAACAATGGTAGATCTCCATCTGAACATTGTCATGTCCTCTTCTGTAGAGTCTGTCAACTGATTAAGACTTTCAAAATTAAAAAAGTTAACTTTATGATTGTATGTTTCAATCATTGCTTTTATTTCTGCATTTTTTTGTTAACTCATCACTAAAGCAAGGAGAATGTGACGTGCACTTATCCAAATATTAATTCATTTTATTTTCGTAGTCTTGCAATACATGAAAAATATTATCTACATAAACAGTATCGTTTTTAATACGATACAGCATAAAATAGCGATGAGATAAAAAATTGATTCTTCGGTATCCTAATTCTCTTAATTTTGGATTATCACAGAGTTTCAGACTTCCAGCAACATTTAACAAACCGATTTTTGTTGCCTCAAAGTCATTTAATAAATGTCTTGCAACCTGCTCAGTTTTCTTTTCAAACAAAAGATATGCAATGAATCTATCAAAATCTTCCTCTGCACCCTTCATTAAAACAATCTTATAATCCATATTTTGACCTCAGATCAGAAATCACATGATCTGCATCCCTGAACTCTCCCTGTTCTCTGGACTTTTCTAATTTTGCAAGCATCTCTTTCTCAGTCATCGGTGCGTATGGATTTAACCCAGTCTGTCTTTTTATTTCAAAAGGAAATCCATTTGTCGCAACAGCCTGTGTTAAGAATATTCTGATTGCCGTTGTTGTATCTGTACCCAAATCTTTAAATAAAGCATCCGATTTACTCTTTAACTCGTCTTCTACTCTAACCTGAATTGTACTAGCCATATTCGGCACCTCACTTCCATCTTTTTCTATATTATAATGCTATATCATATCTACGTACATAATAATGATGTTGCATTCCTCGACATCATCGCCTTCCTATCAAGCGGATATTCGCAATCCGCTTCACTACCTGCTTTTTTATGCATGAAAAAAAGTCCCTCATTGAGGGACTCATATATTACATATGTTTCTTTGCAAAGTTCCAAGTATCTCTGCACATATCATCAAGTGTCTTTTCAGCTACCCATCCTAACTGTTCTTTTGCACGAGTAGGATCTGCATAACATGTTGCGATATCACCAGCACGTCTTGGCTTGATTTCATAAGGTACTTTTACACCATTTACCTTTTCAAAAGCCTTAACGATTTCTAATACACTATATCCTTTACCTGTTCCTAGGTTACAGATATGAACACCTGGTGTTGCATATTTTTCAATTGCAAGAACATGACCTTTAGCTAAGTCTACAACATGGATGTAGTCACGTACACCTGTTCCATCTGGTGTATCATAATCATCACCAAATACACCAAGGCAAGGAAGTTCTCCTGCAGCCACCTTCATAATATAAGGCATAAGGTTATTAGGAATTCCCTTTGGATCTTCTCCTAATAATCCTGATTCATGTGCTCCAATTGGGTTGAAGTAACGAAGAAGTGTAACAGACATTTCTGGTACAGCATGCTGTACATCTGTTAGGATTCTTTCCATCATAGCCTTTGTAGAGCCATATGGGTTTGTAGTCTGTCCTAATTCACAGTCTTCAGTTAATGGAACAACCTTTGGATCACCATATACTGTAGCACTTGAAGAGAATACGATAGAAGGTACATGATACTTCTTCATAAGCTTAGCGACAATAAGAGTTGTCATTAAGTTATTTGTATAATATTCAATAGGCTTTACTACTGATTCACCTACTGCCTTGAAGGCTGCACAGTGAATAACTGCATCTAATTTATTTTCCTTGAATACTGCTTCTGTCTTATCTTCATCTAAAACGTTGAATTCGTAGAACTTTACTTTCTTACCAGTAATTTCATGAATTGCATCTAAGGCTTCTGGTTTTGAATTTGAGAAGTCATCGATGACTACAACATCATGTCCGCTCTGTAGTAATTCTACACAGACATGACTACCAATATAACCTGCACCACCTGTAACTAATACATTCATATTTATTCCTCCATAAACTTTACAGCCACCATATATGACAGCTGCCATAGCCAAATTACTATTCTATTTGACTCTTATATTTTACAACGAAATCGTTCGTAACAAAAGACTGAATTATCATAGTGAAGCGCCTATCTTGTTTTCTTGCAAAAAAGAACCATCTTTAATAAGATGGCTCTTAATTTAAATTTCTTTAAATGAATCAATCACTTTAGTTACTCCTGGTAACTTCTGATATTCTTCTCTTTTATCTGCAGAATCAACAACTATTATATTTCTGCATCCTGCTTTATAAGCATTTTCAATGCCACTTAATGAATCTTCGATAATCAAGCACTCACTTACCTCTAGCCCTAAAATATGTGCTGCTTTCTTGAACATCATGACCTTATTATCATATGTTCCATCATCATAGACAATATCATCAGGATTGATCCAATGGTCTAGATGAAATGACTCTACAAAGAAATCAATATTTGGTTTAATGGATGCACTTGCGATAGTAAATGGAATGTTGTTGTTTTTGAGATGATCAAAGAATTCTGTTGCACCTGCAACAAGATGGAATGTTTCTTTATCTTCCTTACAGAATTCACGATAATACTGTTCCTTAAGTAAAGAATAATTCTGTTTCTGTTCATCTGTACACTGTCCTTCAAATAAGTATTCAATGATCTTATTATTAGGAACACCATTGAAATGTTCATGAAGCTCTTCTTCGCTGATTCCATGATGTCTTATTTCCTCGGAAATCTTTCCCCAGGCTAATACGTGCTTTGGATTGTCAAAAAACAATGTTCCATTAAAATCAAATATAACTCCTTTATAAGAATTCATAACTATACCTCTTTCGTTTCTGATACGCTCTTATACCAATAAGCACTTGCTTTTGGATAACGTTTCTGTGTTTCATAGTCTACATAGAATAAACCATAACGTTTATTATACCCATTAGTCCATGAGAACATATCCATTAAAGACCATACAAAGTAGCCTTTTACATTCACACCTGCTTCAACTGCTTTAAGTGCATACTGTAGATGTTTCTTGATGTAATCAATTCTTGGTGCATCATCAATGACACCATCTACAAATTCATCTTTATAACCCATACCATTTTCTGTAATATAAATACACTTGTAGTTTGGATACTGCTGACGAATACGCACTAACATATCAAACATACTTTCTGGATGAATCAACCAGTCCCAGTCAGTTCTTGGAATACCTTCTTTTTCCATTCTACGTCCTACATTCTTTAAACAGAAACGTGATGTGCCCTTTTCACCTGTTCCATTATGATGGATATCATTCTCACCATCGTAATACTGAATGAAACGTGACTGGTAATAGTTCATACCCATATAGTCAATTAAGACAGCTGCTTTCTTCATTACTTCAAAGTCTTCATCTCTTAAGTCTAACTGACCATTATTGATAGCGACTAAACGATCTACAATTTCCATTGTTTCAGTAGAGTAATATCCTTTGAATGTTGCATCTAATAAGAACTGGTTCTGTAATACATCTTCGTTCTTTGCAGCCTGGATATCATCTAGACTGTTTTCATCATAAGGATACTTATATTCTAATGACTGTACGCAGCCAATCTGTCCTTTATATCCTGTTTCTTTATAAGCAACAACAGCTTTCGCATGAGCAAGCATCATATTATGCATGATCTGGAATGCTTTTGTCATATTATATTTTTCACCATTAGGAAATGTTCCTTCAATATAAGTGTTTGTAGCAACTGCCCAGATTTCATTGAAAGTAAACCAATATTTAACTTCATCCTTATATTCTTCAAAACAGAACTTTGCATATTCTACAAATGCGTCCACTGTTTCTCTATTTAAGAAATCACCCTTCTGGTATAAAGTATCCGGTGTATCAAAATGATGTAAAGTGATAAATGGTTCTACATTATTCTTATGACATTCCTGGAATACTCTATGATAGAAATCTATACCTTCCTGATTGATTTTTCCTGTACCATCAGGGAAGATACGTGCCCATGAAATTGAGATACGAATTCCATTAATACCAAACATATTACATAGTTTTAAATCCTGTCCATACTGGTGGTAGAAATCACTGGCAGGATCTGCCTTGAAACGACCCTGCTTTGCAAGAAAGTCGTCCCAAGACACTTTACCTTTACCATATTCTAATGTGCTACCTTCACACTGATAAGCAGCTGTAGCGCCACCAAAGATAAAATCATTAGAAAATTTCATTTACTTAACCTTCCTTTTCCTGTTCAACGATAAATTCAACAGCACCCTTAGGGTCACGAGTTAACTGAATATACTGAGCACCTTTAGTCGCAATGACTTTAGTACCTTCTTTAGCATCCTGTTTTACTTCTTCTAAATGCGCCTGTACCTGTGGAGATAAGACAACAACATCATAGTTCTTTAAGATATCATAGTGGTTACCATAAGCACTTGCAGTGGCATCAACTGGTAAACCAGTTTCTTTAGCCCCTTCTTTAACAGCATTCGCAAACATAGCACTTGTACCAGCGCCTACACATAATACTAATACATTTAATTTCTTATCTAACTGAAGTGGTTCATTTGTTTCAGGTTCTTCTTCTTTAACCTGTGCTTCTAATGCTTCTAAAGCTTCTTTCTGTTTTTCTTCTTCTAATAAAGAAGCATCATACGCTTTAACGAATGGTAAGTAAATAATACCATCTACTACAATTAGTAATACAGCAAGTAATACAGCTAAGAAACTAATACCTGTACCTAAGATCAAACCAATTGGAGCTGGAGTAGCCCAAGGTAATACATAAATGAATGAGTTCATCTTTAATACATCAACGAAGAACTTGAATAATGATACATTCACCATTGGTGCAATTAAGAATGGAACAAAGAAATATGGATTTAATACGATTGGAGTCGCAAATAGTAATGGTTCATTAACTGCGAAACATACTGGAATGAAAGTTGTTTTACCAACAGCTTTTAACTGTTTAGATCTAGCAAATAACATAAATAGGAATGGAACAACTAGAGTAGCACCTGTACCACCCATAGTACCTACGAAGTTACCTAAACCTACTGTTAATACATTTGCAGCCTGATGTCCTGCTTTAAATAATGCTAAGTTTGCATCTACGTTTGCATAGATAATTGCAGCGATGGCTGGTTCAACAATACTTGGACCATGTACACCAACGAACCAGAACATTGCCATTGCACCCCAGATAATACAGATTCCTAAGTAACCATCTGCAGCTGTGAATAATGGCTGTAATAATGTAATGATTGCTTCTGCGAAAGTATAACCAAATAAATTACGAACAATTAAATCAATAATAACACATACCAATACTGAGAAAGAGAATGGGAACACATCTCTGAACATCTGAGAGATTGTACCAGGCACTTCTTTAGGCATATGAATAGTAACATCTTTTTCAACACAGAACTTATACATCTTAACTGTGATGAATGCAGCGATGAATGAAGCAAGTAAACCTTTAGTACCTAAATAAGTAGTAGAGATACCAAGCTTTACATCACTGACAGCTAACATAAAGAAACCACAAATACTTGCAAGCATAACTGAAGTTGTGTTGATTACTTTACCTTCTGGTAAACGACGATTCATGCTTTCAGCTAAGCACTTTGCAGTTGTTGCTGATACAAGTAAACCAACAATCCCCATAGAATAGCCATAGACTTTCCATAACCATGTTGAGACATCTGCTGGTAACGTAATTCCAAAAATTTCTGGAATAGAAGCAGCTAGAATAAATACACTTGAGAATAAGATGGCTGGCATTGCTGTTAAGAAGCCATCACGTACAGCACCTAAATAAATATTTTGAGCAATTTTATCGAAAAATGGTTTACCCTTTTCGATTCTTTTAATAACAGCGTCTAACATTATTTTGTTCCTCTCTCTTTATATAATGTAATAAAGTCTTCAATGACATCTCTTAACAAGATTGTAGTCATTAAATGATCCTGACCATGAATGAAGATAAATCCCATTTCCATATCTTCACCACGTGCTTCCTGCTGAAGAATAGTTGTCTGAGACTGATGTGCGAGATTGATATTTGCATCTGCATCCTTTAACTTTTCTTCTACATTATCAAAATTACCTGCACGCATTTCTTTTAATAATTCTAATAAAGTACTTCTTGCATCTCCTGAGTAAGCTACGATTTCAAAACCTACCATACTTAATTCATCTTTAGTCATTTTATTTCTCTCCTCTTTTTTGTTTCCTTTTGTTTTCTACACCTACAGTGTAATCGCTCACACATCATTTGTCAACAATTTTAAACAATATAAAACATTATAATAAACATTTACAAACATTTATGTTAAAAAATATGCGTATTTATTTTGTGAATGTTTGTTTTTGTTTGAATTATGTTGATTTGGTGAATTTTGGATGATATACTGACACTGACAAGGAGAGTGAAAACATGTTAAAGAAGGAACGTCTTGTAAGAATTACACAGATGGTCAATCAAAAAGGAATTATATCAATCAATGAAATCATGGAGCAATTAGAAATCTCTGATATGACCGCAAGAAGAGATTTAGATGAATTAGAGAAGTCTGGTAAGTTATTAAGAGTACATGGTGGTGCACAGAGTTTATCTTTTAGTATGGATCATGAACGATCTCATTTAGAGAAGTCTTCTGTACAGATTAAAGAAAAAACAAGAATTGCGCATAAAGCAGCAAGTCTTGTTCAAGAAGGAGAAACAATATTCTTAGGTCCTGGTACTACCATTCAGTTATTAGCTGAGCAGTTATGTGGACGTAATATTAGAGTGGTCACGAATTCTCTTGCAGTATTTAATATCTTGAGTGGTCATACTCCTACTGATGTAATGTTAACAGGTGGAGAATATCGTAGTAATACAAATACCTTTGTAGGTCCAATCACAAATATGGTATTAAGTAAATTAAGATATACAAAAGCCTTTATTGGGTGTAATGGTATCTTTAATAGTGGTATTACAACTTATTCATTAGAAGAAGGAGAATCACAGGGAATACCTTTAGATAATGCGAAGAATAGATATTTACTTGTAGATTCTACTAAGTTTAATCGTTCTGACTTTTATATCTTCTACGATCTCTTTAATTTTGATGCAGTCATTACTGACAATGAGATTGATCCTGATGTATTAAAACATTATGAAGAATATACAACTATTGTAACGATATAGAGAGGACTCACTGTAAAAGAATATGCTTTTTTAATGATTATAGCCACGCAATATCGCATGGCTATTTTTACACGCAAAAATCAGAAGACAATATATGTCTTCTGACTGTTATTACTGTGGCTTTTTAGGATCCTTAAGTGATTCTGATAAAGTTGTAAGTGTACCAGCTAATCCTGCCAAGTCATTAGGTACAATAATCTTTGTAGCTTGTCCATCAGCTAAGTTCTTTAATGCTTTTAATCCTTCTAACTGGATATAAGCAGATTCAGGATTTGCTTCATTAATATACTGAATAGCTTTAGCTTGTGCTTCATAAACAAGTCTTAATGCTTCAGCCTGACCTTCAGCTTTCGCAATCTGTGCTTCTTTTTCAGCTGTTGCACGTAATACAAGAGATTCCTTATCCCCTTCTGCATTTAAGATAGCAGCCTGTTTTTTACCTTCAGCAACTAAGATAGATTCACGTCTTTCACGTTCTGCACGCATCTGTTTTTCCATTGCTTCCTGAATATCTTTAGGTGGAAGAATGTTTTTAACTTCTACTCTTGTTACCTTGATACCCCATGGATCTGTGGCATCATCAAGAATAGATCTCATCTTAGAGTTAATGATATCTCTTGATGTTAAAGTATCATCTAATTCAAGTTCACCAATGATATTTCTTAATGTAGTTGCAGTTAATGTTTCAATCGCATTAATTGGTCTTACTACACCATAAGTAAATAGTTTTGGATCTGTAATAGAGAAATAGACAACTGTATCAATTTGCATTGTAACGTTATCTTTAGTAATAACTGGCTGTGGAGCGAAGTCCATTACCTGTTCCTTTAATGATACACGGTTAGAAACACGATCAATTAAAGGAATAAGAATATGTAAACCTACATTTAATGTACGATCATATGCACCAATTCTTTCTACTACATAAGCATATGACTGTGGAACAATCTTTACTGTACTGAAAATAAGAATAACAACAATTGCGATTAATAAAATCATTAAAATAAATCCTAACATCTTAGTTTCCCTCCTTTTTAACAACTAGATGTGCACCTTCAATTGCGACAACTTCTCCATATTCTCCTTCTTCTAAAGTTAAATTATGAAGTGATGACGCTGACCAAATCTGATTCTTAATTCTTACTTCGCCCATATGATCTGCATCAATTCTCTTAATAACGAGTGCATGAGTTCCTATGAGTGCATCATTATTCGTATGTATTATATTGCCCTTCAGACTTTTTACAGCCATAGGACGTGCCACTATTGCGCATATAACTGATACCACAAGAAATATAGCAACCTGTATTGAAACCGATACATTTAATAAGCAAGCAATCATTGCCGCAAAAGCACCAATCACAAACCAGACACTCACTAACGATACTGTGAGTATTTCTACTACAATACACGCAACCATAACACCTGACCACACTACCAAACTATCCATTTAGTTTTCCCTCCTTGTAGTCAACAATGAGAACTTCATGAACAATGTCATATGTTCCTTTAAACTTAAAGACATTCTTTTCATTGAAATCGAGAGGAATCAAATCAGCAAGTTCTTTAATAAATGGTTTATTTGTGATTCTTCCATAGGACTTACCTCTTGATATCTTATGAAGCTGGTCCTGTGGATAGATTCCGTCATTGATAGCTTGCTTTCCCACGGGTTTGATACCGATACAATGATTGTCATAATCAATACCTAATAGAACATAATTCACATTTTCAAAATGCATACATGCTGTCGTATTCAATGTAATATTTGTTTCATAAATGGAGACGACAGATGCATTCAGTTCGTTTGTATTCCAGACAAAGTTCATGTTTATCACCTCCAATATCATTATATTATTTTTATTATTTTTCTTCAACAGAAATCGTAACATCAAAAAAATATAATAATGTTCCTATTAATATGCAGTAAAAATCTCAAAATATCAGTTATTGATAAAAAAACTTTTTGAATACCCACATTCTACAGGTAATTGTCAATATAAGAAATAACAGTTTCAATTTTCTTGGTATTTATGTGTAAAAACAATTTCATTAATTGGATTTACCTGTTGATTATGGGTAATTAAAAAAAACTTCTGTTTTTACACAGAAGTTAAAAGAGTCTTTTCAATTCTTTTGCAACACCATCATGCAATACATCTTCACAGATAATCGATGCATGATGATAAATCATAGGGATTGCATTCTTCATAGCGATTGGATGCCCTACTGTTTTAAACATTTCTAAATCATTGGCTCCATCACCAAAACAATAGCTATCATCAACATCTAATCCATAATAGTTAAGCATTGTTTCAATACCATGACCTTTAGAAGTATCTATATTAGATACTTCAACGTTTAAGCTATCATCATGTTTTTCATAGAAGAAAGCCCCTAGTCTTTCAATAAGTCCTACACTATCTTCTTTTTTGTTGTATCTGATTTCTAATTTAATTGTCTTCTTTAGCACTTCATCTAGATCATAATCATTGCATAAAGAATCCATATCAATATTACACCAAGCATAGAATTCATACATATGTGGTGACTCCTTCTTTAAATAACAGCGATCAGTTGTAAGAAGGACATATTCGTATCCCTGTGATTCTACATATTCAATAAGTCTCTTTGTTTCTTCATATGGTAAAGTCAAAGAATCTATTGTTTTTCCTTCAGTTACAATATGCGCTCCGTTAGCCAACACAAAACCATCAAAACCAATGGATTTCACTTCTTTAGAAATAAATCCAGTTGGTCTACCACTTGCGATAAAGCATTTATGGCCTAATTTCTGTACTCTATGAATTTCATCAATTGTATTCTGACTAATACCAATCTCAGGATGGTAGATTGTACCATCAATATCAAAAAATATCGCTTTCATTATTTCCTCCAAAAAAAGAGATAGCGCGAACGCTATCTCTTACTGTAAGTATGTAGTGTTTTCTAACATGACACCGCAGCCTTCAGCAACACAATCAAGTGGTGTATCAGCTACGAATACAGGAACCTTTAATCCCTGTTCAAGGAACTTATCTAAATTCTTTAATAAAGCTCCTCCACCAGTTAAGAAGATACCCTTATTTACGATATCTGCAGATAATTCAGGTGGTGTCTGTTCAAGAACCTGCTTAGCAGCAATTAAGATTGTTTCACAAACTTCTCCTAAAGCAGAAACTGTTTCAGATTCATTCATCTGGATAGTCTTTGGAAGACCAGTTACTAAGTCTCTACCACGAACATCCATAACTGTTTCTTCATTAGGCTGGAATGCGCAACCGATCTGTTTCTTAACTTCTTCAGCTGTAGCATCACCGATTAATAACTTATATTTATCTTTTACGTACTTAATGATTTCCTGATCCATCTTGTCACCAGCAATCTTTAATGACTGAGATGTAACGATATCACCCAATGAAAGTACAGCAACGTCTGTAGTTCCACCACCGATATCAATAACCATGTTTCCAGATGGTTTAGAAATATCAAGACCAGCACCAATAGCAGCTACTTTTGGTTCTTCTTCGATATATACTTTCTTAGCACCACATCTTAAAGCAACATCCTGGATGGCACTCTTTTCGATTGAAGTGATGTTAGATGGACAACAAATTAAGATTGTTGGTCTAGCAAAAATTCCTTTTAAGTTAAGTTTATTGATAAAGTGTGTTAGTAAGATTTCAGTAGTCTGGAAATCAGCAATAACACCATCTTTTAAAGGACGGATTGCTTTTAATTTTCCAGGAGTCTTTCCAAGCATTTCTCTTGCTTCTTCACCAACAGCAACAGGTCTATTTGTTTCTACATTAATAGTAACAACACTTGGTTCATTAACTACAATTCCTTCTCCTTTAGCATAGATAAGGATATTTGCAGTACCAAGGTCAATACCAATTTCTTTTGATAAGCTCATACCTTTTTCCTCCTTGTAAGCATTTCTATTTTATCATTTTATTCATATTATTCAAGTCAATTAATTAAAAAATATTGGCTTTAAATCAATAAAAACTTAATGTACCAAAATTAAGTATAAATTGTGCAAATAAGTATCCGAGCGCTACGCTCGCAACAATATAGAAGACATAAAACTGACCGATTTTGCCCTTTCTTAAGAAGCGTTCAAAATCAAAAGATTGTAAGCCATACATAGCTAATAAGACAGAAATAATATAGACAAAAATATTAACAGTACGATAAATCATAACATCCTCCTTTGACACTATTTAACCATTTCAGCAATCAAAATACAACTATTTGATATTTTAAATGATTTCTAGTACAATTTTAAATGAGGTGATTGGTATGCATGTACGCGCATCAGAAATTAAAGATCTAAGTCGTGTGATGGATCTTATTAATCAGGCAAAAGAATATTTCAAAGATAATGGTATTAACCAATGGCAAAAAGGATATCCTGATATAAGTACAATACTTGATGATATTCTATCAGGTAACAGTTACGTTCTTTCTAAACATTCTCATATATATGGCACAATGCATTTTATTATAGGAATAGAACCTAACTATATAAGAATCTACAATGGTCATTGGCTTACTGATACTAGACAATATGGTATTATTCATCGATTCGCGATTGATAATAATCATAAAGGAAATGGCTATGCAAAAAAATTATTGGATTATGCAGTCAACATCTGTAAACAGAGTGGTACCCCTTCTATCCGTTTAGATATTGAAAAAAACAATAAATCAATGAAAGAATTTGTATTAAAGAATGGATTTCAATATTGTGGTATTATTCGTTTGAGAAATAATGAAGAAAGAGAAGCTTACGAAAGATTGATTTGAAACTGTGTGTAAACACAGTTTTTTATTTAACTTTTACATTTGCTTAACACATATAAGAAACAAATATATTATAATTTATTTCATTATGGAGGACATCTATGAAAAAATTGAAATTCTATATCATATTCTTATCTCTTTCTATTCTATTCTTACTTTTAGATTGGTATCATTCAAGAACACTTGATCTAGATTATATTAAGATTGTTATTGTATCTCTTATAGTTGTATTCGCTTATCAAATATTTAGAAATATATTTTTAAAGAAACTTTGATTTTTTCGCATTTTATGCCCACATCATAAAGGCTTTTTCTCAAATATACATTTGAATAAAAATTTACCTTATGTTAAACTGTCATTGTCATTTTTAAGAATGACTTTACTTTTTTTTTCTTGTATTTATAGTTATTAACTAGAAATATGAGGTCTTCCAAGCAAAAAGGGTAATGTTTCACGTGAAACATTACCCTTTTACTTTTTGTGATATTCTTCATACACAAGATTCTTATTTAATTTGCGAATCTTTGCAACTTCTTTAATAGCATCCTTCTTAGACATGCCCTTTTCTACAAACTCATCAACATGTTCAGTGATTGTCTGGTCAAAGGTCTCTTCTTCAGTCACTTCAGTGCCACCTTCAACCACAATAACCATTTCACCTTTTAATTCATCTACTACTTCTAACACTTCAGAAATAGTACCTCTTAGAATTTCTTCATGCTTCTTAGTGATTTCTCTACATAACGCAATTCTTCTATCACCTAATACTTTCATCATACATTCTAATGTTGCCTTAATTCTATGTGGCGCTTCATAGAATACGATTGTATAAGTGATATTTTTTAATTTTTCTAATTCTTTTATCTTGTTTTTGTTTGAATGGCTTAAGAAACCATAGAACATGAATGGCTGTGGTGCAATGCCAGAGACAACCAAAGCATCTAAGCAGGCATTACATCCAGACAAAGGAACGACATTATATCCTGCATCAATAGTTGCAAGTACCATTTCATACCCTGGATCACTTATAGCAGGATAACCTGCATCACTTACTAATGCGACTGATTCCCCTTCTTCTAATAAAGCAAGAAGTTTAGGAATAGTTACATGTAAATTATGTTCATGATGAGAAATCAACTTTGCTTCTATATTAAAGTGATTTAATAGTTTTACTGTATTACGTGTATCCTCTGCCGCAATATAATTCACACTCTTCATAACATCAATACACCTTGGTGTCATTTCACTCAAATTACCAATAGGTGTTGGTACAAGGTAAAGTGTCGCTTTTCCATTTTCAAAACTCTTTTGTCTATTTAACATTCATCTCACCTACTAACTGTTTAACTTCATCTGTATAGCTCCCATCTTCATTATGTGTATATAAAGGTGGTTCAATCTTGAGTCCAGTTTTGCCTAAGAATGCACCTTCAATTAAGAATGTATTACACTCTTTTCCTTCTTTAGGATAGACAAAACGGATACGTTTGGGTTCTATTCTATATTTCTTAAATAATTCAATTGTTTCAATAAAACGGTCTGGACGATAGACCATTGAGAAACGACCATTCTGATCTAGAATCTTTGCAGCTGATGCAATAATACCTTCTAGATCTATTTTTATTTCATGACGTGCAATAGTCATATAAGGACTTTCATTAATATGAGATTTCTCTCCTAATTTAAAGAAAGGTGGATTACAGACAATTGCTTTGGTACGTGGTGCATACTTTACATATTCCTTAATATCATCATGAATAATTTCTACCTGATTTTCTACATGATTTAATTTCACGTTTTTTTCTGCAATCTCTACAGCTTCCTTTTGAATTTCAACACCAATAATCTTCTTATGAGTGCGTTGCGTTAGGATTAATGGTATAGCTGCATTGTTTGTTCCAAAATCCACGATTGTCTTCATATCCTTTGTGATTGCACAAAAGTTTGCCAATAAAACAGTATCCAGAGAAAAGGTAAACATATCTCTTCTCTGGATGATCTTCATATCATTATAACCAAGGAGATGATTAATTTCTTCGTTCATCTTTCTTTCCTTTTGGATTATTACCTTTGATTGTTCTTGGCTTCTGATTATTCTGTTTTGGTTTATGCTGTTGTCTTGGCTTCTTCTGTTTTGGCTTTTCGTGTTTCTTTTCTTTTTTAGGTGCTAATTCTTCTAAGATACGTTTTTCCTTTTTAGGTGTAGCCTTCTTATCTACATCAGATAAAGGTATAAATAAGATACTACCTTCACTATCGATCTTTACTAAATCAGAAATAACGTTTAAACCAACAACCTTACACTGTTTATCTTCATAATTAATAAATGAACCAATCTTAGGAAATTTCTTTTTGACTTCCTTATATGCTTCATCTTCGTACTTTAAACAGCATAATAAACGTCCACAAACACCTGAAATCTTATCAATATTAATCGCAAGCAACTGATTCTTAGCCATATTGATAGATACACCATCAAACTCACCTAAAAATGAGTTACAACATAGTGGTAAGCCACAGTTTCCTATACCACCTACAATTTTAGCTTTATCTCTAGGTCCTACCTGTCTTAATTCAATACGACATTTAAAGACACTTGCAAGTTTCTTTAATAAATCTCTGAAGTCAACACGTTCATCAGATGTATACATAAATATAACCTTAGATGCATCAAGTGTATATTCGCAATTAATTAAATGCATATCAAGGTTGAACTCTGCAATGATATCTCTACAAATTTCGTATGATTTCTGTGCTTTAATCTTATTGATATTATATACTTCAATGTCCGCTCTATTCGCAACGCGCTTAATTCTCTTTAATTCATTATCTAATTTAAATTCTGATAAATCTGTAAGATCCGCAATGATTTCACCTAATTCTAATCCTCTTACAGTTTCTACTACTACTTTATCTCCCTTTTTGACATCTAAGTCTGTTGAGAAGTAATAATATTTACCTGCGCTATTAAATCTAACAGCCGCTAATCTATCCATTTCATCAAACTCCCTTCAATACTTTATATACCATACCATCTAACAATAATGCAAGATTAACATTATTGTTGAGTCTTTCAGCATATTGTAATATGATTTCTATTTTCTGTAATATTTTACCATCTTCTGGCATCTTCTCAAAGAAATCTTTATGTTTCACAAATAATACAGGAATAGAATGTTTCACGTGAAACATATCCCTCATACCTAACACCAGAAGATTTAAAAATAATGCATATGCTTCTTTATTCTTCTTATACTTCTTCCCTAGATTGATATGTAAATTGATCAATAGATCCGATGGTCTCATGTATAAATCTTCAATAAAGTAGAATACATAATTCTTAATATCAAAATACAACTCACTATCCTTATACTCATTACATTCTTTAATCGAATCAAACAGATGAGGAAGAATCATAGCATCTTCTTCATCCACCCCTTCACTCTTTAGTTTTAACTCTAAAGAATGCTTAGATTCAGGAAGCAATTTAATCACCTGACATCTAGATTGAATAGTAGGTAGTACTTTATTAATATTCTTTGTTGTAAGGATTGCATATACTTCTTCTACAGGTTCTTCTAAGAACTTTAATAAACTATTCATCGCCTGAGTTGTCGCATTATCAATATTTTTAAGAATATATACTTTTCCGTTATTCTCTACACTTGATTTCACAAACTCTTCCTGAATATGATCAATATCAGATTTCTTAATAGAAGACTCTTTACCATCACATACAATCATATCAGGATAAAGACCTTCTTTAATTCGTATACAGTCATCACAAGTTTCACACGCTAGTGTATCTTCATGACAAATATAAGACTGGGCAATAAATGTCGCAATATCATCCGTATGATCCCCTACTAGAAGAAAGGCATGAGTCTTTTTATTTTCTTTAAAACTCTTCTCTAAGATACGATAGAAGATAGGCTGTGTTTCTTTTAAGAATTCTTTCATAGTCTATCCTTTACAATTTCATAAACCTGACGATATACTTCTTCAGCTGGTAGAGAAGCATCTACCTTCACAATTCTATCTGGGAACTTATCACAGATCATCTGATAACCTTCATACACTTTATGATGAAAATCCAATGATTCTAAATCTAGTCTATTAACTTCTCTATCTCCTGTAATACGCTTTAAAGCAACTTCAGGTTTTACATCAAAGAAAATAGTTAAGTCAGGAAGAATACCATCTGTCGCAAACAGATTCATGTTGTAGATATTATCTACGCCAATACCTCTTCCAATTCCCTGATAAACTAATGAACTATCAATAAAACGGTCGCATATCACAATGCCATCTTCCTTTAATACAGGAAGTACTTTTTCTACTAGATGCTGTCTTCTGCTTGCTGCATAAAGTAATGCTTCCGTTCTTGCATCCATCTTAGTATTATTGACATCAGTAATCACATCTCTGATCTGTTCTGCAATATCTACACCACCAGGTTCTCTACTAAAAGTGATATTATATCCTTCTTCAATAAACTGTTTATGTAACATCTGGGCAATAGTAGTTTTACCACTGCCTTCTCCACCTTCAAAAGTAATAAATAAACTCATATCATACACTCCTTCAAACATTAATATTATATGTGATTTACAATGTTTTTTCCATAATTAAAAAGAAGGTTCTTAGACCTTCTTTCTACCCTCAAATGATTTTAATAATGTGAGTTCGTCTGCATAATCAAGAGAACTTCCAATTGGTAAGCCATGTGCAATACGTGTGGTATTAACACCTTTTTTATCTAATAGCTTTGCAAGGAAAAGTGCTGTTGTTTCCCCTTCTCTTGTCGCATTTGTCGCAATAATTACTTCTTTTGTATCCGGAGTTATACGATCAAATAAACTCATGATATTCAAATCATCCATTGTTTTGCCATCCATGATAGAAATTGTACCACCTAATACATGATATAATCCATGGTACTCTTTCATCTTTTCCATTGCAAAGACATCCTTAGGAGATTCTACAACACATATTGTAGACTGATCTCTTTCGTGATCAGCACATATCTCACATTTATCTCCTTCACTTAAATTACCACATATAGGACAAGTGTGGACATTTTCTTTAAATGAAGTCAGTGCCTGTGAGAATCTTCTTACATCTTCTTCTGACATATCATAAATCGCATAGGCCATTCTTTCAGCACCTTTATTTCCAATTCCTGGCAACATTTTAAAACATGTCATTAACTCTTCAAAACTCTTTGGATATTCCATATTACATAAAAGAAGATAAATCTAATCCACCAGTGAGGGATTTCATATTGTCTTCTTTCTCCTTTTCTACCTGACTAATTCCCTGATTAATCGCAATCATCATCAAGTCTTCTAACATATCTTTATCGTCCATAAGATCCTGACTGATATGTAATTCAGTGATCTGATACTTACCATTGATTTTTCCTGTAATCAAATTATTCTGACAAGAGAAACTAAAGTTCTTGTTTTCTAATTCTTTTTGTTGGTTTGAGGCTGTTTCACCCATTTTCTTTGCGGTTTCTAAAAGCGAATTGAAATCCATTTTTAATCCTCCTTAAATTCTACAATATCTTCGCCAAACATATCTAAGGCATACTTCTGTGCATCATTCAAATCCACTCTTTTTAAATCATATCCATCAATATGTTTTAATGTGATTGGTCTTGCCTGAGGAAGCTGTTTGCTTCTTGCAAGCTGAATATAATGTTGTCTCATCTCTAACCATGCATCATGCTGCATCCCAATGAATTTATATTCATGTCCTAATACATCCTTAATTAAAGATGATAACTGTCTATAGTTCTTATAATAGTTTGCAGCATTAACATCAGGCATCAATTCAAAGTCAATAATTAAACCATCTCTAGAAGCAGCTACAGGATGTCCCTGTGATAACATACTGGCTGCTTTAGCTGTATTCATATTAGCCATATAACGTCTAATCACTGTCCACTTCTCCTGTACTTCATTTAAGATCTTACGATCTGCCTGTACAAGAATATTTAATATATCACTTTGATCTACTTCGATATTATCATCAGAAGCATATGTTTCTGGTTCTTCCTTCTTTTCATAGTTGAATTGAGGTACTGGTTGTTCAGCCTTCTTTTCAAAGACTGGTTCTACTATCTCTTCTTCAATCGGTTCAAAGACAGGTTCTTCCATGACTTCTTCAATTGGTTCTACTTTTTCTTCTACCTTTACAGGTTCTTGTTTGATTGGTTCATCTTTGACAGGTGTATATTCAATCTTCTGACTCGCTGCATGTTCTTGATTACATAGTCTTAATAATGCAAGTTCAAAATAAATATGTGGGTCAGTCGCTCTCATATACTTCTCACTTGTATCCATCAATATATCAATAAAGTTAAAACATTCATCACTTGAAATATAAGGTACAATGTTTTCTAAATCCTTCTTTGTCATAACTGACATAATAGAATCATCTTTTGTGTTTCTATAAACAACTATGTCTTTTAATATATCAATTAAGTCGAATGTCAATCTCTTGATATCAATACCACTCTTATCCATCTTATCTAATATCTTTAAAGATTCAGACATATTCTTAGATAATAAAACCTTCAATAAGTTTGTCTTATCATCCATGGATACAATACCATAAATAGTATGAATATCATTAATGCTTAAATGATCATCATTATAAGCAAGACATTGTTCAAGAATGGATAATGCATCTCTCATCCCACCATTCGCAAGTCTAGCGATTAATTCTAAAGATCCATCATCATATGTCTTACCTTCCTCTTTTAAAACATACTGCATTCTTTGTACCATTTCCTGGTCAGTGAGTCGTGTAAAATCAAATCTCTGACATCTAGAAATAATAGTAGGTAAGATCTTATGTGGTTCTGTCGTTGCAAGAATAAAGATGACATGTGCAGGTGGTTCTTCTAATGTCTTTAATAGTGCATTAAAAGCTCCAGGTGACATCATATGTACTTCATCGATGATATAGACTTTATATTGTCCCTGTGTCGGTGCATATTTCACCTTATCAATCAGACTTCTTACTTCTTCTACCCCATTATTGCTGGCAGCATCTATTTCAATGACATCTGGATGTGTTCCATTTTCAATCTGTTTACAATTCTCACATTCACCACATGGTTTAGGATCACCTGTACAATTAACTGCCTTAGCTAATAACTTTGCGACAGTTGTCTTTCCTGTTCCACGTGGACCACAAAATAAATATGCATGAGCAATCTTCTTTTCATCTATTGCATGCTTTAATGTAGTAATAATTGCTTCCTGTCCAGCTACATCTTTAAATGTCTGTGGACGGTATGTTCTATATAATGATTTATATGCCATCTTGATCAACTCCTTTCCTTATTATACATAAAAAAAGGTGCCTTAGCACCTTAATTATTATCACTTACTAACATCAATATATCAATAAGAATGTTGATGAAATCCATATAGAGCTGTAATGCACAAAGCAATGCCACACCTTGTAATGCTTCCTGAGGTGCAACTTCATAAGCATATTCGATATGCTTAAAATCATAAAGAGTAAGTCCAGTAAAGACCGCAAGATCAAGGAATACCACTAGATAATAAAGACCTGGTGCTGATATAAAGATCAATAAGATATACGCAATCATAAGAACTGGTAAAGCCATTAAACAGACTTTTCCTACACCGATGAAATTATTATTAGTATGCTGTGTCACTGTATAGAGTAAACCAAAATAAACAGCTGTCACTGCAAAGGCAAGCACTGCCACACCTGGTACAACATAATTCAACCACATAGAAAGCACAATCCCATTAATTACTGAATAAGTAATATAATATGTCTTAGCCTTCTCTATAGCCATATCTTTCACTGTTTTACTAAGCATGAGTACTAATCCTATTTCTACAATACTACATACAATCATGAAGATGAAATAAGATGCACCAAACATTAATTCAAGATGTAAGAATGAGAATAGAAATGAAGTGATTGTAGTGATTCCTAATGCGACAGCCATCCATTTCATGATTGAACTAAAGAACTCTCCATAACTCATCTTATTAGTATAATAAGAATCCATAATTACTTCCTCCTTTTATGTTTAAAGAACTCTGATACTATTGTAGCACATTGTTCCTTTAAAATCCCCTGTTGTACATCAGGATGATGATTCACAGGATTATTCTCTATTAATTCTATATAACCAGGCCATCTACTAACATTCGTACCAATCACTAAACGACTGATACGACTTTGTACAATAGCTCCTGTACACATCATACATGGTTCTAATGTTACATACATTGTACAGCCATCTAAATGCCATAAATCAAGATACTCACTTGCTTGATTAATAGCTAATATTTCAGCATGTCCTGTAGCCTTCTTTAAGGTTTCCTTCTGATTATGTGTACGTGCAATGATTTGTCCTTCATAGACAATAATACATCCAATAGGAACTTCATCTTCACTCATTGCGATTTCTGCTTCTTTTAGTGCTTCAGCCATATATTCTTCATCACTCATACTGACTCCTTTTGTATAAAAAAAGTGCCATTACACACAAACAGAGGTCCTTAATGCTGCTACCTTCCGGTCCTGACATGGTTCAGACATGTTTATTGTAATGGCAAAATTGATTATAACATAATTATTATAAAATGCAAGAAAAAGGAGATTTTACATCTCCTTTCCACATTATTTCTTAGGAACTAATTTTTCAGTACCACCCATGTATGGTCTTAATGCTTCTGGAATAGAAACAGTACCATCTTCATTTAAGTTATTTTCTAAGAATGCAATCAACATTCTAGGTGGTGCAACAACAGTATTATTTAAAGTATGTGCGTAATACTTACCATCTTTACCATTGATTCTGATATTTAATCTTCTAGCCTGTGCATCAGTTAAGTTAGAACAGCTTCCTACTTCAAAATACTTCTTCTGTCTTGGAGACCAAGCTTCTACGTCTAATGACTTAGACTTTAAGTCTGCTAAGTCACCAGAACAACATTCAAGTGTTCTTACTGGAATATCTAAAGATCTAAATAAATCTACAGTATTATTCCATAACTTTTCAAACCACATCTTAGATTCTTCTGGTTTACATACAACGATCATTTCCTGTTTTTCGAATTGATGAATTCTATAAACACCACGTTCTTCAATACCATGAGCACCCTTTTCTTTTCTGAAACATGGTGAATATGAAGTATAAGTATATGGTAATTTGTCTTCATCTAATAATTCACCAATGAACTTACCAATCATTGAATGTTCAGAAGTACCAATTAAGTATAGATCTTCTCCTTCAATCTTATACATCATGGCATCCATTTCTTCAAATGACATAACACCAGTAACAACATTACTTCTAATCATATATGGTGGTACACAATAAGTGAATCCACGGTTGATCATGAAGTCTCTTGCATAAGCTAATACTGCAGAATGTAATCTTGCAATATCACCCATTAAATAATAGAAACCATTACCTGCAACTCTACCTGCTGCATCTAGATCAATACCATCAAATGATTCCATAATATCTGTATGATATGGAACTTCATAATCAGGTACTACTGGATCACCATACTTAGTGATTTCTACGTTTTCGCTGTCATCTTTACCGATTGGTACAGTAGGATCTAAGAAGTTAGGAATCTTCATCATGACTTCTCTTAATTTATCTCCAGATTCTTTTTCAACTTCTTCTAATGACTTTAATTCTTCAGCCATTTCTCCAACTTTCTTCTTATTTTCAGCAGCTGCTTCTTTCTTACCTTCACGCATGAACTGTCCAATTTCTTTAGACAATTTATTTCTCATACTACGAAGTTCAGATGCTCTTGTGATAGCAGCTCTATACTGTTTGTCTAATTCTAATGCTTCATCAACTAAAGGAAGCTTATGATCTTGAAACTTCTTTTTAATATTCTCCCTAACAGCTTCAGGATCTTCTCTTAATCTTGCGATATCAATCATATACAATCTCCTTGTTCATAGATTATTGTCATTATATACCATTATTCACTAATTATCTATAAAATCGGTAGAAAACTCCTACTTCTATCAAGTGGTAATAAATATGTTTATTTTATAATCACATAAGTAATTTATGAGTAAAACAGAGTATAAATAAATTGAAAACTTCTTTTCCTAAAACTATAGAAAGGAGCTAAAACATATGTATCTTACAGTAAAACAACAGGTAAAGCATCTGTCTAAGGAAGACTATCGTTCCATCAAGGAATTATGTCATATTGCAAAGAATCTTACTA
>ERZ831634.1616-NODE-1616-length-22699-cov-5.519917_pt1 | contig 22699 bp, 18 predicted proteins | sample MGYA00519953_ERZ831634 | MGnify/ENA primary metagenome ERZ831634 (study PRJEB31850, sample SAMEA3708718) | human gut metagenome | biome: human gut; feature: human-associated habitat; material: faeces | place: China | collected 2014 ... | reverse complement strand
GCCGCAATTCCTCACCTGACTGAAGTCAGATGTTTCCTTGCGGCATTTCTATGAACTTGCAATTTGAAGACGGACGTTCCGAAGACGGCCGCCTCAGGGGAGGCGGTCCCGTCGCCTCTCACCTTGCGGCGAACCTTGCCGACACCGCCGCCTTCGTCTCCTTCGTGAACTGCAACGACTCGCGGATCTTCCTCACGGTCCTGCGCAGCGTGGCGTCGTCAAGGCGGCCTTCTGCGCGCCAAGACTCGATGCGCGAGCAGACGGCCTCAAGGTCCGCCGTCGCGAGCATGGAGAGGCACCAGGCAAGCGACATCGAAAGATAGTAGTCACCCGAGGCGGCAAGCACGAGCGCCCTGCTCGTCCCGCCTCCCAGAAGGTCGAGCGCCGCCTGCGTCCATCGGGCGTCGCGGTAGTGCTCAAGGAGCCAGACCTCCGCCACGCGCACGGTCCAGGGATCGTCCGAGGCGAGCTTTTCGCCGACGTAGCCGATGAGCTCCTCCCTGTTCTCCCTGAAGACCTTGACAGCCGATCCCGTCAGGTCGCAGGTCGCCCAGCCCGTCATGTGCGGCAGGAGCCTGTCGACGAAGGCGAGCCGCTCCTCGAGCTCGAGCGCCTTCGCGCCGCCCGCCACGATCACGCAGACCAGCAGCGCCTCCTGGGAGGCGAAGCCGCCCGCAGCGAGCATGGCGTTGAGAAAGGCGCGCACGTCCTCCGTGCGCATGACGTCTCGGGCCACTCTTCGCACGAGCGGCATGCGCACGCCGAGGCGGTCGGTGACGCCGGGCTGGAGGCTGTCGCCGAAGGCCTTGCAGGCGGGATCGGCCAGAGTTGAGAGGCGGTCATGGAGTTCGTCGGGGGTCATGGTTTCGGGATTTCGTTCGAAATCAAATGGAAGACTGTTGAAAAAGCCGCCCCGGCGAAAACGCCGGGAGCGGCTTCATGGCGGATCCGGACGCAGAACGCGGATGCGCCCCGTCATCGAGTCCTCTTACTTGGCGGCCTTGGCGGCAGCCTCGCCCGCGATGCGGCCGAAGACGATGATGTCCGTGTAGGCGTTGCCGCCGAGACGGTTCGTGCCGTGCGTGACGCCGGTCACTTCACCCGCAGCCCAGAGACCAGGGATGACCTTGCCTTCGGCCGTCAGGGCCTCGGCCTTTTCGTTGATGCGAACGCCGCCCATCGTGTGGTGGGTGGACGGAACGGCCTTGATGACGTAGTACTTGCCCTGCTGCATGTCCATGAGGCCTGCGCGGTGGTTGAAGTCCTTGTCATTGCCCTTGCCGGCCATGTCGGAGACGCGCTTGACCGTCTTCTGGAGCTGGTCGAACGGGATCTTCGTGAAGTCGGCGATGCACTTCAGATCATCGCAGGTCGTCATGATGCCCTGCTTCGTGAAGGCTTCGTACTCGTTGGCGTGAGCCTTGACCGTGTTGGAGATCTTGCCGATGTTGTCGTTCCAGAGCACCCAGCAGTACTGCCCCGTCTGGTTGAGGATGGCTTCGGAGAGCACGTCGCGGCGCTGGAGTTCCTCGACGAAGCGCTTGCCTTCCTGGTTGAGCATGATGGCGCCGTCGAAGCGGGCGTCGGCGATGAGCTCAATGGCGCCCGAGAGCGGGTCGCAGATCGGGTAGGTCTGGATGTAGCCCATGTTCACGAGCTCGGCGCCCGCGCGTTCGGCCATGTAGAGAGCTTCGCCCGTGGAGCCTGGGGCGTCGGTCGTCTTGAAGCGCTCGTCGATCTTCGGGTTGTACTTCTTGACCATTTCGGGGTTCGCGCCGAAGCCGCCCGTGGCGAGCACGACGCCGCCCTTGGCGTTGAACGTGTATTCGGAGCCGTCCATCGTGGCCTTGACGCCGACGACGCGGCCGTCCTTGTTCTTGATGAGCTCTTCGGCCTTCATGTTGGTGATGACCGGGATGCCGAGTTCATCGGCCTTGGCCTGGAACTTGGCGATGAATTCCGTGCCGGTGTGGCCGACCGGAATCAGAGCGCGCTTGCGGCTGTGGCCGCCGAAGAAGAAGAGGTTGTCGTCCTCGAAGCGCACGCCGAGGTAGTCGCGGCACCACTTGGCGGCGTCAAGCGCCTGGTGCGTCATGACGTTGATAACCTTCATGTCGCCCTTGCCGTCGCCGCCCTTGAACGTGTCCTGGGCATGCAGTTCGGGAGAGTCGTCGTTGATGCCGAGCTTGGGCTGGACCCAGTTCTTGGCGACATTCATTTCAGCGCCCGAGATGAGCGAGTTGCCGCCGACGGCGGGCATCTTTTCGAGAAGGACGACGTTGGCGCCGGCATTCCTGGCGGTGATGGCGGCGGAGAAGCCCGCACCGCCCGCACCGATCACGACGACGTCGTAGTTCGAGGTCTTCGGCAGTTCGCGGGCGGCCTTCTTGAGGGCCTTCTTGTCGGCCTTGGCGAGCGTCACGCCGGCCTTCTTCGCAGCGTCGTTGACGGCGTCGATGAAGCCCTTGGCGGAGAACGTCGCACCGGAGATGAGGTCGACGTCGGTGGAGGAGAGAGCCACGACCTGATCCTTGAGGTCCGTGAAGACCTTCTTGGCGAGAATCGGGTTTTCGGCGTTCTTGACGATCTTGATGTCCTGGATCTTGCCGGCGTCGAACGTCACGGCGACCGTGATGTCGCCGTGCTTGCCCACGCCCGTGCCCTCGGCGGTCACCGGAGCGGCCATCGAGGCGGCTGCAAAGCCGGCGGCAAAGACCATGGCGACGGCGGACTTGATCATGGTGGATTTCATTGCTTTTTCTCCTCAAAAGCAGGAGTGCCGCAGGGTGCCCCTGCGCCCGAAGGAAAAGACCTTCGGTGCGGGACGCCGGACGGGCGGACGCTTCCATTCTCCATATATGTGTGTCTTGTTGTTCATCGGCGGCGCGGTCCTGCCGCCGGACTTCCATTCTAGGACCGTCACACAGGGACGGCACCTAAGGAATTTTACCTAGGACGATTTCTACGCCCAGGCTGCATCGGGTGCAGGAAAGTCCTCCGCCCGTGCAAAAAGCGGAGGTTTCGGCGCCTCGAGCGGTTTCGGGCGCAGTAAAATGGCGGTGTCCAAACTCCTGACGCCCTCATATGCAGCAGACTCGCGCCACGCTTCCGGGCCTTCTTCTCGCGCTTGTCGCGGTTTCCGCCTGGGGCCTTTCCTACATTGCGACCGAATGGCTCTACACGCAGGGCCTCGGTCCCTTTGCGGTTCTGACGATCCGCACCTTCCTCGCCTACGCGGTGCTTCTGATTCTCTCCCACAAGCAGTTCCTTGCCGACGAGCTGATCGACGAGGCGAAGTTCGCGCTTCTCGGCATCGCCTGCATTCCGTTCTACCACGGGCTTGAGAATCTGGCGCTGCAGGAGACGAACGCGGGCACCGTCGCGACCATCATGGCCTCCGCGCCGCTCTTCACGGCCTTCGTCGTGATTGCGCTCCACCACAGCTTCAGGCTGCACTGGATGACGAAGCTCGGGATCGTGACGGTGGCGACCGGCATGTGCCTCATCTGGTTCGACAACCACGTGATCCAGCAGCTTCCCGAAGCGGGCTTTTATCTGGCGCTCGGCGCCGCGCTCGCCTGGGCGTGCTACTCGGCGCTCCTCAAGAGCGTGCACAAGTACGGCGCGGTCTTCATGGCCCGCAAGACCTTCGGCTGGGGCCTCATTGCCGTCATGCCCTTCTATATGATGGAGGACGCGGCTCCCTTCGAGGCGCTCACGGATCCGGTCTCGGCCGCCCTGCTCGTCTTCCTCGCCGTGGGTCCCACGACGCTGTGCACGCTGCTCTGGCAGCGCGCCGCCAGGGAGGCGGGCGCACAGCAGATCAGGAACCTCCTCTTCCTCATCCCCGTCATTGCGATGATCGCGGGCCTCGTCATCCTCGACGAGTCCGTCACCTTCATCGGCGTGATGGGCGCCGCGATGATCCTCTGCGGCGTCTGGTGCTCCGACCTCGGCATGAAGCGCGTCAACGCCGTGCTCGCGGGCGCGGACGCCGATGCGCTAAGCGCGAAGATCACGCTCTCGTGACCACCTTTCCCACCGCTTCCTTCAGGCGGCGCCGGAGCCACGTGCTCCCGCGCCGCCTTTTCATTGTCCGCACGAAAGCCCGCGAGGGCCGCCCCGCAGCCCTCTCGCCCGTCATACCCTCATCTGCACGATCGTCTCACGAAAACGCGCGAAGGATCGAAAATTCACATGGGCCGAGACCCGAATCACTTGCCTGAAACTCTCACTTGACCCAAAGGGGACCGTGAGAAAACAAACGCGCCCGGCCTCCGCCCGCCCCTCCCCGTTCACACCTCCGAAACGACGATGTTCGGGAGGCGTGAGCTCGACTGCTGAGGGCCGCAAGGCCCAGGGCAAGCACCGGACACCTCTCGACGGGATCATGCTCAGGCGCCACTGCAGAGGTCCGGACAGGGCTTCCCTGGGGCCCCAGGGCGCAACTGTGAGCAACGGCTGCGGAACCCTTCAGGATGCCCCGGGACGGCATCGGCGAGCGCACCGACACCGCCTTCAGAAGCCCCTCCGAGGCGCTTTTTCGCCGTCCGGCAGAACCAAACGACACTTCTCTTCCTCTCCTGCATCAACGGTTATTTGATTCCCGTTCGGGTTTTTATTGGCCATCTGCTGCAGACTCCCCGAAGGCGGTCCTCCCCGACCTCAGGAAGGGAGGCGTGCAGTGCCAGCGTATCAAGTCGTGCAAAAACGACAGCCGGGCTCGGTCGAAAAAAGTTCCCCGAAGCGAGCGTTTTTGAGGCAAAATACGCACCCTGTGCCGCCGCTGTACGCCGCTCCCGATGGCTGCTTCAAGGCCTCATTTAGACCCCGTCAGGGTCCTAAATGCCCTGAAAAAGGCGTCCGGACCCTTAAAAAAGAGGGAAAAACCGTCTTTTCGAGAAGGACGCGGATTGTCCGTCGCCCGCAATCGCCTCCGGCAGTAGGCGATCAGGACGGGACGCAAACAAACGGGATGAATTTCGCGCAAGCGTACATCATGAGGGCGCAGCACCGTTCATCTTCGCGCGCCTTCCAAAGTTAAGCATTTTTGTTAAAAAGGCGGCTTCGGAGGGTCTGTCGCTCCTTGGACGAAAGGAGGCATGAAGAGGCCTTCGAGAGCCCCTCCCGACGCTTCGCTTTTGAAGAGAGTGACGCAGACTCCCTGAAAGGGGAGAGCACAATCGTGAAGGCCGGCGCGTCGGACGTACGCCGGCGAGTTCTCGTATTTTTGCCGGACCGCGCTCAAAACCGCACGAACGGCCTGTCGGTTTTTCGCCTGGGAACTCGCAAAAACGAAGACGCTGCCTTTCAAAAAGCCTTCAAAATGACGCGCGGGTTCAAAATGACGCCCTCGAACCACCTCAAAAATCCGACTTAATTCACAGCATTCGAGAAATAAAAGGCGTATAATTCACATTATTCGAGAAGTTAAGACTTCCGACTGAACTTCGGATTCATGCGGAAAAGGGCTCGAAAACGGCGGTTTTCCGCCTTTTCGAACGAAAAGCTCAAAAAAGACCTTAACCCTCTTTTCCTTCATGTAAAGTGGTTTAGTTCACAGGATTCTGCGTGTTATGAGACCCAGTTTTGCAGTTGAGGAGTCCGTCAGGACGCTTGGCGCCAACCTCAAGGCGGCGCGTCTTTGCCGCAGGCTTCCCCAGTCCGTCGTGGCGGAGCGTGCGGGCATTTCGCTCAACACCCTCTCAAAACTTGAAAACGGCGACTGCGGAATTGCGATCGGCAACGTCGCCTCGGTCCTTCAGGCGCTCGGGCTCGGCACGCCCTTCTCCGACGTCGCCGCTGCGGGCGACGATGAGACGGGGCTCATGCTCGAGGCACGCCGCCTCCCCCGTCGGGCCCGCCAGCCGAAGAAGGAGATATGAGCAAAAATGAGAAGCCCTTCCCTGCGTCTTTATGAGATTCGTGCGCGCTGGCTTCCCGGCGACCCTCTCGTAGGACGCTTGGCCGTCCCTCTTTCAACAGGACCCCGTACGGGAACTCTTCAAAATCCGGACGCATCGCCGGCTCAGGCCGCCCGCGGCGCGGCGGGGATGCGCTTTCAGTACGACGGCGACTGGGCCGAGTCGGGCGTGCCGCTCGGCGCGGACCTCCCGCTCGAGCACGGCGTGCTGCGTCCGAGGCTCGGAAAGTCGGCGTTCGGTTTTCTGGAAGACCGCGCGATCAGCGCCCCGGTCTTCTCCATCTTCAACGACCCCGCCTCTCCGCTCTCGGGCCTTCCCGAAGGGGCGGGCAGGCTCGAGACGACCGCCCTGCTTCTCCCCCACAGGACCGACTCGCTCGGGGCCCTTTCGGTGACGCCCGTCGATGTCGATCCCCTACCCGAGCGTCCGCGCGTCAAGCGCCAGTCGGAGCTTCCCGAACTCATCTACGCCTACCACGCGATGGAGCGCGGCAAGGCCGGGAGCGACGAGGTCAGCCTGCTTCAGAACGGCCTCACGCTCCCTGGCCGCCGTCCCGTCTTCACGGTCGAGCGGCATCGCGAGGCGCAGACCGCAAGACTGAGGAGCATGCTCGATCCGATCGACCGCCCCCTCTGGATGCACATGGCGCTCGTCGCCGCCAAACGCTGCGGCATCCGCACGGTCGAGACGGACCTCGAGCACGAAATGGGCGAGAACATCCTCTTCACGCGCCGTGCGGACCGCAGGGGCGCGAATGCGGACGCGCCCGCCGACAAGCCCCTCCTGACCCTCACGGGCGCAACGCTTGCCGCCCGTCAGGAGTCCCCGAGACCCGTTCCGCCCGGCTATCTGGCGCTCGCCGACATCCTCAACGGCGGCGGCGCGGCCCCGAAGGAGGACCTCCCCCAGATGTGGCGGCGCATCGCCTTCCAGCTCCTCACGGGCGGCGCGGGCGACTCGCTCAACCGCTGGCAGTTCCACAGGGAGCCGCTCGGCTGGCGCCTCTCGCCCGCCCACACGCTCGAGTGGAATCCCTCGGCCCAGGGCCGGGGCCTCACGATGGACGGCCGCAGGCGTCTCTCCTGCGCGGACGACGCCATTCCCTACGCCCGCTACTTCGGGCTCACCGTGAGCGATGCCAAGGGCATCCTCATGGAGATGCGCCGCATCCTCTCGGGCTGGGAGGGACTCGCCGAGGAATTCGGAGCCGACCCGAGGGACATCGCCTACATGGCGCCGCTCTTCGAGGAAAACCTTTGAGTAGGCGCGCGCCTGATGCCGCTCCCGGTATCCCTCAGGCGCATTTGGAGCGCCGGAAATGACGAAGGGCAGGATGCTTCACGGCATTCTGCCCTTCTTTTGCGCTGCTACGCTTTTGCTGCGGTCGCGCGTGCGGAGTTCGAACTCAGCGACGGCCGTTGGTGTCCAGACGCATCGAGCCGCCGAAGTCGGTCACGGGGCTCGTGTCATCAGACTTGTTGCGGCGCTTGGGCTGTCGAAGGCATACTTCGACGTGCTTCTCCTTCTTCTTCGCGATGACGGGGTTCGTGTCGACCGTCTCGTAGACCAGAGTCCCTCCTTCTTCCCTCACGGAGGACTGGCGGCGGTACTTCAGGGCGACGGTGCCCGGCGTGCGGCCGCGGTGCGGCTTCTCGGACACATCGGGGCGCTTCGGACGATCGACGCCCGACGAAAACTCCGCCTCCCAGACGTGCGGCGGATCTTCGGACTCGCGCTTGACGGCGGCCTGCGCAAGCTCCTCGGCCGTAAAGGAGACGCCGGGACCGCGGACCATGAGGCCAATGCCGAGCGCATCCAGGACGACCAGCATCTTGTCGAGCTGCACGGTGGGCTTGCCATTCTCGAGCTCGACAAGGAAGCGGCGGCCGACGCCGCAGCAGATCGCCGCATCCGTCTGAGACATGCCCAGACGCTGGCGCGCAAGACGAACCAGTGCGCCAATCTCGGTTGCATTGTGCACGCAGATGCGTCTGGTGCGCCGGACGTGTCGCACGGTGACGTCCGTCGCTCCTGCTTCGTGGTTGCCTTCTGTCATAGTCTCTTCCCTTTATTGCCGCCGTCACCGTCGTTCCGGGTCTTCGCGACAGTGACTTGCGAAATATTTTCACGATAGCGGAAACGGGGTTCCGGCACATCGGAATAGTCTAGGATTATGGCCCATGCTACGATATTTTGCAAACAAAAAAACGCAGTGCATGATGCCTGACGTTATGCACTCCTGTCAGTCGCGCAGGCGTTTGAGCGACTGCTCAAGGTCTGCAATCAAGTCGTCGGGTGATTCCAGGCCCACCGCAATGCGCACCATTCTTGAAAAAGTATTCTCGCGTACTGACCTTGTTCCGTAGCTCGGGATGAGGAGCGACTCGTATCCTCCCCATGAGTATCCGCGCCCAAAGAGCTTCAGCGCATCGACGAAGGGCGCGAGCCTGCCGTCGTACTCGGGCCTGAAGACGACGGCGAAGAGACTCGTCGCACCCGTGTAGTCGCGCTTCCAGATCGCGTGCGAAGGGTCAGACTCGAGCGCAGGCCACCTGACGGTCTCGACCTCGGGGCGCTCGAGCAGCCAGTGCACGATCCGTTCGGCGGACTTTGCCGCATGAGCGACGCGCACGCCCATCGTATGAAGCCCTCTGTAGGCCAGGTAGACGTCGTCGGGCGAAGCCGCCTGACCGAGCCTCACGGCTGTACGGTAGACGGCGGGCCAGACGCGCTCGTTGCAGACGACGACGCCCATGAGCAGGTCGGAGTGGCCCGCGATGTACTTGGTGGCCGCGTGCACGACCATGTCGACGCCATGGTCGAGCGGCTTGAAGTAGAGCGGCGTCGCCCAGGTGTTGTCGATGACGCTCGTCACGCCGTGCCTGCGGCAGGCGGCGGCGATGCCGGGCACGTCCGACATTTCGAAAGAGTGCGAACCCGGATTCTCCATCATGAGGAGCGTCGTCTCGGGCCGCATCATGGCCTCGATCGCCTCGGGCGAGGCTGCGGGATCGAAGAACTCGACGTCAACGCCCATCGTGCGCAGGATCTGCTCGGCGAATTCGCGCGTGGGTCCGTAGATCGAGTCCGAAAAGAGCGCATGACAGCCCGCCCGCACGAACGCAAAGAGCGGCGTCGTCGTGGCGGCCAGGCCCGTCGAAAAGGCCCATGCGCCCGCGGCGTTCGGGCCCTCGAGCGTCTTCATCGCCGAATAAAACGCCTTGTGTGCAGGACCGCCGTAGCTCCCGTAGCAGGGCTTGCCGTCCCGGCAGGCCATCTCGTCATGGACGCGGTCCATCATGTCCTCGCAGGACGTGTGAAGCACCGTCGAGGCGCGCACCACGGGCGGATTGACGTATCCCCACTCCGGGTCCCAGTCGCGGCCCGCGTGCACGAGCTGCGTTGCGGCATCAAGATCCTTCATCGGCACGGCTTTTCCTCCTTCTTCGAATGCATGACAAAACGGCGGTCGAAGCCTGAACTCCGCCGCCGTCACCCGCCTTCGGGCGGGATGCGTTCTCATATTCTCGCACGCCTGAGCCCGCGAGAGCCCCGAGCCGCACTCTGGGCTTCTATCGCGCTCAGTCCTCGTTGGGCACGACCGCCCATGCGCGGACCGGGAAGCCCGGGAACTTGTCGAATTTCGGGAGACCCACGAAGATCACGCCGCCCGTCGAGGGCAGCTTGTCGAGGTTCGCCATGACCTCGACCTGATAGTGATCGGACTCGAGCACGTACTTCTCGCAGTCGAGCCCCCCTCGCCCGCACGTCGGCCGAACCGTCCGTGTCGAGAGTCTCGTGGCCCACCGCCGTGACGCCGCGCTCCTCGAAGAGGTACTTGAGGGCGTCAAGGCCCAAGCCCGGACAGTGCGCGACGCCGTCGGCGTCGAAGTTGTTCATGTCGCCGCCTTCCATCCGGTGGTACCAGTCGCTCGAGAAGGCGACGAAGCTATCTGCGGGAATCTCGCCGTGCTCGGCCTCCCAGCGCTTGATGTCGTCGACATGCACGATGAATTCGGGATCGGCCGCGACCTTGTCCTCGAAGTGCAGCACGAAGAGCGGGAGCATCAGCTCCTCGAGCTCAATGCGCTCGAGCGTGCGGCGGCCCTCGACGAAGTGTTCGGGCGCATCGACATGCGTGCCGTACTGCGTCACGAACGTGACCTCCTCGACGTGAAAGCCCGACTCGGCCACCGTGTAGCGGGTCTCGGTCCTCATGGCGGGAAACGGCCCGAAGCGCTGGATGCCGGGATGGACGAGATGGGTGAGGTCGACGATTCGGCCGGCCTTGAGGACGCCGAGGGCGTCGACGATCGCATTGCGGGTCATGGCAGGGTCTCCTGAAGGGGAAGCTGTTGTCGTGTGCATTTTCGCTACCTTTTCCGACGGACTTTCAGACTAGCTTGGCCCAAAATCACCCGCCTGTCTCCAGGCCAAACTACCTGCGACAAATCACCTGCACCGCCGCAAAAAGGCGACGCACACTCTGCATGCAAAATGTTTGCGCGAGCCCCCTATTTTCCGCCGCCCCTGAAGAAGCGCCTGACGGCGCGTCCGATCCGCCAGAAGAAGTCGAGAATGCGCTGCAGGATGGTGCGGTGACGCCTGCGCCAGAGCCAGGGCGCCTCGGGATTGCGCTCCGCCCAGAGCCCGCGTCCCGCGCGCCTTGCGCACGCCTCGGCCGCGAGATAACGCCCGCGGACCTCCTTCGGGAGCGCCCACAGGTACGTGCGGTAGGCCCAGGCCTCGCCTTCTTCGACCATGACGAGTCCCGCATCGACGCCGTCCGCGGTCACGGTGCTCACCCATCGGCCGTATCGGTCGGCCGCAACGCTCCTCACCTTCACGACTCTTCCCTGCAGCATGGCGCGAAGCCGCCTCTCCGACTCGCGGCCGCGCGCTTGTGCCGTCTCGGGCGCATCCATGCCCGCAATCCTGAGCTTCACACGGCCGAAGCAGCCGCGAACGATGATCGAGTCACCGTCACAGACGTGCTCGACCCTTGCCTCGAAGACGAGCGGAAAGCGCCTGCGCCTCGAGAGATGACGGACAAGCCAGAGCAGAAGAAGAACGATGAAGCCGCCCATCACGAGGACGGCGGGTGCGGGCGCGCCCGTCACGGCCGGCCTCCGAAGAATCTTTCAGTTTGTTTTCCCGATGCGCGCATGGTTGTCTTTCGTTACACGTTCTGCGTTTTCCTTGCGAAATGAGGGATGCGAAACGAGAAGCCTTCTCAATAGAATGTTTCCACGGCCTTCGCCCTGCCGCGAAGGCGCTCTCAAAACCGCATTTTCTTTTTTCGCGTGCCGTATTATGGCCGCTCCGAGGAGAGAACACATGAAGAAGACGCTTGCCGCCCTTGCCGGCGCACTTGTCGCCCTGCCCGTCCTTGCCGCCGGCCCGCAGGGCTTTGCCGCGGCGCCTCAGGCCCAGGGTCCGAAGGGCTTCGACACCGAGCCCGCCACCACCGTCGCCGCCGTGCTCGAGTCCGGGAAGGACCACCAGATCGTCACGCTGCGCGGCAAATTCACCGAACACGTCCGCGGCGACAAGTACGTCTTCACCGACGACAAGGGCGCCTCCATCAGGGCCGAGCTCGATCATGACCGTGACTGGTCCATGATCACGAAGGACGCGCCCGTCGAAATCCGCGCCGAGGTGGACAAGGACTGGACCGAAATCGAACTCGACGTCCTCTCCGCAAAGCCGCTCTGAGGCTTTCCGCCGCCATGAACGACAACGCCCGCGGGCCTTCCGGTCTGCGGGCGTTTTGTCATTCGCGACGAAATCCGGCGTGAAACTTCGTCAGATGAACTGCGAGACGACGATGCCGGCCACGAGAAGCGTCACGTTGTACGCGAGGAAGGTCGGCACGCAGGTGTCCCAGATGTGGTTGTGCTGGCCGTCGGCGTTGAGGCCGGACGTGGGGCCGAGCGTGGAGTCGGAGGCGGGGGAGCCCGCGTCGCCCAGGGCGCCCGCGATCGTCATCAGGAGGATCGTGGCGGGGACGGAGAAGCCCACGGCCGTGCAGAGCGGAACGTAGATGACGGCGAGGATGGGCACCGTGCCGAACGACGTGCCGATGCCCATCGTGACGAGCAGGCCGATGAGCGTGATGATCGTCGCGGCGACCCACTTGCTTTCGCCCATGAGGGGCACGACGCCCTCGATGAGCGAGTTGACGGCGCCCGTTTCCTTGAGGATCGCGGCATAACCGCCCGCAATCAGCATCACGAAGGCGATGAAGCCCATCATGGAAATGCCGCTCGCGATGTGGTCGTCAAGCTTCTTGAACTGGAAGGCGCCGCCCGCGAGCATGATGATGAGGCCGAGCAGCGCGGCAAGCGGCAGGCTCTCGAGCATGATCTGCACTGCGACGGCGGCGACGATCGCGCCGAGCGTGACCCAGTGCCTGAGACCGAAGCGGATCTCCTCCTCGGACTCCGTCACGCCCACGACGGGCTTGTCGAGATAGGTGCGGGGACGGCGGGTGAAGTAGAAGACGGCGAGCACGAGGCCGACGACCATCGAGAGGCCGGCGATCCAGGCCACCGACGCCACGTCCGCCACCGTCACGGCCATGCCGTTCTGCGTCATGGACTGCGCGACGATGCCCTGGAAGATGAGGCCGAAGCCGATGGGCAGCGACACGTACGGAGCCGTGAGGCCGAAGCCGAGGGCGCAGGAGACCGCACGGCGGTCAAGCTTCATCCTGTTCATGAGCTTGAGCAGCGGCGGAATCAGAAGCGGAATGAAGGCGATGTGCACGGGCACCACATTCTGCGAAAGGCAGGCGATGAACGCCAGGCCGAAGCAGAAGACAAGCGGCCTGCCGCCCATCTTGGCGCCGATCCAGCGCACGAGCATCTGCATGAGGCCCGTGTGCGCGATCGCCACGGCGAAAGTGCCCAGAAGGATGTAGGAGAGCGCGGTCGTCGCGTTGGCGCTGAAGCCGCCCGAGAGCAGCTCCATCGACTTCGTGAGGCCGAGCCCGCCCGTGAGACCCGCGACCAGAGAGGCCGCAATCAGAGCGAGAAGAACATTGACGCGCGCAAGGCAGAGCGCGCAGAGCACGACGACCGATATGACGATCGGATTGAGGATGAATTCCACGGCTGGACTTCCTTTTCTATTCTGTCTTCTGTCAGGATCCCGCTGCCGGCGGACGCCCTCGGGGAACGGTGGCGCCCTTTTGCGGGACATACGCGTTCGATTATGACACAGCCCGCAACGATTCCACACATCCCGAAGGATGTCTTTTCCTAACCCAAAAGACGGAGAATCCCCAAAACACCCGCCGCAGAGCGCCGGAGCCCGAAATTCACGTGCACGCAACGACCACGGGCGCCCGTCGTGCAAGGCGCCCGCATCTGCCGAAGCCCCCGCGGCGGGGCCTGCGTCAGAACTCGCGCATGTAATCGATGATGTCCGGCGCAGCCATGGCGCTCGCCGCGGCCATGTCGGGATCGCGAAGCCTCCACCACCTGCCCGACTCCTTGTCGAGCATGAAGCGGTCGGTGTAGAGCATCATGTTGTCGAGACAGTCGCTCCTGAACTCCTCGGCCATCACGATGGTCTCCTCGTCAGTCGTCCCCGTGTAGGCGAGCCTGACCTCCTCGTCGTCGACCTTCCCCAGCGGCACGCCGTTGTCGACGAGCACCTTCTTGATGGCCCACCAGTAGGGACCGTAGGAAAGATAGCGGCGCGGATCACTCTCGAGCCTCTCCCGAATGACGCGGACGGCATTGCCGACGAGATCGTCGTGCCCCTTGAACTTCATCAGGTTCGACTTATAGCTCTTGAGACGCTCCTCAATAAATGACGGTTGGAACTTGTAGGCGGTGTATTCCATGTCTTTGACTCCAGATTCAGGAGGAGAGCGCGGGCCCTGACATGGCGCCCCCTGCGGATCCCCCTCCGTTTTCTTCAGTATCGGCCCCCATGCGTCAACTCCTGACGCAGTCGGAACGGCGTCCCGAAGACGCGCTTGTGCGTCACGAACTGACGCACTGTCTCCTAACATGGCGCACTGCATCATCAAGAGAATCATCGCCATGACCGTCATTCTTCCGCATACCGTCCTTCCGAACGCCTCTGCCGCAACGCTTCTGCCTTCCGAAAGGCATCCCGTCGCCGCACGTCCCGTCCTGCACGCCCCGCTCTTGCCCGAACTCTCGAAGCTTCTTGCTCGCCTTCCCGTACAGGACGACGCCGAAGCCCTTCGCAAGAGCCTTTTCCATGCAGGAACGCATTTCAATCCCGACCTTCTCACGTCGGAGGCGGAGCGCCGCGCGAGGCTCGAAGGCGTGCATGCGGCGCTCGACAGGGCCGAGTCCCTCGTCTTTCTCGACACCGAATCGACGGGCGGGCGCAACGGGCGCCTCATCGAGGTGGCCCTCGTCGAGACGGACGTCGAGCAGAACATCACGGGTGGCCTGCACTTTCGGTGCAACCCGCACCGCCGCTCCCAGGCTCGTGCAAGGCGCGTGCACGGCATTCAGGACTGCGAGCTCGAGCACTGTCCCGAGTTTGCGGCCCGTGCGGACGAGCTGCTCGAGGCCGTGCGCGGCAAGACCGTCGTGATCCATGACCGCACGATGGACCTTCTCTGGCTCAACCGGGAGCTTCAGGCCGCACGTCCCGGCGCGCCGAGATTTGAGGACTGCTGCACCGTCATCGACTCGTTCGTGCTCGCCAGGGCGATTCCGTCGGAGCGCCGCCGCAACGGGCTCGACGCTCTGCTCGAATGGTACGGACTCGGTGCTCGAGGGGGACACCACGACGCCTACGGCGACGCAGCCCTCCTCTCCCGCGTCTTCTTCGAACTGTGGTGGGACCTCGACGAATGGCTCTACGGAGAATGAGAACGGGAAGGAACTCAAGACGCAAAAAGGAAGGGCCCGCCTTCTCATCGGCTGATGAGAGGGCGGGCCCCTTTTTGTCATGGCAACCTTCGCCGCGGCATGACGGACGTCATGCCTGCGGCGTCAGTCGGACATCAGAAGGCGTGGCGAACGCCGATGGTGGCGCGCCAGTCCTCGTCGACTTCGGCGCCGGACGTGCGCTCAAGGTCGGCCCAGACGTAGGTCTGCTTCGTGATGTTGAAGTTCGCACCCACGGCGTACTCGACCCAGGTGTCCTTGCCGTCGACTTCGATCGGATCGGCAGCGGTGCCGGCGGCGTTAACAGCCGTGAACCTGCCGTCGCCCATGAACTCGTGCGCAACGCCGAAGCGGGCGTACACGCCGCCGCGGCCCTGCGAGCAGTTCAGGCCCGCGGTCGCGCCGATGCGGCCGACCATGGAGTCGTAGTCGTCGATACCGAGCGTGTTGCTGTTGGCCTTGAACGTTTCGCCGTCAACGCGCGTATAGGTGAGCTCGGCGGACGGTTCGGCGTAGAACGCGTCCGTCAGGTCGAAGCGCCAGCCGAATTCGCCCGAGAGCGAGAGCATCAGCTGATCGTAGTTCGTCTTGTAGGTGCGGGTGGCGAGATCCGTGTCCACCGTGCCCACGCGGCCGATCACGTCGGCGAACTGGCCGGCTTCGCCGAACCACATGCCGTAGGCGGCGAGGCTGTAGGCGTCGGTGTCGGCGGAGATGCCGGACATATCGGCGTCGCCCTGCGTGTAGCTGAAGGACAGGCCGAGACGGGAGCCGTAGGCGGCAAGCGCCGTGTCGGCACCGACCTGGACCTTGTTGAACTTGTTCTCGAACTCACCGCCGGAGAAGCGGCCGCCGTCATAGCGGGCCCAGACGCCGGTGGCGCCTTCGGACGAGCGAATGTCGCCCAGGCGCTTGCGAAGGTCGTTCGACTCGATGCGGGCAATCTGCATCGGCGTCCTCATCGCGAATTCGGCGATGCGGACGTTGTTCATATTGACGCTCGTCGTGACGTCCTCGAGCTTGCCCTCTTCGTTGATCGTGCCGGTCGTTTCGCCGAACACGTCGCCGGACTCGAGCTTGAGATCGGTGTTCTTGAGAACATCGGCACCGGTCTTGTCGCCGACAGTGATCATGGAGGCGAGCTCATTGAGATCGCCCGCAACGTCGTCGTTCACGGAGCCGCTGCCCGTGATGCTGTCGATCAGGGGCTTGTCCTTGTCAGCGGTTCCTTCATTGCCGTTCTTTGCAATATTGACGGACGCGTCGGAGGTGGCGAAGTAGAAGCTGTTGCCCGTGCCGGTCAGCTTTTCGAGGTTGAGCTGAGTACCCGTCTGGGGAGCGGCTTCGTCGAAGGTCTGGACCTTGGGACTGTTGGGGGCGTCGAAGAGCGAGATCCTGACTCCCGTAGCCTGCAGTTTCTCGAGCTCAACCTTGCCGTGGACGTTCAGCGTCGAATCCTTGCCGAGGATCGATTCCGTGGCGGTGACGTTCACGAGCGTCATGTCGGTCAGGACCGTGGCAACGGCACCGGCGATCTCGAGCGGGGTGTAATGCCACTCAATGATGTTGTTGGAGTTGGTCGGAGACTTCGTCCCTTTCAAGGCGGCATGGGTGCCGTAGATACCGCCCTCGACCTTGACGCCCTCGACCCTGACGGTGGCGTGGTCAACCTCGACGCTGCCGCCGGAGCCGCCAAGGCTGTCCATACGCCTGACGCCACCCGCGAAAATGCTGTCGTTGACCACGAGGGCCTTGTCCTTGGCGATGACGCTGAGGTTGGCTTCCGTTACGAAGGAATGCGTCCTGTGCCCCGACGCCAGACCGCCGGCAACGATGGCGTGATTGAACGTACCGCCTTCAATCGTCACGTTCGTCGTCCCGACCGTGGTCTTTGCACCCTTGTTGGCATAGCCGTAGTTGACAATGGCAGCGCTGCCGCCCACAATGGCACTGTTGAATGTGCCGTCCTTAATCGTGACGTGGGTGGCGCCGATCTCCGACTCGGCAGAGGCGTCGATAATGCTACTGAAAGAGCCCCCGTGCTTCATCAGGTCGCCGCCAAGCACGAAAAGCTCCGTAGCGTTGCCAACTTCTCCCTCAACACCGAAGGAACCGTCGTTGATGGTCACGTTGCAACTGCGCTCTTGTTGTTGCGGACGAGCTTCTGGTTGTCCATGCCCCCCGTACCGCCGATAACGGATCTACTAACGGTGCCGTCGTTGATCACGACATGCGTGTTCTGCACTGCGGAATGGTCGACCACATCCCCATTAGAGGTATAGTGGCCGCCGAACACCATGCCCCAATCGCCGCTCTCAACGGTCACCGTGTTGTTGAGCGCAGCCTTCTTTGCAGCTTCGCTCCAGTTCCTCCAGCCGCCGAGCAAGCGGTATTCATCTTTCTTCTGTACATCAGCATGCGTCACCGTCTTATCCTGGCCTTGAGCGTCAACATACTCGGTAGCCTGAACGCCTGCCGAGAACGCCAGAGCGCTTGCAACAGCAACGGCCACAGCGGCCTTCCTGCCCGTCTGATGGGACTTCGTCATCTCGTTGACAACCGTCATGGCGCCGCGAGCCCTGTTAAAGACAATCTTGAATGTAGAATTCATTTCACCATTCCTCTTGTTATGTTTGACAACCGTGCCGTAGCACAATGTGCGGCGAAGTTTCCGCGATTTCATGTCTCCCGCATAGGCGGGGAAACCCTATCCCCTCCCCCTCTGGAAACTTAAGCGGTCGAAATGTAACAGTATTTTTCGTTGCCTTCTACTTCATTGTATTTGTTGCTGATTTACCACACAAGACCGTTTTCTAAGCCTCACCATTCCTGAAGCCGAGAAAACTCCATGTCCAAAAGCACCGTCGCCCCATCCGGGCGATCCCGAATGAATAAAAAAAGCCGATCCCGAATGAGTATTCGGAATCGGCTTTTGTTTTGGGTCGACGGTCGGCTTAGTAGTCGAAGAGGACCGGCGTACGGTTTTCCTTGGCGAACTTCATGGCGCGCCAGAAGATCGAGAAGGCGAACTTGGCGAGGGACTCGGTGCTGTAGGTCTCCTTCTTGCCGTCCTCTGCCCCCGTCTCGACGTCCTTGAGCGTCTTGGCGGGATAGCCCTCGGTTTCGGTCCACGAGAGAATCGTCTCCTCCTTGGCGAGCCAGCAGATCTCGTTGATGTGCTCGAGTTCCTGCTCAAGCGCACCGAGCGTGCCGATCATCACCTCATTGCCCGTGGGCATCGGACCGCGGAAGACCATCGTGGACTTCGTGATCGGAACCCAGACCATCACGCTGCGGAAAAGCGAGTAGACGTGCTCGTGGTCCTCGGCGAGGCGCTTGATGAGCGGATGTTCCGTGAAGTCCCAGCCCTTTTCGAGCGTTTCGGGAATCGTCTCCTCGTACGTGTGGGCGGCCGTCACGAGCAGCATCGCGCCGAAGGCGTCCCAGTCGGGCTTGTCCGTGTAGTAGGCCTTGTCGTTGCTCTCCTCCCAGGTCTCGGGAAGCTGGTTTTCAGGCGTCACCGCCTGAAGCATCTCGTCACGCCATGCACAGACGATCTCCTGCACCTCCTCCGGGGAGAGCTTCTCCTCGTCCTCGGCCTCCGTGCGCTTGAAGTCGACGCCGTTGGCTTCGGCCCAGGCCTCCACGACCGTCTTCCAGTTGCGGGTGTAATAGCGGGTGAAGGTGCCCGCGTACAAGTCGAGTCCCATCTTCGGTCTCCTAAATCTGATTTCGCCGGACAACCACTATATATAAGGGGTTTCTGCCGTCCGTTCTCCATGATGACGAAAGGATACAGACATTTGCGCGAATGCGCCTGAACGGCGATGGCACCTGCCTTCTCGACGCCCCTGCCCTTCCCGGGAGATCCGCATAAGGGTTTTCCACGGGAGGGACATCCCGAAACTTGAGCAGGATCCCCCCCCTTCCAAGGGTTTTGGTCGTTCCTGCAACTGATGCAGGTCAAGGTGCCCCCAGAGAGGCGCTCTTCCCAACGCCTGTCTTTGGTATCCTTGCGGGTATTTGCCACTCATGTACGACACCAGGATCGTCAAACAAAGGATAAATCAATGAGCAACGCCACCTTCTCCAGGAAGCCGCTCGTCGCGGCCGTACTGACCACGCTTGCCGTCTTCTCCGCAGGCGCCATGGCCGGCAACGGGGATCAGGAAGTCCACAAGAACGTCACGCTGACCGTCGGCACTGGCGACAAAACCGTCGCCGCCACCATCCAGGACGAACAGACCTGGAACGAAGACTGGGCCAAGAAGTTTGACAAGGACTTCAAGAACTCCGAAGGCAAGGTCACGATTAATAGTGGTACGGGTGGTAACCAGATCACGATCAGCAAGGGCGCGGACGAGAAGACTGCCGGCAAGCTCACCAACAGCCTCTCCAGCCTGACGCTCAACGTCGGCCTTGACGTCGCTGAAGGCGGCACGTTCGTCAACAACGGCACGCTCGAAGCCAACAAGGCGATCACGGTCAACGGCTCCCTCGTCAACACGGGCACGCTCAAGATCAACGACAATCTGACGATCAACGGCAGCTTCGACAACACCAAGGACAAAGGCAAGATCGAAGTCACGGGCACGGGCAGTGACAAGAAGACTGTGGTGATCAATGCTCTCTCCGCGCACGAAAATCTTGAGGCCGCCCCCGCCTCCGTCGTCATGGGCGACATCACGCTCACGAACGCCACCCTGACGAACAACGACAAGGGCTACAAGCTCAAGACCGAAGCCGACAAGAAGGAAGGCGAAGACGACAAGAAGCCCGAAACGCGCGTCCGCGTGACCTACGGCAAGGTCACGCTCAATGAAGACGGCAATTTCGTCAATATCGAAGGCGCTCTTGACAGCGGCTCCAGCCTCACCATCACCAAGGTTGCCGGCACGGCACAGATCAACGGCACATCCACCTGGGGCACCATCAACGCCCAGAAGAACGGTGCCGTCACCGTCGGTGACAAGGGCACTCTCTCCGTCGACCACCTTGTGTACGACCATGATGCCGGCACTAGCGCCACTAGCGCCACCATCGCCGACCTCGTTTCCGTGGCCAAGGGCGGCACGTTCACCGTCAACAAGGGCTTCACCGTGGGCTCCTTCGCCGAGAACGGCAAGTTCGACCTTTCTCAGGGGAAGAACCAGTACCTCGCCTCCGGCGCCTCCCTCACCTTCGGCAAGGCTCAGGCCTTCAAGCAGATTGACGACAACAAGGACACCAACAACGGCAAGATCGTTGCCGATGGCGACTACAATAAGGGCACCGTCACGCTCTCCGGCTATGCGGCCGAATGGAAGAAGCCCGCCCAGAGCACCGCAGAAGGCGATGCCGACACGGACAAGAAGGGTTCTTGGGATGTCACCAAGTTCGGCTCCGTCACGGTCTACAACAACGCCCAGCTCGAGATTTCCGGCAGCAAAGTCAACGACTTCGCCGACCATGGCTATACGCCTTCCCTGTCGCTCGGCAGCCTCACGCTTGCCTCGACGTCCCTCAAGGTGACGCCGTCCTTCAAGGTTGAAAAGCTCACGGGCTTCATCAAGACCGCCCTTGAAAAGGTCAACGACGGCATCACCGATGACGACAAGAAGATCAAGCTCGACACCTCCAAGTGGACGAAGGACGACTACGCCAAGAACCTCGAGAAGTTCCTCGGCACGTTGACCAAAGAACAGAAGGAGAAGTTCACGACCTCCTACGACGAGTCCATCAAGGATGAAACCGACAAGCTTGCCATCGGCGAAGCCACTGTCGATGCGGTTCAGAAGATCACGAACAGCGACGTCGCCATCGGCTCGATCACGTTTGCCACGACCGAGACCTCCGTCCCGGCCGACATGTCGAAGCTTGACACGACCGTCGCCACCGCCGAAGGCGATGAAAAGCCGGCCGACCGCGGCTCCGTCAATGTCGACGCCATCACTCAGGCCAAGGGCACCTAGACGCTGAACATCGAAGGCAAGTCCCGCGTTGAAGTCGGCTCCCTCTCGCTCGGCAACGGCACGCTCAACATCAAGGGCTCCGACGTCATCATCCACAAGACCGACAAGATCAACGGCACGCTGACGGCTGAATCCGGCTACCTTGGTCTCAACGTCGCCACGTCCATGGCCGACAAGGTCAAGGCCGACACGACGACCACCAAGACCACTCCGAACTTCGTCCTTGAAGTCGGCGCGCCCGTCGTATTCGGTGAAGATGCCAAGGTGACCTTCGGTGGTGTTGCCACGACCAAGACTGCCGACACGAACCCCGATGCTCAGGCTCCGAAGTACGGCGCCCAGCTCACGTTTGCCGGCGACACGACGCTCAAGTTCGACGCCGCCAACTTCAACCGCACCGCGCTCTTCACGGCCGAAGGCCTCAAGGGCAAGATCACGAACAATGGCAAGGTTACGCTTGATGGCGATAACCTCACCTGGGGTGCCTACAAGCTCTTCGAGAACTTTGAACAGAAGGATGCCTTCACTACGGAAGAGGGTAAGGAAAACCTTCTTGTGGGCAATCTCACCGCCGCCGACGCCTGGAAGAACCAGGTCGGCAACAATTTCGAGATCAAGCAGAACTCCGAAGGCGACTGGATGATCGTTGCCGGCGGCACGTCCGTCGAAGGCTCCGGCCTCAACGTCTCCGCGAAGAACCTCGTCTCGAAGATCTTCGCCGGCGAACGCTCCACGGGTGCCGACACCCAGCTGATCAACCAGATCCTCTCCACGGGCGCCTCGCTCCAGGAGATCAGCAGCATGATCAACTCCGTGACGGGTCTCGGCGCCATCTCCGGCGTCAAGGCCATGACGGTTGACTTCCAGGGCTACACGGCCGACATGATCGAGCATCATGCCGCCACGATGCCCAGGGAAATGGGCGGCTGGTGGGTCCAGCCTCTGGGCGCCCGTCTGAAGACGGACGACCTCTCCATGGGCGGCTCCGCGTACGGCTACTCCCTTGACACCTACGGCATCATGGGCGGCTTCGACACCCATTTGAAGAACGGCTGGACGATCGGTGCCGCCGCCTCCTACCAGTCGGGTGATGCCGACGGCGAAGGCGACGTCCTCCCCGTCTCGACCGATGTCAAGAACGTCGGCCTGCACCTCTGGGGCTCCCGCATGTACGGTGAGACGAACGTCATCGGCACGCTCTCCTATGTGACGACCGACGGCGACGTGACGATGCAGCTCGGCAACCTCGCGCTCGCCTCCGAACTCAAGGCCAAGGCCCTCTCCGCCGGCATCCGTGCCGAACGCGAGTTCAAGACGGGTGCCTTCACGCTGACGCCGCACGCCGGCGCCCGCATCTCGATCGTCGACATGGACGACTATGAAATCGCCGCCGGCACCACGAAGCTCTTCGACGTGTCCGAAGACAAGGCCACGATCTTCGAAGTGCCCGTGGGCGTAACGGTCCAGACTCCGTCCTTCATGTTCCAGACCTTCGAGGTCAAGCCCTATGTTGACGTCACGCTCCGCGGCCGCTTCGGCGACACGGAATCGTCCTACACGCTTGAAGGCTCCTCCACGACCGACACGATCGACTACGACGTTTCGGGCAGCTTCGTGGGCGACCTCAAGGTCGGCTACATGTCCACCTACAAGAACCTCAACCTCGGCATGAGCTACGGTCTCTCCGCCGGTGACGCCGGCCGTCAGAACCACGCCATCGAGGCCACGATGCGCGTCGACTTCTAATCGACCGCTCACGGTTCCGACCTGACGAAACGCCCGGTCCTCCTCACGGAGGGCCGGGCGTTCTTTCATTCGTACACTTCCTTCCTACCGCCCGTCACTGCCTTCGACGGGCTGTTTCGCGGCTCCTGCCGCTCCTCGGATCCTAAAAGTCGTTCAAAACGGTCACGATACTCAAGTGAAAATGACGTTTTGATAG
>ERZ831634.1612-NODE-1612-length-22744-cov-3.807043_pt1 | contig 22744 bp, 19 predicted proteins | sample MGYA00519953_ERZ831634 | MGnify/ENA primary metagenome ERZ831634 (study PRJEB31850, sample SAMEA3708718) | human gut metagenome | biome: human gut; feature: human-associated habitat; material: faeces | place: China | collected 2014 ... | reverse complement strand
GCGTCGCCTTGGTAAGGCGGAGGTCGGGGGTTCAAGTCCCCTAGACAGCTTAGTAGCGTAGACTTAGGTTTGAGTCTACGCTATTTTAGAATGACGCAAAAATATTTCAACAGATGGAAGAGGAAGAAAATGCAAAACAGGAAAAAAATTTTTAAGTGTATGCTGTTTGTCTGTGCTCTTTTCGTACTGGCAGGAGTGTTCGGAGGAGTAGCAGGAAAGGCAAAGGAGAAGAAAACATTTACAGTAGGATTTGATGCAGCATTTCCACCATATGGTTATCAGGATGATAGTGGAGAATATGTTGGTTTTGATCTGGATCTGGCACAGGAAGTCTGTAACCGCAGAGGATGGACTTTAAAGAAACAGCCGATTGACTGGGATTCTAAAGACATGGAATTAAAATCCAACACGATTGACTGTATCTGGAACGGTTTTACCATGAATGGCCGTGAAGACAAATATACCTGGACAGATGCCTATGTAGACAATTCACAGGTTGTATTGGTAAGCAAGGAAAGTAATATCAAAAAATTATCAGATCTTGCAGGAAAGATCGTCGTTGTGCAGGCAGATTCTTCCGCAAAAGAAGCATTAGTCGGGGATGATGCGACAAAAGAGAATAAAGACCTTGCGGCTTCCTTTTCTAAGATGCAGGAAGTAGCGGATTATAACAGTGCGGTTATGAATCTCGAATCAGGTGCAGTCGATGCGATCTGCATGGATATTGGTGTTGCAAAATACCAGACCGGAAAACATAAATCATTGACGATCCTGGATCAGAAGATTTCTTCAGAAGGATATGGTGTCGGTTTTTATAAAGGAAATACCAAGCTTCGTGATCAGGTTCAGGAGACATTAAATGAGATGGCAGCCGATGGAACTGTGGATAAGATCGCGCAAAAATATGCAGACTATAATCTGCCGGAGTGTGTTTGCATTGGAAAGAACACAGACGTAAAAGAAACAACGTCCGCTCAGAAAGAAAAGGTTTCAAAGAATACAGACAGTGATACAGCACAGGAAGAGCATGTCGGTTTTGTCGGTAAGATGAAGCAGGGATTTGCGAATTTCGGAAATATAACAAAACAATTGTGTAAAGGATTTGGTGCAACATTGTCGATCTTTTTCCTGACAATGATCATTTCGCTTCCTTTAGGTCTGCTTGTGACCTTTGGAAGAATGACAAAGATTACACCGATCCGCTGGATCACAAAAATATATATTTCTATTATGCGTGGTACGCCATTGATGCTTCAGCTTCTGGTTGTATTCTTTGGTCCATATTATCTTTTTGGTATCAAGCTTGCCTCAACGGTTCCGCATTATCGTTTTATTGCGGTGATCATTGGTTTTTCATTGAATTATGCGGCTTATTTTGCAGAAATCTATCGTAGCGGAATTGAGAGCATTCCGGCAGGTCAGAGAGAAGCAGCTAAGTTGCTCGGATATACAAGAGGACAGACATTTGCCAAGATCATTCTGCCACAGATGATTAAGAGAGTTATGCCACCGGTTACTAATGAGATCATTACTTTAGTAAAAGATACTTCTTTAGCATTTGTATTATCGTATATGGAGATGTTTACAATGGCACAGCAGATTGCTGCAACATTAACAAATGTAATGCCAATCTTTGTAGCGGGTGTATTCTACTATATCTTTAATTATCTGGTAGCATTTGTAATGGAACTGATCGAGAAGAAGTTAAATTATTATCAATAAAAGTAATCTGGATCGTGTCAGGTGACGTATCAAAACGTAACAAATCAAAAGGCATGTCTAGCTGGGGAGGAAACTATGTCTATATCTGTTTTAGAAATGAAAAATGTACGAAAAAGCTTTGGTTCGCTCGAAGTTTTAAAAGATATTTCTTTGAATGTAAAAGAAGGAGAGGTTGTTTCAATCTTAGGACCATCCGGTTCGGGTAAATCAACATTACTTCGTTGTGCGACACAGCTTGAAACGATGACATCGGGAAATCTTTCTTATATGGGAGAGACGGATCCAAAGAAAATGATGCCATATTATGGATTGGTATTTCAGAATTTTAATCTGTTTCCACATTATTCTGTGATGAAAAATATTACAGACGCTCCGATTCATACACAAAAGCGCAATAAAGAAGAAGTCTATCAGCAGGCAGAAGCTTTGCTTAAAAAGCTTGGACTCGAAGGAAAAGAAAATGCATATCCATGCCAGCTTTCAGGTGGTCAGCAGCAGCGAGTAGCGATTGCAAGAGCTTTGGCGATGAAACCGAAGATGCTTTTCTTTGATGAGCCGACATCCGCTTTGGATCCTGAGCTTACAGCCGAGATCTTAAAGGTTCTTTTGCAACTTGCTAAAGATAAAATGACAATGGTGATCGTAACACACGAAATTGATTTTGCACGTCATGTATCCGACCGGGTTGTCTTTATTGATGGTGGAGTGATTGTAGAAGAAGGAAAGCCGGAAGACGTGATCGATCATCCTTCTAATGAAAGAACGCAAAACTTTTTAAAAAAGCTACAGCGAGGATAAAAATTTTGTAAAGTACAGCAAGAAAAAGAAACGGGGAATTTAATGAGCAAAAGTACATGTAGTGCTTCCTTTGGCAGCAGTGAAGATAAAATCTGGTCTTTGATCACCGGGCAGTCGGATCATACATGGCGGACTGATCTGCTTCGGATTGAAGAAGGAGAAAAAAAGTATTCTGTTGTTGAATATTATAAGAATGGTGATGTTGTGACAGCAGAGGTCAGTATGACTATTCCGCATCAGCGTTATGAATGTCATATAAAAGGCAGCGGCTACGAGGGAAAAAGAATCTTTTCACTTATGAAAAAAAACAGCCGGACGATCCTTTCTATGGAAGAAGTGATCTGTCGTAGTAAAAGAAAGTCTAGAGAGAAGATTACGCTACGTGTACGTTTCAGCCTTTTCTTTTTAAAATCATATTTAAAAAAGAGACAGAAAAGGTATATTGAGGATCTGTACAGGGCATTGAACGAAGAACCGGGGAGTTGCAGCTGGCACTAAATAAAGCTCATGCTTAGAGAATAGATAGACGATAAGATTCAGAAAAAAAAGATAAAAACAGTAAATGGAATTTTCGGAAAGGACAGAAAAATGGTAGTTACAAAATATTCCTTGATAGGCGCAATCTTACAATATTATCCTAGTGCAGAACAATGCTTTAATGAAATGGGGATGCATTGTGTATCCTGCCATATGTCACCGCGAGAAACATTAGAACAGGCATGTATGACACATCAGTGTGATGTAGAGGAACTGATCGCGAAATTGGATCATCATATTAACGGAGAAGCAGAAGCATAGGAAAGATAAGAGCAGATATCGTATGCAAACCGGAAGTATAGGAAAGGTAATAATACCTTTTTATAACAGAAAGCCGGCAATATCAGAAAATGCATAGGATTAGTAGGAGGAATTACAAATGACAGCAACATTTTGGTCTGTGTTACCACCGATCATTGCGATCGTATTGGCATTGTTCACAAAAGAGGTATACAGTTCTCTTTTGATCGGAATTATTATGGGAGGACTATTATATTCTGCCGGAAACCCGATCAAAGCAATTGAGATTGTTTTTGGTATTATGTCTGATAAGATTGGTGATAATGCATATATTTTAGTTTTTTTAGTATTGCTTGGAATATTAGTTGCATTGATCACGAAGTCCGGTGCATCAAGAGCTTATGGTAAATGGGCATCGACAGCGATCAAATCAAGACGTGGAGCATTAGCGGCAACAAGCTGTCTTGGTGCGTTGATATTTGTAGATGATTATTTTAATTGTCTTACCGTAGGAACGGTAATGCGTCCGGTAACGGATAAATATAAAGTAACCAGACAGAAGTTAGCCTATATTATCGATGCAACGGCAGCACCGGTATGTATTCTGTCACCCATCTCAAGCTGGGCGGCAGCAGTCAGTACATCGCTGCCAAAAGACAGTAAGATTGATGGATTTTCACTTTTTTTGCATACGATCCCATTAAATATGTATGCTATCTTTACATTGATCTTTCTGATATTTTTGATCTGGCTGGATCGTGATTTTTCGCGCATGAAAAAAGCAGAGATCGATCAGTATACAGCAGAAGAACGAAAGAAAATGGACAATGATGTATCTGTTATCGGAAAAGGAAAAGTAAAAGATTTGGTACTCCCAATCGCTGTGCTGATCATAAGCTGTATTACGATGATGCTTTATACAGGTGGCCTGTTTACAGGAAAGAGTGTGATCACGGCATTTTCCGATTGTGAAGCATCAAAAAGTCTTGTAATTGGCTGCTTTATCACATTAGTATTTACATTTTTCTTATATATTCCAAGAAAGATAATTCATTTTGACCAGTTTTGTGAAAGTTTTACACAGGGATTTAAAGCAATGACATCGGCTATCATGATCCTGTGTCTTGCATGGACATTGTCAGGAATCTGTAGTGCAGACTATTTAAATATTGGCGGTTATGTCAGTAAGATTGTAGAAGCCAGTGCAGTTATTGATATGCTGCTGCCGTTTTTATTCTTTGTGATTGCTTTAGGACTTTCATTTGCGACAGGAACATCGTGGGGAACGTTTGGAATATTGATTCCTATCTCGGTTGCGGTCTTTGGAGAGTCCGGTTCGATGCTGACGGTCTGCGTAGCCGCAATTTTAGCCGGCGCAGTCTGTGGCGATCATATTTCACCGATATCAGATACGACCATTTTGGCTTCGGCAGGAGCACAATGCGTACACATTGAACATGTGTCAACACAATTTCCATATGCATTGCTTGTTGCATCTGCCTGCGGCGTGGGATATCTGTTAGCGGGCATCCTGCATAATCCGTATATTGGATGGATTGTCGGTTTGGTCGTATTATGCATAATATTGGCTGTAATCACAATTTGTACCGGGAAAGAAGATAAAAAAGACAGAGCAGGCTTATAAGGCTGCTCTGTCTTTGCCAATCATGATGGAAGATCAGATTTCGTAATCCATGCTCAGACGAATGGATACATTTGGTCTGACATAGGTGTCAGCAACATGCACATGTGAAGGATGTGTCTGATAACCTTTTAGAGCTTCGTTTGATTCTAATTCGCTGTCCATCATGATATCAGCAGAAGAAGAAGCAAGAAATTCTGTGCGGATATTCATTTTCGTTAATCCCGGAACGACTCCTACTAAAGCTTCCAGATTCTTTTTGATATCTGTTTTGACTGCCTTTTTTTGTTCTGTTGATAATTCATCATTTAATTTCCATAAAATAATGTGTTTTACCATAATAATTCCTCCTGATTTTTGTTATGCATTTGTGGTATCTTCCCAAGACGAATCCTTTTGACCGGATTTTCGTTCAGAAGATTCTAAGAGTGCATTGTCATATGATTTTGACACTTTAACAGAGATAGTATAACATGAAGTGATGAAATCTGCTATCAGGAAGAAGGGAAAAATAATAGCAGATAGGGAAAAAAGGAAAATAATCTGTTTGTATGTACACGGCAAACGGGTTTTAATGGGAAAATGTGTACAGGAAAGAGGAGTTTTATGAATACTGCATCACAGAAGGAACGGAAAGAAAATCATACGATTGACTTTTTGAAATTGTTTTTTGCACTTTGTATCGTTGGTATACATACGAATCTTGTCAAAATTTTTCCATCGGAGCACACACAATGGTATGTGATGCAGGTTGTATTCCGGATGGGCGTTCCTTTCTTCTTTGTCGTATCGGGTTATTTTTTAGGCAGAAAGCTTTGGAATTGTACAGACAGAAAAGAACAATGGCATTGTGTTGGAAAATATATTATAAAATTATTGCCGCCTTATCTTGTATGGTCGATCGCAAACCTGATCGTAACAATTCCGTTATGGTATCGGAACTTAGGTGGAGATCTGAAAGCAGTGCATATGATGATCATTAAGACGATTCTTTTTTATCCGACAGGAGCGATGTGGTTTGTCTTAGCATGTGTTATTGGCGCTTTCCTGCTCTGCCTGTTTTGGCGGCATAAGATTGTGATGGTGTTTTTTGCAATCGCAGCACATACTTTTGCATTGTTTGCGAATACCTATTACTTTGTTATTGCAAATACACCGTTGCATAAAGTGATCGATCGCTATTTAGAGATTTTCCTAAATCCGAGAAAAGGGATCTATGTTGGCTTTCCATTGCTCATGATAGGGGCATTTCTGGCATATCCGGATCTGATCCGGCATTTCAGGGCATCATGGGCAGCAGTACTTACGATTTTATCGGCAATTGCACTTGTATTGGAAATGACAGTTATCTATGGAAAAGAGACTAAAGATGATATTTCTTTGTGTATTTCTTTTTTAATACTGGTGCCATGTATGGTTGTGTTTTTCTTACAAAAAGATATTTTACACAGGATTCCGATGCAGTGGGCAAGAGAACTAAGCACTTGCATTTTTTATCCGCATTGTTTTTTTCGAACGCTTTTACGGGATTACTATCATCTGGAAAATCCGCTTGTCCTGTATGGAATAACAATAGCAATCTGTCTGGTGCTTTTTGCACTCAGTAAAAAGAGCCGTTTGATCAAAAAGATTGTATGACAGGAAATTGTTCATGATAATAATATATTTTTACTCCAAGACAGGAGCGTGTATGATGGCTCTTTGATTAAAGAGCGTATGCCAATATCTAACAAAAACTTTATTCTTTGTATACTTTTTGGTATAATTACTGAATATTCAGGTGTATCACCTGAGGTACTGAGATAACAGGAGGAACTTTATGAGAAGACGAATAATAATTATGGGGATGGCATTACTGTGTACATTTTCATTATTTATGGGAATGATAGCCAATGCCAAAACAAAAACATCGGGGGTACACCAGAATCAGCTAGAAGAGTATATTTTAAAAGAAATGCCGGAGGCTCATGTTCCGGGCATGACCATTTCTATTGTAAATGATAACAGAGAATTGTATTGTGCGGCATATGGTACCGTGCAAAAGACAGAGGCGGATTTTACAATGGGAGCATTATCCCAGACGATAACAGCTGCTGCTATATTGCATTTGCAAGAAGAAGATGAACTAAAGCTTGATGATACAGTTGGCGATTATCTGACCGATTATCATTCGGCTGAGGCGGTTACGATCGAGCAATTATTAACACATACAAGTGGTCTTTCTAAAGATTCTGATCTGTCTGATATCAAGCTGAATGATGAGTGGGGAGATTATGCTTATGCAGATGTCAACTATATGTTATTAGGTAAGATCATTGAATCTGTAACTAACATGACTTATGAAGAATATGTTTCGGATAATATTTTTGATGTTTTGGATATGAATTCTACATTTTCACTGTCAAACAGCAAAGAATTCAGTGAAAATATTGTAACAGGGTATCAGACTTATTTTGGTTTCCATGTTCCAAAAGAGATTGATGCACAGAAGAATAAGGAAGATGCGGCATCAAACTCTTTGTTATCGAATGTAAAAGACATGGGACGTTATTTGCAAATGTTTTTAAATGATGGTGGAAAAGTCTTAGATAAGAAAAGTGTTAAGAAAATACTGAAAGGTCAGGGAGATGTTACGGATGCAGAGGCTTCGGATATGCTTTTTGGTACTAAAGTGTCATCGGGCATGGGCTGGATGGAGACAAAAGTAGCCGGTACAAGAGTGCTTTATCAGTTAGGAACAGCACAGAATGCAACAACAGTCGCAATGCTTTTGCCGGAAGAAAATCTGGGTATTACGATGATGTTTAATACAATGGATTATCTGGTAGGACAAAAACTGATCCAGAAAATGGAAAAAGGTATTTTAAATATTGTTCTTGGTAAGACAGCAGATGAAATCGGCAGCAGTACTTACATGACAAAATATGCAATTGTTGATGGTCTGGTCGTGCTTGCACTTGTTCTGGCGTGGCTTCCGATCATGATGATGGGATTCTGGAGCCATAGAAGAAAGAATCATATATGGAGCATTGGTGGAATTTGCATTGATGGATTGATCCATCTGGTTGTGCCTAGTGTAGTCTTAGGATTGCTTTATACAGTAGCACAGACAGATCTGATCCGTAGTTATATGCCGGATCTGTTCCTGGCGATCTGGGCATTTGCAATCTCGTTGTATATCGGAGCAGTGATCAAGCTGATCGCTATGTTTGTCTATACAAAAAAGAAGCATGCTGTGGGAGTTGAGTTGGAAGAACAGACTGTTGAAAGTGAAGAAGCAGCTAACAGTTTAGTAGAAAAGAATGAAGACAAATCCGTTGATAAAGAGGATACAGAAGCTTCAAAGACAGAAGAAAAGCCAGCCGACAGTACAACAGATAATACAGGTAAGATGGAAGAAAAGTCTTCTGAAAGCAAAACAGAAAAGAGCGAAGAAAAATCCGCTGACAGTAACGCAGAAAAAGCAGAAGACAAACCGGCTGCAAAGGAAGAGGATAAGCCAGAACAAAAGAACAAAGAAAAATCCGCTGACAGCAAAGCAGAAAAAGCAGAAGACAAACCGGCTGCAAAGGCAGAAGAAAAGTTCGAACAGGAAGTGGCAGCAACAAAGGAATAGCAGGAAAATAGATTGACAGATGCTTAGAAATCTGCTAAGATTATCAACAATCGAAAAATCAAATGCAATGACGAGGAGGAGTACATATCTCCCGAAAGTATAGAGAGAAGATGGATGGTGAAAATCTTTGTTTCGGATTTATGGAAGTAGCCTTTGAGCAGTGAACCGAAAGAGAAGCAAAAGTCAGCATATGACAGCAGATTGTATAATCTGAGATGAAAAGCTTTTTTAGTAGACTTCAACGGAATTCCACCGTTACAGGGAATGCAATATTAATGATATGATCAGCGTGTTGTATGAGTGCGAGGAGTAATCTTTGAAATTAGGTGGTACCGCGGAATAGTTCGCCCTAAGTTAATTTACATTAACTTAGGGTTTTTTAGATGTTATAAAAATTTCGGGATAACATACCACGTCAGATACAAGAAACGCTAAAAAGAAATCATCCAACAGAAAGGTATGGTGAAGGAAAGATGATGAAAGGTACAGAGATAATAGTAAAAGCTTTGATCGAAGAAGGAGTAGACACTCTGTTTGGTTATCCGGGAGGACAGGCAATTGATATTTTTGATGCCTTATATGATCAGGATCAGATTGAAGTGATATTACCGCGTCATGAGCAGGCATTGATCCATGCAGCAGACGGTTATGCAAGATCAACCGGAAAAGTAGGTGTCTGTCTGGTAACAAGCGGACCGGGTGCAACGAATCTTGTCACAGGTATTGCAACAGCCAATTATGACAGTGTTCCATTAGTATGCATTACAGGACAGGTTCCGTTAGGATTGATGGGTAATGATGCTTTTCAGGAGGTTGATATTGTCGGTATTACAAACAGTATTTGTAAATATGCCGTAACCGTACGAACCAGAGAAGAACTGCCTAAGATCTTAAAAGAAGCATTTTATATTGCACGAACCGGCAGACCGGGCCCTGTTGTTGTCGATATTCCAAAAGATATCCAGCAGGCGATGGGATCGGAAGAGTATCCTACCGAGGTCAGCATCCGAGGCTATAAACCAAATGACAGTGTCCATGTCGGACAGATCAAAAAAGCATGTACACTTTTAAAGAGAGCAAAGAAACCATTATTCTTATTGGGTGGCGGTGTAAATATTGCGGGTGCTAATGAAGTCATGTTAAAGCTTGCCGAATATACACAGATCCCTGTTATCACGACGATCATGGGAAAAGGTTCGATTCCGACAACGCATGATCTGTATCTTGGAAACATCGGCATTCATGGAAGTTATGCGGCAAACCATGCAGTATCGGAATGTGATGTTCTGTTCTCAATAGGAACCCGTTTTAATGACCGTATCACCGGAAAGATCAGCGAATTTGCAAAACACGCAAAGATCATACATATTGATGCGGATTCGGCTTCTATTTCAAAAAATATCGTAGTAGATATTCCGATTGTCGCAGATGCTAAGTTAGCGATTGAGAAACTGTTAGAGTATGTCAGCCCTAGCAAAGCAGAGAAATGGCTAGAGCAGGTGACAGAGTGGAAGAAAGCCAATCCGATCAACATGGACAAATACGAAGGTTTGACACCGGAGAAAGTGATCCGTTATATCAATGAAAATATTAAACATCCGATCGTTGCAACAGACGTAGGACAGAACCAGCTTTGGACAACACAATATCTTGAATTAGAAAGCAATCATCAATTTCTAACTTCCGGTGGACTTGGAACAATGGGATACGGCTTCCCGGCTGCGATCGGAGCGCAGATCGGTAATCCTGACAAAACAGTAATTGCTATTTCCGGTGATGGCGGAATGCAAATGAATATTCAGGAATTTGCAACAGCGGTTGCTTTAGAGCTTCCGTTGATCCTGATCGTTTTCAACAATGGTTATCTCGGAAATGTCCGTCAATGGCAGGAACTGTTCTTTAACAAACGCTATTCAAGCACCTGTCTGACATATCGCAAAAGCTGTCAGAAAGATTGCATGAACCGTGATAAATGTTGTCCGAAATACATTCCTGACTTTGTAAAACTTGCAGAGAGTTATGAAGCATATGGAATCCGTATTACAAAAGAAGAAGAAATTGCAAAAGCATTTGCTTATGCCCAAGAGCATAAAAATGCACCAACGCTGATCGAATGTGTCATTGAACGCGAAGCAAATGTATTTCCGATGGTTCCGACAGGTAAGACATTAGACGATATGATCATGGATTGCTAAAGAAAATGAAAGATAAAAAGTAGAAAAGACAGATGCTTTAGCATACAGGACATCTGCCGGCAGATATGTATGCAGAAATGAGGAAACAGTATGGAGATTAAGAAAAGATGTATCTCTCTTTATGTAGAGAACCGAATTGGTGTTTTAGCTAAAATTTCCGGATTATTATCGGGAAAATCATATAATCTGGATACCCTTACCGTCGGAGAAACAGAAGATCCGACCGTGTCTCGTATGACGATCGGCATGACAATGGACGATGTAACATTTGAACAGGTCATCAAGCAGTTAAACCGCTGTGTGGTAGTGATCAAAGTCATTGATTTTACGGAAGTACCGATCCATAAAAAAGAATTATTATATATCAAAGTGTCTAGCTGCTCAGAAAAAGATAAGGCAGAAGTATTCCGTTTAGCAAAGGTATTTTCTCTTGATATCATTGATTATGACAGAAGCCATATCATTGTACAATGTGTCAAAACAGAAGATGCCAATAATGACATGATCGCTTTATTCAACAAAACCTTTATCAATCGTGTGGAAGTAGTCCGTGGCGGCAGCGTTGCGATCGAAGCGGTATCTACACAGGAAAGATAGAAAAAGCAGAAAGTAACAGATAATCCTGTATTTGAGAGAAAAGAGGTTTTCATGGATTGGAATAATGCGTATCTGATTCCCTTATACAATGCTCTGCTGATTCCGGTTCTGATCTTTGGACTTGGTCTGGTCGTAGAAGGTTTTGGTAACCTGCTGACAGCGGTGATCTCACTTTTTTTGGGCGGGAGTGTAGCATTTTTTGTACGAAATCGACTGACTTTTATCGGTACAGTGCATCATGAACTCGCACATGCCTTGTTTGCAACATTATCGGGAGCAAAAGTAACAAAGATCGAACTTTTTCATGTCAGAGGAAACCAGCTTGGCTGTGTGGAATTTTATACGAGAGGTAATGTGGTGATACAGGCACTTCAAATGACACTTTCCAGCATTGCACCGGTGATCTGCGGTGGTATCAGCTTATGCCTGCTGACATGGGTATGGCGCTATCATTGCATCGAAGAGTGGCATTATATTCTGACAGGCTATCTTTTTATCAGTATTTTTTTTCATATGAATATGAGTACGCAGGATATCAAAAATGCATGGAAAGGAATGCCGCTTTCAATCGTGATCTGTTATCTGATCTTTCTTTTTAGTAAGATCAACCTGTTTGCATTTTTTGGCATTTCCTTTCCGATGTTATAAAAAGATACGCAATCCTTTTGGATAGTGGTTTTTTAAAATACCGTTTTGTGCTTTTCCCCATCCTAAGCTGACACCCTGATAGGTTACAAGTGTCCATGATTTCATCGAGGCATCACATGGTATGGTTTCACCATGGAGAAATGCCGTTGCTTCTGCTTCGGTACAACAATGTGACTGTTTCACAAGGTTTTCCTGCAATATCATCGCTAGTGCGTGAGCCGGCTCAAAACGGTTTTTCTTGCGCGTACCAAGATGTAATCCTGCACGAAGTACTTTTAGGGTATCAAGAGAAAATGACTTCTCCGGTAAAAAGTACAAAGCATCGCCAAAGAAACGGAAACGATTGTAATCGGTACAGGATAACATATCTTTTACGATACCGGCAGATGCACTGTCTTTCTGATCGGAAACGATTAAAGAGTCATTCAAAAAAGCAAGACAGTCAGCAAGCTCTTTTGGAGCTTTTTTTCGTTGGCGTTTTTTATCCGGTATGTCTGTTATCGCCCCTTTCTTTCGAAGCCGGGCTGCAAAATGACCTTCCCCGGAAAGCTTATGAGGCCATAGACGCAAGGTGTTTGGAATCTGCCTAAGAATGGAATCGTCATACTCTTTGCATAGAAAAGCAGTCCGTCCGCTTTCTAAACCACAGTTATCTGGCAGATATTCTTTCCAGTCTTCTACCATGTAGTCAGGATGATTTTCTAAAAACCACGCAATGATATCTTCATCTTCTTCGGGAGCAAATGTGCATGTAGAATATACCATTACACCACCCGGCTGTAACATGCGATCCGCACATTCTAAGATCATCTCCTGACGTTTACGGCAGATTTGTACCTGATTCAAAGACCATTCTTTGATCGCAATCTCATCCTTTCGAAACATTCCTTCTCCGGAACATGGAGCATCGACAACGATCTTTTGAAAAAAGAGCGGGAAATGATCGGCAAGTCTGTCAGGAGACTCGTTACATACAACACTATTCCCGACACCCAGACGCTCAATGTTTTGTGACAGGATCTTAGCGCGGGCAGGATAGATTTCATTTGACAGAAGCATTCCCTTCCCGGCAAGATGTCCGGCAATCTGCGTAGACTTACCACCCGGAGCAGCACAAAGATCGCATACGATATCACCCGGTTCTGCCTGCAAAAGACTTGCAACAGACATTGCACTTGGTTCCTGAATGTAGTAAGCACCGCTTTCGTGTAATGGGTGTCGTCCCGGATGTTCCTCAAAAACAGCATAAAAGCCCTCCTTTGCCCAAGGCACAGGAGTCAGGGTAAAAGGAAGGGCTTTTGGATCTTTGTTATATTTGAGTGGATTTACGCGAAGTCCATACGATTTTGTATTTTGATAGCCGGAGAGAAAGGAATCGAATTCCTCTTTTAATAATTCCTGCATTCGTGTTATAAAATCTTGTGGTAAATTCATGTAAACCTCTTTCTGTTAGATCAGATCAATGATATCAACATTTTCTCCGGTGATTCCGACATGAGCACCATCTTTTGCTTCGGCAGTATCTTTGTGTGCGATAAGCCATTTGTTTGCTGCCCAGAGCATTTTGTCTTCGTCGTTCTTAGGAGTGATCGAAGGCATTTCCTCATTGGTACCCTTTGGAAGTACGATGATTACACGGAAACCTTCTGCTTTCTTGGCACTGCAAGGTGCATAGTGAAGTGTAGTAGCATAAAGCTCTACAGCAGTTCCCTTTGGACAGAGGAAAGCCTCTGTCTTGGAAGAATCGATCTGACCATCGATCACATCCTGCTCGCGTGCTACTAAAAGAATTACATCATCTGCGGCAATATCGATCTCGCTGTCACGATGGTATTCAAAACAATTTAATTTTGTATTAGTACCATTGCAATAGCCGATCTGAATTGGCATTCCACCATAGCAATTATCACGGATCTCGCTAAATACACTTTCTGCTTCCAATATATCAACAGATGGTACATAGATCACAGAATCTGCCGGTTTCTCGGAATTTGCTTCTAATGTTGCTAAAAGGGAAGAAAAATCAAACCCTTTTACTACTTTTCCATAGGCTGCAAAAGCCTGGTCATTTACTGATTGAATTTTCATAATCATCCTCTTTTCTGCGCACAATTTTTTTGCTGTTTGTATCTTTTTTGAGCCAAACGGTGCGTGCTTTTAAGTTTTTTGTGTGCGCTGCAAAAAAACTTATTTTTCATACTGTAGGAAATCGTACAGCATAGTTATCTTATCTTTCATAGTATACCATAGTTCCAAAAGGGATAAAAGAAGAAAAAGACGGAAAAAAATCTTATCGGGAACCGCGATTGTATTGTTGTAATATGAGCAAAGAAAAGGTATAATTAACCCGATATATTTTATATTTTAAGACAGGTCAGGATGGAAGGAAGAAGAGCCATATGAAGATAGCACTTGGTCAGATCGACATGGTATGGGAGGAGAAAGAACAATCCTTTCAGAAAGCAGAACAGATGATAAAAGAGGCTGCAAAAAAGCGGGCAGATGTGATCCTTTTTCCTGAGATGGCTTTTACCGGTTTTTCGATGAACATCGAAAAGATTGCAGAACCCGAACAGGATTCGCTGACAAGACAGCAGATGGAACGGTTTGCAAGGCAATATCATGTTGCGATCGGATACGGATGGGCAGCACAGGGAAAGAAAGCAGACCAAAAAGCGAAAAATTGCTTTACTTTGTTGGACAAAGAAGGAAAAGATCTTGCACAATATACGAAGATACATCCTTTTTCTTATGGGAAAGAAGATCAATATTATCAAAAAGGGAAAGAAATCGTAACCGTTCCTTTTCTTGGCAGGACGATCGGACTTTTTATCTGTTATGACTTACGTTTTCCTGAAGTTTTTTCTATCGCAGCAAAAAAGGCAGATATTATGTTTGTGATCGCAGAATGGCCTGCCTCAAGGCGGGATCATTGGAAAACGCTTTTAAGGGCAAGAGCGATCGAAACACAGTCTTATGTTGTAGGAGTGAATTGTACAGGTACACATGACGGATTGGAATATAGCGGAGACAGTATGGCTGTTGATGCGATCGGAAATGTACTGGGCTGTCTGGAAGAAAAAGAAGGCGTTTTAATCTGTGATCTGGATGACAAGGCGTGGATATTAAGAGGAAAGTTTCAAACGGCAAAAGACCGGCAGGAAGACTTTTATATGAAACATTATGAATTCGCAACACAGGAAAGCTAGCTTTCCCATGCAGAATTCATAAACGACAAACAGACAATACGATTTGGCAGAGCAGAAATGAGGAGCATTATGAGACAATATGAATTAGCAATCAGAATTGCACAGATACATCATCTGGTAGATGAAAGAAAATATAAAAAAGCATTAGCTGTCATACAGACATTAGATATGCGTCAGGTTCGATCATTAAGTGATCTGAAAGTGTTTGCGGAAGTTTTTACGAGGACGGAACAGTATGATGCAGCAAAAGCAACCTATCTTAGGATTTACCGTAAATCACGTACCAGACGTGTGCTTCACCGGTTGATCTATTTATCAATCCGGACAAATGCATTGGATGATGCAGAAGCTTATTATCAGGAGTATGTGCGTATGCATCCGAGCCAGCGAGATGCATTGATCCTGCGTTATCGTATTGAGAAGGCAAAAGGTGTGCCGATCGGTGAATTGATCGAAATTTTGCAAGAGTTAAAGCAGGAAGAATATATTGAAGAATGGGCATATGAATTAGCGAAGCTTTATCATAGAGCAGGGAGAAGAGATGAATGTAAAAGAGAATGCGAAGATATTCTCTTGTGGTTTGGATCTGGAGAGATTGTTGAACGTGCCAAAATTCTGATCGAACATTTAGAAGAGAAAGATCCAATGCCTTATATTGATGATAAGGATTTTACAACCCCCAAAAAAGAAGAACCAAACCCGGATGATACAGGTTCCCTTCCTGATATCAAAGAATTCTTAAAAGAACAAAAAGAACTAAAAAAAGAAGAAAAAAGAAGAGAACGCGAATTGCGTAAAGAAGAACGTTACGCAGAGGATGATTATGAAGACGATTATGAAGATGACTATGAAGAACCTTTGAAAGAAAAGGAACATTCCGATACAGATGAATGGGGGAAAAAGTCTGTTACAGAACCGGATGCGTCAGAGAAAGCGGTGGACTTATCTTCAGATAAAAAAACGGACAATGTTATTGAAGAAATGGCGGATAAAAAAGCAACTGTTCCATCGAAGAGTAATCCGAACACCAAAAAACAGATAAATGGAAAAAATGAGGTTGTAAAAAGTAAGGAAGTATCGGAGGATACGAAAAAAAATAAAAAGGCAGCAGAGATAAAACCTCATGAAAAGAAAGAAAAAGGCGGTATTTACAAACTTTCTTCAAGTATCTTAAAATTTGTCATGAAAGAAGAAGAGGATTTCTTAGATTATGACGAAGAGGCTGTAACGAAAGACGAAAAAGTATCGAAAAAGGTGGAAGCAAGGCCATCAAAAAAGGAACAGCCCCAACAAGAAACCACGAAAAAAGAGGTCAGTAAAAAAAGAGAAGATCATCTGTCAAATTCCAAGACGGAACCGGCTGCAAAAGCACCATCACAGTCAGGAACCGGCATAACACAGGATCTGGCCAAAGAAATTGCAGCAATTTATGAAATGGAACATCGTGAGCAATTAAAGGAAAAAGCAGTTGCCGTATTAAACGAAGGACAGAATCTGGCATCGGATGTACTCGACAGAATGACAAAAGCAGCACAAAGGTCAACTCAGAAAGAATACATTCCTTTAGATGTAGAAGAGATCACGAATAAAAATACGGAGAGCCGACAGCCGGCAAAAGATGCAGGAGAGAACAGATTCGGATATGATTCGAACAAATCAGTCAAAGAGGCCGCAGCCAAAAAAGAAGAGGCAGAAAAGTCTGTGACACCGGACGAGGACACTTCAACAACCAAAAGCAATGAAAAAGAGAGTGCTGTACAGCAAATTTCTATGCAAGAGAGAGAAGAAAATCTCACAACACAGGAAATACCTGTAACAGAGAGCCGGGAAAATCTCACAACACAGGAAATACCTGTGACAGAGAGCCGGGAAAATCTTACAACACAGGAAATACCTGTGACAGAGAGCCGGGAAGATCCTGCACCACAGGAAACTATTGCAACAGCAGGCAAAGAAGAAATCAATATAGAAACGGACATCGTATCGGATGCATATCATTCTCCGCTTGAGGGTTATGAAGCACCTGAAAGTCATGTGATCGAGAATGAATATATCGGTATACCGGAGATTAATACATCGGATCTGCCAACGACAAGAGCATTGCATCGTTCTTTCAAAGACATCTTAAAACTGATCAGTGGCGAATTAGATCCATCTCATTTTGTATTAATGGGACAGGGCGATGACAAGATCGTAGGTGTTTCGAAGCAGATTGTCCGTGTCCTAAAAGAAAGCGGTTTTTTATCCGTTGGACGAATTGCAAAGATTTCATCGGAACAGCTGAATAAAATGGATCTGGTACAATTCCAGAGTCAGTTAAAAGGAAACTGTCTGTTAATTAATGGGGCAGCGGATCTGTTATTTCCTACGATTTCTAAAGTATTTTCCATTATGGAAGAATATCATGGAGATTTTGTCGTGATCTTAGCCGATGAAGGAGCAACACTTGATCAGTTGTTCCGTTTTGTTCCGGCACTTGCAAAGAAGTTCAAGTACATTATTGATATTTCAGAATATACGAAAGAAGATTATACATTCTAAAGAGACAGGAGGTGGCAACATGCAAAGTACAGATGGCATTGTATATGTGATCGGGCATACGAATCCTGATACGGATTCTCTTTGCTCTGCGATCGCATATGCATATTTGAAAAATGCAACTGCTCCCAAGGATCAGAAAGAAAAGATTTATTATGCGGCAAGACGTGCCGGACAGATTAATGCGGAAAGTAAGTTTGTATTGGATTATTTTCAGATAGATATTCCTGATTATTTAGGAGATATCCGTACGCAGGTTATGGACATTGATGTGAATTGTGTGGAAGGTGTTGATGAGGATCTTTCAATTAAAAAAGCATGGAAGATCATGAAAGAAGGAATGTTGCAAACTATTCCGATCGTTGCAAGCAAAGGTACATTAAAAGGACTTTTGACGATCGAGGATATCGCAAAATCCTATATGGACGTGTATGACAGCCACATATTAGCAAATGCAGAGACACCGATCCGCAATATTGTTGAGACATTAGATGGAGAATTGTTACATGGCAATCTGGATGAAAAAGTCTGCTCCGGAAAATGTCTGATCGCAGCCGCCAATCCGGATCTGATGGAAAGCTATATTGAAAAAGATGATATTGTCATTTTGGGTAACCGTTATGAATCACAGCTTTGTGCGATTGAAATGGGTGCAAAATGCATTGTTGTCTGTGATGGAGCAATGGTATCTTACACGATCAGCCGCTTAGCGGAAAGCCATGGCTGTCTGATCATTAAAACTCCCTATGATACTTTCACGGCATCACGTCTGATCAATCAGAGTATTCCGATCGGTTACTTTATGAAAAGTGATCATCTGGTCACATTTAGCAGAAGTGATTTTATTGATGATATCCGCGAGACAATGGCAAAGAAGCGTTATCGTGATTTCCCGATTCTTGATTGGAACGGACGTTATATTGGTATGATCTCTCGTAGAAGTCTGTTAGGAGCGAGAAAGAAAAAAGTCATACTTGTCGATCACAATGAGCCGGCACAGGCAGTTGATGGCATTGATGAAGCACAGATTTTAGAGATCATCGATCATCATCGTATTGGAAGTCTGGAAACGTTAGGACCGGTATATTTCCGTAACCAGCCGCTTGGCTGTACGGCAACGATCATTTATCAGATGTTTAAAGAATATCAGATTGAGCTTCCAAAAGATATTGCAGGCCTGCTCAGTTCTGCTATTTTATCTGACACACTGATCTTCCGGTCACCGACTTGTACGGCAATTGATAAAGAAGCTGCCTATGCTTTGGCTGCGATTGCAGAAATTGAACCTGAAGAATATGCAGCGAAAATGTTTCAGGCAGGAAGCAATTTATTAGCAAAATCACCGGAAGAAATCTTCTATCAGGATTTTAAAAAGTTTGTCTTAGGTGATGTGACTTTAGGCGTAGGCCAGATTACATCCATGACAGCAAAAGAGCTTGAAGAGATCAAAGGGAAAATGATTCCGTATTTACAGAAAGCATTAGTGGAACATGAAGTAGAAATGATCTATTTTATGCTGACAAACATCATGGAAGAAAGCACAGAGCTGCTTTATGCAGGAAGTGGAGCAAAAGAGCTTGCAATTGCAGCGTTTGCGTTGCCGGCAGATACAGAAAAGATCGTGCTAGAGCATGTTGTATCAAGAAAGAAACAAGTAATTCCGGCGTTACTGATAGCATTACAGGAATGATCTTTATCATACAGAAAAAATAAAAATAGAGCTATGGTCTTATTTTTTAGATCATAGCTCCATTTATTGTTATGAAATACAATATCTTATACTAAAGTTATGCTAAGGCATTACTGTAATAAAGACAATACTCCCTGAGTAGACTGGTTAGCCTGTGCAAGCATAGACTGGGCTGCCTGCTGTAAGATACTGTTTTTAGAGTAAGTAACCATTTCTTCAGCCATATCTACGTCACGAATTCTTGATTCTGCTGTCTGAAGGTTTTCAGATGAAGTATCAAGATTAGAGATTGTGTGCTCCAAACGGTTTTGTACAGCACCTAATGTACTTCTCTGTGCAGATACTTTCTTGATTGCATTGTCGATTGTAGTGGTTGCTTCAGAAGCACCATCCTGTGTAGAGATATCAATAGAGCTGCCTGATACACCAAGTGCTTTTGCACTCATATCTCCAATGCTTAACTTCATTGTCTGACCTTCGTTTGCACCAATCTGGAGTGTTAATCCGCCTTCACCTGCTACAGCAACGTCATAATGTGTCTGTCCAAGATAAGCATCTGTATCGCCAAGTCCTGCACCACCTGCAAGAGTGAGATCTTTAGTAACTGTTGAATCAGTAACAAATAAAGTATTTGCTTCGTCGTTATTATCAGGGTTTGGACCGCTTAATGTTACATCATAGTCAAGACCGGCTTCCTTTAAGAGATCTTCGATATCTTCCTCGGTGTATGTCTTGCCTGCCTGCAATGATAATGTATATTCTCCGGCTGTTGTAAGTGAACCATCTGTACCATAAGTTGCTGCTGTTTTTACTGCAGCAGATTCTTTACCGGCAGCAGCTGTAAAATCAAGAGAGATTGTTACATTATTGTCTGCACCATATTTCTTAGAAGAAATCGCAATATGGTTAGCTCCTACAAAGTTTGCGTCAGTAATTTCGGTTGCATCAACTTTCGCTTTCACACCTGCTACAGTCGCTGTGCCGGTAATGTCTGCTGCTGCTGTCAGATCAGAAGAAAGCTTTACGCTAACCTGTGCAGGAGTAGCGGTAGCAGAACTCTGCTCCTGCTTTGCATTTGCAATCAGGTTGTCGATCGTCTTTTGATCATATGTTTTATCTTTTACAAGGTTTAATGTCAAAGTTGTTCCGGCCTCATCCCAGATTGCACTTTCAGCACCTGCTTTTGCTGTTGCACTTACACTTACTTTAACACCGGTCACATTAGATGATACAAAAGCTTTCAGACCTTTGTCATAGACGCCGAATGCAGGACCTGCAGAAGATGTTGAGCTAGAAGATCCATCAAGACTTCCATCCAGTAACTTCATTGTATTAAATTCTGTCGTATCAGCAATTCTGTCTAATTCATCCTGAAGCTGTGAGATCTCATCCTGGATTGCTTCACGATCGTCGTTTGTCTCAGTACCATTTGCTGACTGTACAGAAAGCTCACGCATTCTCTGAAGAATAGAATGTGTTTCATTTAAAGCACCTTCAGCAGTCTGGATCAAAGAGATACCATCCTGTGCATTGGTAGATGCCTGGTTTAATCCACGAATCTGACCTCTCATTTTTTCTGAGATAGAAAGACCGGCTGCATCATCAGCAGCACGATTGATTCTATAACCTGATGATAATTTTTCGGTAGATTTTGCCTGATCGGTTACTACTTTTCCTAACATTCTGTTGCCATTAGCGGCTTGCATGTTGTGTTGAATAATCATAATACATACCTCCGTGTTTGTTTTTGATTTTTCTTTGCTAAATTGTTACTACACAAAAAAGTGTATTTTATAGAAATAGAAGATCCCTAGGTTAATCTGCTATTGCTATCTGAAATTAGTAGTGACGAATATGCTTTTTGATTTCGTCTTTTGGTTCGGGATAGTATTTTGGAAGTGCTTTTTTCTGTTCGGCAGTATCGGCCTGCTTTTCCAAAACTTTGCCACGTACAATGTTGTAATTTTTGGGGGCATCTATCATGATGCGACAGTGATTATAGGCACCACCGAGTATAACAACCTTAATATCTTCACCGATTGTAAAATACTCTCCGGCTTTTATTGTCAGATTTAACATATACAGCCTCCTTCCTTTAAGAATCCCATTGGAAAAGAATATTGATGTGGTATGCAACATTCTTTATAAAATGTTGCATACAAAAAGCGATGGTAGAAATTCGCTATAAATATAGAACGTTAACTTGGCAATGAAATCAGAGTAGGTATTATAATAAGGTAAAAATCTCAAGAGGAAAGGAAGTAGAATAATGGCAACAACACAACCAATCAAGAGTAAAAAAGATTTAGAAAGCTTAAAGAACTATTATCTGTATGTTCAGCCTAATATGAGAAATTACGCTTTGATCTGTATTGGCATCAATACAGCATTGCGGATCGGTGATGTTTTGCATTTAAAGTGGAAAGATGTGTATGATCATGATAAGTGTGAATATCAGGAACATATTGTGATACACGAACAAAAAACAGGAAAAGAAAATTGTATTGCTGTAAATAAAAATATAATGAAAGCATTAAAAATGTATCGGGAAAGCCTAAGTATGACATTGCCTTCACAATACCTTTTTGAAGGAGCAGTACAAGGGCAGCCTTTATCACGTTCGCAGGCATTCCGAATTATTAAAAATGCTTGTGAGGCATTGCATCTGCCGGATAATATCAGCTGTCATTCTTTACGGAAAACGTTTGGATATCATGCGTGGATATCAGGTGTGAGCCCTGTTGTTTTGATGTTTATATATAACCATTCTTCTTTTCAAGTGACAAAGCGTTATCTGGGAATTGATCAGGATGATAAAGATAAAGTTTTTTTGAATTTGAATCTATAAAATTGAAAAAAGAAAAAAAGAATTCAATGAAAAAGAATATTTTTTTGAAAAAAAGGTATAAAGTTTCTTTGTATATTGACGATATAATTAATAGAATGAGGATGCAACATTTTATAAAGAATGTTGCATCCTCATTCTATTGTTTTATTTTATAAGAAAATGCTCGTATAGTAGAGAGAAATCTGCTAGAATCATGTTGTGATTCTTACAGTGCGATGCACTGGTTTTGCAATTAAGAATACCACGCAAAGTGTTACTTAGAATCTTATTATATTAAAAGAGGAGTGATATCCTGTGTAGTGCATATCGCTCCTCTTTTGTGCGTTTTTTATTATTTAATTCGTTATTTTCTATGCTTTTGACGCTGCTTCAATCGCAGGAATGGCTGTGGCAAACCAGTCGCCATCCAGACTTTCAATATCGCCTGCATCACTTGCAGCGGCAATGGCAGGTGTCATCGGGAT
>ERZ831634.1601-NODE-1601-length-22853-cov-3.800684_pt1 | contig 22853 bp, 18 predicted proteins | sample MGYA00519953_ERZ831634 | MGnify/ENA primary metagenome ERZ831634 (study PRJEB31850, sample SAMEA3708718) | human gut metagenome | biome: human gut; feature: human-associated habitat; material: faeces | place: China | collected 2014 ... | reverse complement strand
ACGCAATCTGCTTGCTGATTTTCCGTCATACTGCACAGAAATCCCTTGACATACGGCAGTATGCCTGCGGAATTTCTGTGCAATCTGTCGAAAAATCCGACTACGCATCTTACGCACAAGCTTTGTGCGGTATTGCCTAAAATTTTATTGTGTTAAGGTAAGCAAAAGCCGCACATGACTTCACTCATGTGCGGCTTTTTGAAAAGGGAAACCGGGCAGTCATTTTTGCAGGAAAAGCGGAGACGGTTTCTGTTTGCCGTACATAGAACGGTTTCCGCTGCACAGCCGGGAAACGGTGCAGACAACGGCAAAATAGGGCAGGCAGGAGAATCCGAACACTTCCGTTCCGATGCAGATGGGCGCCAGCCAGGTGTTGGAGGCACTCCCGAACACTGCCGCATAGCAGAGCGCCGCACCAAACACAGCCGGGAGTCCGAACAGCGGCGCAGCGACAGCGCCCAGGCAGGCACCGATGGCGAACAGCGGCGTGACTTCACCGCCCTGGAATCCGACGGCAAGGGTGCAGACGGTGAACAGCAGCTTGCCCAGAAAGTCGAACCAGTAGATCGTTTCGCCGTTGCAGGCAAGGGAAATCAAATTTGTGCCGAGTCCGGTATAGCGTCCCTTTCCGCAGAGGAAGAGAAGCAGCGCCAGCACTGCACCGCAGACGGCGATGCGCAGCAGGGGATTGGGGAACAGTTTTGCCGCCCAGGATTTTCCCTGTTTCAGCAGCAGGGTGAAGATACCGCCGGCAATGCCGGAGAAAACGCCCAGCAGAAGGATCGGCACGGAAAACGGTGCAGTATCCACATCCGGCAGAGCAACCTGAAAGGTCTCCAGCCCCAGCGCCGCAGAGACCCAGTTGGCAGAAACGGCGGCGAGAACGGCAGGGAGCAGCGCACGGTATTCCAGCCTGCCCACTGCCAGGACTTCCAGGGCAAAGCAGACTGCCGCCAGCGGCGCATGGAACAGACCGCTGAAACCGGCAGCCATGCCGGCAATGGTCAGAATGGGGACGGCATCGGGGATATCCCGGAACCAGGGGATGCGCCTGCCCATGTTGTGGGAGACCGCAGCACCCAGCTGAACCGCAACGCCTTCCCGTCCGGCACTTCCGCCGCAGAGATGGGTGAGCCAGGTGCTGCCGATCAGAAGCGGAATGAGCCGGAGCGGAATGCGTTTTGCCTTGCCGTCGGCGGCGTCGAAGATGAGGCTCATGCCCTGGGCGCTCTCTTTGCCGTATTTCTGGTAGACCCAGACCATCAGAACGCCGGCAATCGGCAGAAACGGCAGGCACCAGAGCAGGTGGTTGCTGCGGAATGTGCCGATCCACAGGAGAATGCGCCCGAATCCGGCGGTGAGCGCACCGGTCACAATGCCGGCGGCGATCGCCAGACCGCAGAGCGCTGCGGTGGGAAGTATGGAATTGCGAATGTTGCTTTTCATAGACAGGACCTCCGGAAAAATAAAAAAGCCGACAGCATCTGCGTCAAATGCAGATGTCATCAGCTTGTCAGCGGTTTTGGAATTCCAGGGGAGAACATCATTCCCCGAATCAGATTGTACTTATATTATACAGTATCTTTCAGAATCTGTCAAGAAAAAATCAGAGAGGAATCATTGCCATGAAAGAACAGCGAAAAATCGTCCTTGGCGGCGAGACGGTCTCCTATACCCTGGAACGCAAGGCAGTGAAAAATATCAATCTGCGTCTACGACCGGATACCGGGCTGTCCGTTTCTGCGCCGAAGTATGTGGCGCTGTCCCAGGTGGAGCGTGTACTGATGCAGCACCAGCAGAAGATCCTGGAGACACTGCGCCAGTACCAGACCGCAGCGGCGGAAAGGCGGCAGCAGTATCCCCGGAGCTTTTCCACCGGAGAAACGGTACTGTACCTGGGGAAATACTGTACTCTGGAAGTTCTCCGGGGCAGCCGGGAATGCGTGCAGGTGCAGGGGGACAAGCTGCTTTTGCTGGTGAAACATCCGGAGGATGCCCAGTGCCGGGAGCGTGTGTTCAACAGCTGGTGGGAGACCAGCTGCGAAAAGGCGGTGCGCAATCTCTGCCGGGCGGTCTATCCGGTGTTTGAGGCGAAAGGCGTGGCGTTTCCGGAGATCCGGTTTCGCAGGATGGTCGCTCAGTGGGGAAACTGCCGCCCGACTCGTGGCGTGCTGACATTCAATCTGCGGCTGCTGGCTGCACCGGTGCGCTGCATCGAATATGTGGTGATCCATGAGTTTACCCACTTTCTCCATCCCGACCACTCACCGGCGTTTTATGCGGAGATCGCCGCGGAACTGCCGGACTGGAAACAGCTGCAGGAAACTTTGCAGCATATGGTAGAAACACGGATATAGCGCGGGATTTCCGGCAAAATTCCGAAAACCAGCCGTTTTTTTCCGATCGTTTCTCCGGAGAGTTGACAATATGGCTAAAAAAGCCGCAGCCGCTTTGTTCAGTTTCCATATATTTTCCGTGTGAAAGGAAAAAACTGTTGATTTTTTTTGTGCGGTATGATAAAATAAACTTCGGGCATGTCTGCACTTTTTTTGAGAATTGTCCTAGAGTGGGGCAGAATGTGCAGAAGAAATGCGAAAAACGAAAGGAGCTTTTTTTATGAAGAAACTTGGGCTCGGTAAACGGGTGCTGGCGTGCGCTGCCAGTGCTGCGACGTTACTGACCGGAACCACAGCGTTGTCTGGACTGACAACACTGGGAAGCATGGCGGCATCTGCTGCATCTTATGACAACTATGCAAAGTTGCTGCAGTACTCCATGTATTTCTACGACGGCAATATGTGCGGTTCTGACGTTGACACTGCCTCTCAGTTCAGCTGGAGAGGCAGCTGTCACGGCAGCGATGAAGTAGACGGCGGTTTCCACGATGCAGGCGACCACGTAAAGTTTGGTCTGCCGGCTGGCTACACCGCATCTACCCTGGGCTGGGGCTACTATGAATTCAAAGACAGCTATGACGCACTGGGACAGACTGCACACCTGCAGGCGCTGACCAACCGTTTCTGCGATTTCTTCAAGGCAAGCACAAAGCTGAGCGGCGACACCGTAACAAGCTTTTGCTACCAGGTAGGCGTAGGACAGGCTGACCACGACGTCTGGTGTTCTCCGGAATCCCAGAACGATCAGAGCCTGCGTACCGCATACTGGACTTCTGATGATGCCAGCGACATCGCCGCAGAATATGCAGCAGCACTGGCAGTGAACTACATCAACTTCGGCAATGCAGAAGACCTGAAGTATGCAAAGGCACTGTACAATTATTCCATCAAGACCAACAAGGCAAATTGTCCGGAGGCTGCAAACTTCTACAACTCCTATGACTATTATGATGACCAGGCATGGGCTGCAGGCTGGCTGTACCTGGCAACCAACGACAGCACCTACAGCTCGTTCCTGGACAAGTTCATGAACGACACCAATGCTGGTAAGTCTGGTCAGTCCGGATGCAAGTGGGGCGTATACTCCACCATGTGCTGGAATAATGTCAGCCTGGGTGCTGCGATCCTCCAGAGTGAGATCACCGGCAATGCAATGGACTGGGCAAAGGTCACTACATATCTGAACGGCAAATGCACCAGTGAAAGCACCTATTACTGCGAGAGCGACTGGGGCAGCGCACGTTATAACACTGCACTGCAGATGGCAGCACTGGCTACCACGAAGTATTCTGCAAAGAGCGGCATGGATTATTCCAGCTGGTGCAAGGCACAGATGGGCATGATCCTGGGCAACAACCCGAAGAATGTGAATTTCGTTGTCGGCATGGACAGCAATTCTGCAAAGTATCCGCACCACAGAGCTGCATCCGGCTATCAGAGCTTTGACGAAATGAAGGGCAAGACCGACTACAGCAGCAATGGCCACACGCTGGTCGGCGCTCTGGTCGGCGGTCCGGCAGATTCCAACTTCACTTATACCGATTCTGTAAACGACTATCAGGCAAACGAAGTTGCCCTGGACTATAACGCAGGTCTGGTCGGTGCAGCAGCAGGTCTGTACTCCATTTACAAGACTGGTTCTGTAGATTCCAGCATTGAGGGTGTCAGCGGCGGCGCTGTAGTTACCACTGCTACTACAAAGGGAACTACCACAACCACAACTGGAAAGACCACTGCAACCACTAAAAAAACCACAACCACTACTACTACAAAGGCTACTCAGAAGACAACTGTGACAACCACTACTGTACCGGGCGGCAGCGGCAAGACTGCAAACATCAGCACTGGCACACAGACTGGTACTGCAGGCGACAAGCAGCTGTATGCAGAATTTGCTCCGAACGGCGCAAAGTCCGCAACCCTGTACTACACCATCTCCACCAAGGATACCAACTCCAGCGGCGCATTCGGTACATGGACCGGTACCTGGGAACAGACCGACTTTGATGTTACCGTTGGTGCAAACGGTCAGTGCACCGCAGATTATGTGATCCCGTCCAATGTCGGACAGACCGTAAAGGCAATGGTATTCTATCCGGATGCAAGCAGCGTTAAGATCGACAAGGTCGTTCTGCACTACGGCGATACCGTAACTACCGGCACAACAAAGGCGCAGCCTTCCAGCGGCGGCAAGTACACCAAGGATGTAAACCAGTCTGTCGTTTATGACGAACTGCCTGCCGGCGATAAGATGCTGGGCTGGAAGTGGGCTGACCTGGGTGTTCCGGCCGGCGAAAAGGTAACCAAGGTTGAGATCAACATCTCCACCAGCAAGAAGCAGATCGGCAAGTGGCAGGGCGCATTCGGCTCTTCCACCAGCGTAGCTCCGGATTACTGGACACAGTCTGACGATATGGAACAGACTATCAGCGGCAAGACCGGCAGCATTGTATGGAACGTAGATTCTGCAACCTCTGAGATCATCCAGACTCAGTACGGCGGCGAGCTGAAGTTCGGCGTTTGGTGGATCGACTGCAACAAGTTCACCATCGACTCCATCACAGTTTACACAGACGCTTACGGCGGCAGCAGCACAACAGTTACCACTTCCAAGACAAGTGCAACTACACAGAAGACAACCGCAACTACTTCCAAGACAACTGCGAAGACAACTTCTACCACAAAGTCCACCACACAGAAGCCCAGCGATCTGCCGTCTGCAAGCATGTACGGCGACGTAAACCTGGACGGTCGTGTAGACATCACAGACGCTGTTATCCTGAACAAGGCAGTTGCAGGCGCAATCTCCCTGAATCCGCAGCAGCAGGCAAATGCAGACTGCTGCACCGATGACGGCGTAGGCGCTAACGATGCGATCGTTCTGCTGAAGTTCCTGGTTTCTCTGGTAAAGACTCTGCCGTCTGCAGACTAAGCCACAGGCGCTGAAACGGCGTAAAAAATTATCGAAATCGTATATTCAAAAGCGGATATCGTCAAAACTTTTGGCGGTATCCGCTTTTCTGTGACAGCATATCCGAAAAAACTGTCGTTACATATGTCATGTTGCACAAAAAGAGAGGAAACTGTTTAGCAAGTTTTACTGAAATTTGAAAATCCGCTTTACAACAAAATTCCCATGTGTTATAATAAATGAAACGAGAAAGATATGCCCTGCGACGGGATACGTGCGTCTTGAAATCCGGTCCCTGCGGTGTGTATCAGCCGGCGAGTTCGGCAGAAGAAATCGTTGCAAAAGGAATATGCGTACCTATATTCCAAAATCTCAAATCATTCATTTTCAAGGAGGATATCTATGCTGAAGAAAAAACTCGGCAAGAAGGCACTTGCCTTTGCTTCCGCTGCAGTGATGGCAGTTTCTGCTACCGCTACAGGTCTGACAGCGCTGTCTATGACTGCGTTTGCAGGCGAGGAGCTGGGCGAAGGTACTTTCGAAAACGGAAAGGGCTTGCCTTGGCACATTTGTGAAAATGCAACTGCTGTCATGAAGTTCGATATCACCGACGGTATCTATGCGATCAAGCTGGAAAATGTCGGCGGTACTTCCAACGGCGGTGAGAGCCGCTGGGACTGCCAGTTCCGTCACAGAAACCTGACCATTGAAAGCGGTCACACCTATCGTATCACCTACAGCGTAAAGCCGTCTAACAGCGGTCACATGTACGCAAAGCTGGGTAATATGTCCAACGACGACCAGGAACTGTGGCACAGCAACGGTGAAGAGCTGAGCATGAGCTACGAAGAAGGTCTGACACAGACACAGCTGGAAGACAAGCTGAAGAGCGCTTCCAAGACCGGCAACAAGGTAGACTACGGTCAGGGCTGGGATGCTTGGTATCACAAGGAATATCCGGCAAACCAGTGGACCACTGTTGCTTATGAATTCACTGCTGACCAGACCGTTGAGGGTACTGCAGAGTGGACCTTCCACATGGGCGGTCAGGGTGCATATGCAACACAGGGCGACTGCTTCCCGAAGGACACCGTTATTCTGTTCGATAACCTGGCACTCATCGATATGACCGATGACAAGACAGACTATAAGGCAGAGGCAGCTTATGAGCCGACCGGCGTTGAAGTAAACCAGGTTGGTTACTATCCGAACGGTAAGAAGGTTGCTACTGTTGTTCTGTCCGACGGCGACACACAGAAGTATGACTATGAGATCAAGGATGCCAGCGGCAAGACCGTTTACAGCGGTACTACTGACGGCAACACCCAGTATGACAAGTCTGGCGCATGGGATTACACCCAGCAGATCGACTTCACCGATTTCACCACAGAGGGCAAGGGCTACACACTGACTGTTGCAGGCAAGACCTCTCTGCCGTTTGATATCGACAAGAACCTGTATGAGAAGTACAACGAAAAGAGCATGCTGACTTATGCCCTGAACTACTTCTATCAGAACCGTGCAATGGATACTGACGACCAGTACATTCCGTCTCCGCAGACTGTAGACGGTAGCAGCAAAACTCTGGGTCGTAAGGATTCCAACCACTGGCCGAACGATACTGCTTACATCGCAGACAAGTGGGTTTACATCTACACTTCCAAGCCGAGCTACAGCCAGTCCATCGACGTATCCGGCGGTTGGTTCGACGCAGGTGACTATGGTAAGTACGTTGTAAACGGCGGTATCTCTCTGTGGACTCTGATGAACATGTATGAGAGATCCAAGATGGTAGGCAAGGCTGACAAGTTCGGCGACGACTCCTCCGTTATGACCATTCCGGAAAACAAAAACGGCATTCCGGATATCCTGGATGAGTGCAAGATCGAACTGGACTTCTTCCTCAAGATGATGCGTGACGACGGCATGGTTTACCACAAGGCTCACGACTATAAGTGGACCGGTCTGGCTGTCGCTCCGTATGACCAGAACGACAACGGCAAGGAAAACAAGGCTCCGATGCGAATCGTTAAGCCGGTTACCTATGCAGCGACCCTGAACGCATCTGCAGCATTTGCACAGGCAGCTCGTCTGTTCAAGGACTATGATGCAGCTTATGCAAAGACCATGGAAGACGCAGCAATCAAGACCTATGCTGCAGCACAGAAGAACTACAAGCCGTTCACAAGCTGGGGCGGCGACACCAAGGGTGAAGGCGGCATCTCCGCTGACATCATGTACGCTCCGCTGGATCAGAACAAGGGCGGTGGCCCGTACGGTGATACCGAGGTCAGCGACGAATTCTACTGGGCAGCTTGCGAACTGTACATCACAACCGGCGACAAGACCTATTATGATGAACTGATGAAGTATGGTACCAACGCTTATGGTACTGACAATGCAAAGGCACTGGAAATCTCCACAACTCTGGTTGGCGGTGAGAACAACGGTTCATTCTCCCTGTTCACATGGGGTACTCTGAACTCCGTTGGTTCTATCTCCCTGTATGTAAACTCTCAGGATATGCTGGATAAGGGTCTGCTGACTCAGGATGAAGTAAACACCCTGAAGGCACAGGTTCTGAAGGCAGCTGACTCCGTTCTGGAAGTACAGAACAAGTCTGCATACGGCATCCCGTATGTAGGTCACAACTATGACACTACTGTATGGAAGTATGACGCAGCAACCGGCAAGGGTGACTCCCAGACTCTGAGCTTGGAGGGCGGTTACGAATGGGGTTCCAACTCCATGGTAATCAACAACTCTATGGCACTGGCACTGGCTTATGACGCATCTAAGGAAGTTAAGTACATCGACGGTGTTACCACTGCAATGGACTACCTGATGGGCCGCAACCCGCTGGAACAGGGCTATGTAACCGGTTACGGTGAACACTCCACAAAGTACCCGCACCACAGATGGTGGTCTGGTCAGCTGAACAGCAACGACTTCCCGTATGCTCCGTACGGCGTTCTGTCCGGCGGCCCGAACTCCAACATGGAAGACCCGATGGTTCAGGGTCAGGGCTACAAGGTAGGTTCTATCGCTCCGATGAAGTGCTACCTGGATAACGTTGAGGCTTGGTCTGTAAACGAGTGCACCATCAACTGGAACTCTCCGCTGTGCTGGGTTGCATCCTTCCTGGATGACGAAGCTCCGAACATCGTTCGTGACTCCAGCGATACAAAGCCGACCACAACAACTGACGGCAAGACTACAACAACTGAGACTACAGCAACCACTGCTACAAGCGACAACGATTCTTCCTCTACTGCATCTACAGATAAGAGCGGCGAATCCACTACTACCACCACAAACGGCGGTTCTGTAACTCCTGGCGACGTTCTGCTTGGCGATACCAACCTGGACGGCCGTGTAGACATCACCGACGCTGTTCTGCTGAACAAGAAGGCTGCAAACGCAGTTGACTTCAACGCACAGCAGCTGCTGAACGGTGACTGCTACGATCAGAATGGCGAAATCGACGGCAATGATGCTACCGCACTGCTGAAGTTCCTGGTACACATCATCAAGGCTCTGCCGGAGACTTCCGATCTGAACGCATAATCGAAGTCGTTTTCTGAAACGATCTCCGTAAATAAAAAAGGCGCTGTGGCTGTAATGGCTGCAGCGCCTTTTTGTATTTGCAGAAAATGTCGAAATTTCCTATTGACAATCCCGGCGGAATCATGTATAATAAAATAACAGCAGTGCGGCATATTTCGTGCGGTGCTGCCGGCATACCTTATACCTTATCAAGAGTGGTGGAGGAACAGGTCCTGTGAAGCCCGGCAACCGGTTGACGTTTTTGTCACATACGGTGCCAATTCCTGCGGTATAACCGAGAGATGAGGGGTTTGTACAAAAAGTTTTGGACACCCTGCGAGGGTGTCTTTTTTTGATACTATTCCCACGAGACAGAAAGGAACAAATCGAATGGCAAGAACTCTTTTTACATCCGAATCCGTAACAGAAGGACATCCGGACAAGATCTGCGACCAGATCTCTGACGCAGTGCTGGACGCTATCCTGGAACAGGACAGCAAGGCACGTGTTGCCTGCGAAACTACAGTCGCTACCGGCATGGTGCTGTGCATGGGTGAGATCTCCACCACTGCCAGAGTGGACATCCAGCAGATCGCACGGGACGTGATCGTGGACATCGGCTATGACAGAGCAAAGTACGGCTTTGACGGCTATACCTGTTCTGTGCTCCAGGCGATCAACAAGCAGTCCCCGGATATTGCAATGGGCGTAAACGATGCGATCGAAACCAGAGGCGGCGAGACTACCGAGACCGGCGCCGGCGACCAGGGCATGATGTTTGGTTATGCCTGCGATGAGACGCCGGAACTGATGCCGCTGGCAATTTCGCTGTCCCATAAGCTGTGCAAAAAGCTGGCAGAACTGCGAAAGGATAAGACACTGACTTATCTCCGCCCGGACGGCAAGGCACAGGTCACCGTGGAATACGATGGGGACAAGCCGATTCGTGTGGATACAGTTGTCATCTCCACCCAGCACGCCGCAGATGTGACTCTGGAGACCATTCGCCGTGACATGATGCACTATGTGATCCCGGCTGTGATCCCGGCAGAACTGCTGGACGAAAACACTAAGTATTTCATCAACCCCACCGGACGTTTCGTGGTAGGCGGTCCTCAGGGCGACAGCGGTCTGACCGGACGGAAGATCATCGTAGACACCTACGGCGGCACAGCTCGTCACGGCGGCGGCGCATTCAGCGGCAAGGATCCGACGAAGGTTGACCGTTCCGCTGCCTATGCGACTCGTTATATTGCGAAGAATATCGTTGCGGCTGGTCTGGCAAAGCGCTGCGAGGTGCAGCTGGCATATGCCATCGGTGTGGCAAATCCGGTTTCCATTCGTGTGGATACATTCGGCACCGGCACTGTTTCTGAGGAAGTGCTGGCAAAGGCAGTACCGGAAGTGTTCCAACTGACACCGGACGGTATCATTGAGATGCTGGATCTGCGCAAGCCGCAGTACCGGAAACTGGCTGCCTATGGCCACATGGGTCGTGAAGACCTGGGCGTGGCATGGGAGCGCCGGGACAAGGTAGATGCTCTGAAAGCAGCAGTTGCAAAGGTGCAGTAAGCGGCATCTGTATCAGTTGAATTGATAGGAACAAGGCTTTTCCCGAGGGATTGGGGAAAGCCTTTTCTGTTACTTTCAAAAAAGCTGTGACCAATTCGGCAAAAAAGCGGTCTATAAGAGTGAAAGGAAGTGAAAATGATGCAGGATGAAGAGTTGATTCGTCTGTATGTAACACGTTCTGAACGTGCAATTGCGCTGACCAGCGATAAATACGGCGGCTATTGCCATACGATCGCCTATCAGATTTTGAAAGATTTAGAGGATTCGGAAGAATGCGTAAATGATACTTACTGGAAAGCGTGGAATGTGATCCCGCCAACGATGCCGAAATGTTTCAAAGCCTTTCTTGGGAAAATTACCCGGAATCTGGCACTGCACCGCTGGGAGAAAAACAGCACGAAAAAACGTGGCGGAAATCAGATTCCGTTCCTGCTGGATGAATTGGCGGAATGTATCCCATCCCAGGAAGACATTCCGAAAAAGGTAGAGGATGCTGAAATATGCGCACTGTGCAATCAGTTTTTAGAGATGCTTTCCAAGGAAAAACGCATGGTATTTGTGCGGCGGTATTGGTATTGTGATTCGGTGTCGGACATCGCAAAAATGTATCATTTCGGAGAAAGCAAAGTGAAGATGATGCTGTCCCGGACACGAAAAGAACTTCGGGATTATCTGGAAAAGGAAGGTGTTGAACTATGAAAGAGTTTCGGCTTTTGTATCTCATTGGAGACATCCAGGACAAGTTTATTTTAGAGGCGGCACAGGAACAGCAGGACACCAGGCGAGGCGGATTTTCAAAAAAATTCCGGTATTGTGCTTTGGGGCTGTGTGCTGCAATGGCACTTTGTGCCGGGTTGGTGGTATATACGCAGTTCCAGCGCACTTCGGACAGTCTGGTAGACCTTCCAAAGGTGACTACCGCAGTGACAGATGACGATGTGCAGATCGCAAACCCATTCCAGGAATGCACAGACCTTTCCGAGGCGGCACAGATCGCCGGGTTCTCCATTACAGCACCGGATTCCTGCGTCAACAGTTCTGGTAAAGTTATACAGGCGATACAGAATGATATGATTGAGATCATCTACCAGGACGACGCCGGCAATGAACTGGCACGAATCCGGAAAGGGCTTGGCACCAGCGAAATCAGCGGAGACTATAACTTATATGAGAACGATTCTACCCAGGAAATTGACGGCAAGAGTGTACACATTCGTGGAAACGGCAGATTGGTCTATGCCGCAGACTGGACAGACGGTGTTTATGCGTATTCTGTGACATTTGAATCCGGCGCAGCGGAAGACACTGCGGAAGATGTTATCATGGCTGTGTATTAAAATGCAATGCTATCTCCTGTTTCTGTATGCTCCCTTATGCAGAAATGTGATATAAAAGATACCTCCTGCTTTTCTCTGAGCAGGCAGTATCTGTGCAAGGTCTGAAAAGACCGCTTCCTCCTTTATTACAGCGTTCTGTTTTCAAGGCAACACCGCATAAAGCTTGTGCGTAAGATGCGTAGTTCGATTTTTCGGCAGACTGTATAGAAATTTCGCAGGCATACTGTCGTATGTCAAGGGATTTCTGTGCAGTATGACGGGAAATCGACAAGCAGATTGCGTACAAAGCCAATAGGCGGGCTTTGTACGGTGTTGCCCTTCCCCCATTGAAACAGAACGCTTTTTTATTTCCCATTCCGGAACAACTTTCCCAACGCCTCTCGAATCTGTGACAGGGCATCTGCGGCAGTGTCCGGTTGAAAGGTTGTTTCATAGTCGTAGACGGCGACGCCGTCCGTTCCGTTTGTTTCCAGCGCCAGTTTTGCCTGACGAATGGGCAGCGTCGGCTCACTGCACCACTCCATGCTGCCGCTGCCTGCCCAGGTGTCCTCTTTGCCGCACTTGTGCGTGCCGATGCCGATGACCAGAGAAACGGACTCGCTGGAAACTGTCTCTGTCCAGGTCTGCAGCGCCTCCGCAAAAGGTGCGGTTTCGTTGGCAAAGCCGTAGTACAGTTGCGGAATCAGTACATCGCAGTAGCCGGTTTCCGTCCCCCAGCGGCGCACGTCGGCATATTGTTTCGTGTAGTTGCCGTCCATCGTTCCCTGCGGACTGATACTCAGCTGTATTGCCGGAGACGCCGCCTTAACGGTGCTGTAGATCTGCTGTACCATGGCATTGACCTGTTCCAGCCGGAATGCGCCCAGATCGTCCGCTTTTGCATCGGCAAATGCAGCTGCATCAAAGGCGGTTTCTGTGGTGGGGTAGAAGTAGTCGTCCAGATGGATGCCGTCCACATGGTATTGCGCCAGAATTTCCGCCACGCCGTCTGCCACCAGCCGGCGCACTTCCGGATATGCCGGGTTCAGCCACCAGTATTCTCCCACTTTGCACAGATAGGTGCCGTTCTTCTGCGGATCGCTGTACCATTGTTTTACCGGATAGCTGTCCGGCATCGCTGCCATGGCGGAATCCTTTTGCAGCCGTAGCGGATTCACCCAGCCGTGGACAGATAAATGCAGCTGGTGCGCCTCTTCCAGCAGAATGGATAACGGGTCATAATCGCCCACTTCCTTTGCCGGCGGAAAGAGGGCAGATTGATAATAGGCGTCTCCGAATGCCCGGAGATGGAGATAGACTGTGTTGATTCCCATGTCTGCCACCTGCTGAAAGCGCTGGCGCACAGCATCACGGAACTGATCTGCCGTCTTTCCGGCAAGGATTTCCCCGTAGTCCAGATAGGGAAACCACATCCCGTATACCGTGTCATAGTGGTACGCTGCTGTTTCGGTGTCATCCGGCGTGCAGTCTGTGGTGCCGCTGGCAACGTGCAGCTGTTCCACCTGCTGGACGTGTTTGGTGATATCGTCGCAGAAAGCGGCGTTTTCCGGTACGCTTTGTTCAGTCTGTGCGGCGCATCCGCTCAGGAAGGCCAGCAGAAAGGCTGAAAAAATGGGGATAATTTTATGTGTCATGGATGTTCAACCTCCGGAATGGGTGCAGTTCCGTGAAAATCCCACGGAAAAATTTGTGGAAATACAGCGAATCACCGAAAAGAAAAATTCGCCTTGCATTGCCTGTGAAAAGATGCTATAATAAAAGTATGTTTCTGATTGCGAAAAAATGCGGAAAAGTCTGTCCTGCGTTCAAAAAAACGTGTGATGCAGGACGGCGATACGGAAAAGGAGAGAAAATTTATGTTGTCTGATATCGAAATTGCACAGCGTGCAGAAATGTACCCTATCGGTAAGGTGGCAGCGGAACTGTCCATCGAAGAGGAAGATATCGAGTACTATGGTCGCTACAAGGCAAAGCTGTCGGAGCAGCTGTTCAAAAAGCTGGACAGCAAGCCGGACGGTAAGCTGATTCTGGTGACCGCCATCAACCCGACACCGGCAGGCGAGGGCAAGACTACCGTCAGCGTAGGTCTGGCAGACGCACTGCACCAGATCGGCAAGAAGGCAGTCCTGGCACTGCGTGAACCGTCCCTGGGTCCGGTATTCGGCATCAAGGGCGGTGCAGCCGGCGGCGGCTATGCACAGGTCGTTCCCATGGAGGATATCAACCTGCACTTCACCGGCGATATGCACGCCATCACTGCGGCAAACAACCTGCTGTGTGCTATGCTGGATAACCATATGCAGCAGGGCAATGTGCTGCGCATCGACCAGCGCCGGGTTATGCTCAAGCGTGTGCTGGACATGAACGACCGTGCGCTGCGGAACATCGTCATTGGTCTGGGCGGCAAGGTGGACGGTATTCCCCGGAGCGACGGATTCCAGATCACCGTTGCCTCCGAGGTTATGGCAATCCTGTGCCTGGCATCTGACCTGGCAGACCTGAAGGAACGCCTGGGCAAGATCTTGGTGGCATACGATCTGGACGGCAATCCGGTTTATGCCAAGGATCTGGGCGCAAACGGTGCTATGACAGCACTGCTGAAGGATGCCCTCAAGCCGAACCTGGTACAGACCCTGGAGCATACGCCGGCGCTGATTCACGGCGGCCCGTTCGCCAACATTGCGCACGGCTGCAACTCGCTCCGTGCCACAAAGCTGGCGCTGAAACTGGGCGACTACTGCGTGACCGAGGCAGGTTTCGGCTCTGACCTGGGCGCAGAGAAGTTCTTCGACATCAAGTGCCGCTACGGCGGTCTGAACCCCAGCTGCGTGGTTCTGGTCGCAACTGTTCGTGCGCTGAAATACAACGGCGGCGTGCCGAAAACAGAACTGACTACCGAGAATCTGGATGCACTGAAAAAGGGTATCGTAAACCTCCAGGTGCATATCGAGAATATGAAGAAGTACGGCGTACCGGTAGTGGTTGCCATCAACCGTTTCCAGTGCGACACAGATGCAGAGCTGAACTTTATCCAGAAGTTCTGTGAAGATCTGGGCGCAGAATTCGCTCTGACCGAAGTTTTCGCTAAGGGCGGCGCAGGCGGCAAGGAACTGGCAGAAAAGGTCTGCAAGACCATCGAGACCAAGCCGTCCAATTTCCACATACTGTATGACACAGACCTTTCCGTAGAGGAAAAGGTGGAAAAGATCGCAAAGGAGATCTACCGTGCAGACGGCGTGACCTTTACTGCTCCGGCAAAGAAAGCGCTGGCACAGATCAATGCTCTGGGCTGCGGCAATCTGCCGGTATGCGTGGCAAAGACACAGTACTCCCTGTCGGATGATGCTGCGAAGTTGGGCAAGCCGGAACACTTCACCATCACGGTCCGTGACGTGACACTGTCCAACGGCGCTGGCTTTGTGGTTGTTCTCACCGGCAACATCATGACCATGCCGGGTCTGCCGAAGGCACCGTCGGCTTTGAAGATCGACTGCGACAACGACGGCAACATTACCGGATTGTTCTAAGGAGATGGAACAGGCGTGTTGAAAATACAAAAAACGACGGCATCGCCGGCGGAGACCATTGCCTTTGCGGAACAGCTGGGGAAACAGCTGCACGCCGGAGATGTGATCGCCTATTTCGGCGGTCTCGGCGTGGGAAAGACCACTTTTACCCGTGGACTGGCAAAGGGCATGGGACTGCCGGATGTGGTCTCTTCGCCTACCTTTGCCATTGTGCAGGAATACCACGGCGACGGACTGTCGCTCTACCATTTTGATATGTACCGCATCGAGGGCGCACTGGATCTGGAATCCACCGGGTTCTATGACTATCCCCTGGATGAGGGCGTATTTGCCATTGAGTGGTCGGAGAATATCGCCTCGGAGCTGCCGGAGAACTGCATCCGCATCACCATTGAGCGGCTTTCCGATGACGGCAGACAGATCACAGTAGAAGGAGATGAGCGCTTTGCGGATCTTGGGGATTGACACTTCCGGAAAAGTAGCGGCTGCGGCGCTATATGACAGCGAAAGCCGCTGCCTGCTGGCGCAGCAGACGGTTTATACAAAACGTACCCATTCCCAGGTGATCCTGCCTCTGGCAGAGCGTCTGCTGGCGGACACCGGGCTGAACTGGCAGGATGTAGACGGTTTCGCTGCGGCGAAAGGTCCGGGTTCCTACACCGGGCTGCGCATCGGCATTGCGGCGGTGAAAGCCATGTCCTATGCCTTACAGATTCCTTGCGTGGGAATTTCTACGCTGGAAGGGCTGGCGTGGCAGAATCTGTCCTGGCAGGGCGTGATCTGTGCGGTCATGACAGCGAGACAGTCTCTGGTCTATGCCGGACTGTACCAGAGTGACGGCACGCAGATCACGGCGATGCAGCCGGACGGAATGCAGCCTGCGGCAGAACTGGCACAGCAGCTGGCATCACTGGAACAGCCGGTGCTGCTGGCGGGCGATGCAGTGGAACTGTTCCGGGCGGAGCAGGGTCTGACAATCGCATCTCCCATGACACGTCTGCAAAACGGCACAGGCATCTGCCTGGCAGCGGCGCAGGCACAGTGGCAGGCCCCGGCGGAACTGATGCCGGAGTATTTGCAGCTGGTGAAAGCGGAAAAGGACTTGCAGGAGAAACAGCGGGCAAAGTGATTTTCGTGTATCCTGGAAAATACACCTTGCAATTGTCCGGTAAATATGCTATAATAGAAGTATCTCAAGACAAAGGAGTCAGAAGAACATGAAAATTTGGATTGGATGTGACCACGCCGGCTATGAACGCAAGCAGGAGGTCATTGCGCTGCTGAAAGAACGGCATCTGGAAGTGGAGGACTGCGGCTGTAACGGCGAAAGAGCCGATTATCCGGTGATCGCCAAGGCAGTCGGTACTGCGGTGGCATCTCATCCGGGTGACATGGGGATTCTGATTTGCGGCACGGGAATCGGTATGTCGATCGCTGCAAACAAGATACGGGGCATTCGTGCATCACTGTGCGCAGATGCGTTTTCCACCAAGTACACCCGTCTGCACAACGACGCCAATGTAATGTGCATGGGCGCCCGGACACTGGGCAGCGGTCTCGCATTGGAACTGGTGGAGATTTTCCTGGATACGCCTTTTGAGGGCGGCAGACACGAGAACCGTGTGAATATGATTACTGAACTGGAAAAAGAATGGTAACAGGAGGATAAGAACATGGCAGGGATTCATGTAGTAGACCACCCGCTGGTGCAGCACAAGATCTCACTGATGCGGGATAAAATGACAGGCGTAAAGGAATTTCGGGAGCTGACCTCTGAGACAGCAATGCTGATCTGTTATGAGGCGACCCGGGATCTGCCGATGAAGGAAGTCACCATCGAGACACACCAGGGCATCGCTAAGACCAAGGTGATCTCCGGCAGAAAGCTGGCTTTCGTTCCCATCCTGCGTGCAGGTCTGGGACTGGTAGACGGCGTTACTTCGCTCATTCCGGCGGCAAAGATCGGTCATATCGGTATTTTCTGCGAACCGGGTACACACGATGCCGTGAAGTACTATTCCAAGATGCCGGATGACATCGCAGAGCGTGAAGTTATCGTGATCGATGCCATGCTGGCAACTGGTACTTCTGCGATCGCAGCCATCAAGGATCTGAAGGAAATGGGCGTCAAGAGCATTAAGTTCCTGTGCATCCTGGCTTGCCCGGAGGGTCGTGACGCTCTGCTGGCAGCGCATCCGGATGTTGACATCTACTGCGGCGGCGTGGACGAGAGCCTGAACGAAAAGGGCTATATCGTTCCGGGTCTGGGAGATGCCGGCGACCGTATTTTCGGCACAAAGTAAGACTTATAAAATCACAAAAATAAAACCGCAGCGGAAAGTTTTTTTCTTTCCGCTGCGGTTTTTCGTTTTTCCAAACGATGTTTATTCGTATTTTGCGATAACTTCCAGGGACACTTCTTTCCGAGTGCGCCGGGTGTCCATGGCGCTTTTTTCGATGTAGCGGTGCGCCGCCTCTTCGGTCATGCCCTGTTCGGAGATGAGCAGGAATTTGGCACGGGAAACATACCGCATCTCTTCCAGCTTTGTCCGGAGCTTGTTGTTCTCCTTTTGCATCGTCAGCAGACGGTGCCGGAAAGCGCTGCCGATGCGGAGCGCTTTCACCAGTTCCTGCTTGTTCAGCGGTTTGGATACCACACAGACACCGTAGTCGCCGGTGCGGTTGACCATCTCTTCCGCCAGATCTGCCTTGCAGATGAGGATAACGCCGGAGCAGGTGGATTCGCAGAGCTTGACCGCCAGCTGGTGACCGAATTCGTCTTTCAGCGGCGTGTTAATCAGAATCAAATCATAATCGTCGTGGGGAATCATGCGTCTTGCCTCGCTGCCGCTGGAGACGACTGCAACGGAGCCGCAGCCACAGGTTTTCAAAAAGCCGATCACGCCGTCCAGCCCTTTTTCAGAGCCGGAGATAATCAGTGTGCGTTCGGAATACACCGTTGTGTTCCCTCCTCTTTTTCAGATTACAGCTTGCCGGCTGCTTAAAAATACCGCTCAAAGCAAAACGCCTCCGGGTCTTTTGCCAGATGATATGCGTCCACTTCTTTCTGCATTGCGGCGGAAAAGTCGTGGAGAATTGCCTCGGGAACGGTGCTGCGGACAAAGTCGCTCTCCTGCGCCAGCCGGATGGATTCCTCCAGGGAATGGGGCAGCGTGGGAATGGCGGAGTTCTCGTTGGCAGCGTTCATGTTGTCGTACAGCTCTTCGCCGTTCTGGATGCCAGCCATGCCGGCACTCAGCAGCATCTGAAATGTGATGTAAGGGTTGCAGTACGCATCAGCGGAGCGGAACTCAATGGAGCCGTCTCTGCCCGGCGCATACAGCAGCTGTACCAGCGGAATCCGGTTCTCTTCTGACCAGTTGATCCGGGACGGTGCGGCACGATAACCGAACCGGTCGTAGGAGTTGATGGTGGGGTTGGAGAACATGGTGAATTCTCTGGCACGGTTAAGGATTCCGGCGATAAAGGCTCTGCCCTCCGGTGTCAGGTCTTTGTGGCTCGTGCCGAAAATGCTCTTGTCGTCTTTCTTGATGCACAGGGTGATCTTCAGTCCGCTGCCGCTGCAGTCCTTGAACGGCTTCGGCATAAAGGACGCATAGAAACCGTTCTGTGCCGCAATGGTCTTGACAACGGTCTTATAGTGTGCCATGTTGTCGGCTGCGGTCAGCGGATTGCTGCACGCAAAGTCGATCTCGTTCTGTCCGGGGCCGTGCTTGTGGCAGGATGTGGTGGGATTCAGCCCCATCTCCTCCAGGGACAGACAGATCTCACGGCGTGTGTTTTCGCACTTGTCCAGCGGTGCAACGTCCAGATAACCGCCCTGGTCGCAGGGAATCCGGGTGGGCTTTCCTGCCATGTCGGTCTCGAACAGATAGAACTCACAGCGTGTTCCCATTTCGCACTGATAGCCCTGTTTCTGGAGAGACTTCATGGTCTCCCGGAGATTCCGGCGCAGGTCGCCCTCATAGGGTGTGCCGTCCATGTGATACAGCTTGCAGAAAAAGCGGACCACACGTCCCGACTGGGGCCGCCAGGGCAGGATGGACAGGGTGGAGGTGTCCGGTTTCAGAAGCAGGTTCTGATGGGATGCCTCCAGCAGTCCGGTGGCGTTGAACGGGATGCCGTCAGTGATGGCACGGTGCAGTTCCCGTGGCATGATGGCAATATTTTTCATATTTCCAAACGTGTCGCAAAAGGTCATGCGAATAAATTTTACGTCATTTTCCTCGATGAAGTCGGATAGGTCAGTTTCAGAAAAAAACATATGATACCTCCTGAAAGTGTACTATTTTTATTATACCTGGTTTGCAGAACATTGTAAAGATACTTTCATGTGGATTTTATGGAATCTTTTTGAAAATCATTTCCAATATCCGACTGGATGGGCTGTCAGAAAAACAAGTCTTTTGTTTTCGCATAAAAAAAGTAAAAATAATATTGCAATTGTGTAGAAAATGTGGTACAATAGCAGTATCAGAAGAAAGGATTCTGATGGCATAGGAGCAAAAATGACCAGACGACTTGAGGTGATCTTTATGAAAAAGCTGTTTTGTATTGGATTGATCGGAACGATGCTGCTGTCGGGCTGCGCCGGCGGAAACACATCTTCGCAGGAGAGCGCTGAGACCAAGCCGGCGAAAACAAAACCGGCAGAGACCAGCATCGCAGAAACAGATATGGCAGAGGGCGAAGGGATGAACGCCATTGTTTACAACGGGACGTGTTACTACGGCGTGGCGTTTTACGGTTCGGAATCGACTGTGCCGTCTGACGCAAAGCTGCTGGGAAAGGCGGCTGACTCCAGCGAGTGTCTGACTGTTTCACTTTATGGGCAGACAGCTGTGCCGACAGAGGAACTGCAGACCAACTGTGCCGACCCGGGAACGGATGTCTATGCCGTGTTCGGGGACAGCGGAAACGTGATCGAGTTCTACACTTCTACGGACGGAGAACATGGCTACACCTATTACACACTGAAAGATCTGACCACCGAGATGCCGGAATATTACACCGCCGGATAAGACGGAATGCACCGATTGGAAGAAACGCTGGAAAAGGGGACTGTCGCAGGGCAGTCCTTTTTCGTTGGCAAACTGAACAGTTTTTGGGAATGCGGATTGGCGAAAATCACGATTTATGCAGGTTATGCAGAAAAAAGGCGGAAATACTTGCAGAAAGGTGCATTTTTTGGTATAATATAAGTACTGTGCTGACGAAAAGCAGCACGGGAAAAGCAGAAAGCGAGGAATGTACAATGAGTGATATGATAAAAGGCACGATGATCTCCTATCGTCCTGACATAAAAGTGCTGGATGCCACCATCCGGGACGGCGGTCTGGTGAACAACTTCGAGTTTACAGACGATTTTGTCCGCAAGCTGTATCTGACCAACCTCCGTGCAGGCGTGGATATTATGGAAATCGGCTATCTGGCAGACCCGGAACTGTTCGAGGAGTCCAAGTTCGGCAAGTGGAAGTTCTGCCACGAGGACGCTATCCGGAAGGTGCTGGGGGATATTCTCGACCCGAAGATGCAGCTGGCAGTGATGGCAGACGTGGGACGTGCCAACGTGGCTCGTGACCTGCCGGACAAGAAGGACAGCATCCTGGATGTTGTCCGCATTGCAACCTACATCAACACCATCCCGGCAGCCATCGAGATGATCGAGACCTGTGCGAAGAAGGGCTATCACACCACAGTGAACATTATGGCGGTTTCCAAGGCGCAGGAGTCTGAACTGGAAGAGGCGCTGGAAATGCTGGGCAAGAGCAGCGTTGAGGTCATCTATCTGGTGGACAGCTACGGCTCTCTCTATCCGCTGCAGATGCGTCAGCTGGCACAGCGGTATCTGGAGGCAGGCGAGAAGTACGGCAAGAAGATCGGTATTCACGCCCACAACAACCAGCAGCTGGCATTCGCCAACACCACAGAGTGTGCGATGATGGGCGTCAGCTATCTGGATGCCACAATGGCGGCAATGGGACGTGGCGCAGGTAACTGTGCAATGGAACTGCTGCTGGGCTTTTTGAAAAACCCGAAGTATGACATCAAGCCGGTGCTGCGTTTCCTCCAGGATGAGATGCAGAAACTGAAAAATGACGGCGTGGTATGGGGCTATGACATCCAGTACCTGCTGACCGGCTATCTGAATCAGCATCCCCGGACAGCGATCGCATTCACCAACGACAAGCGCCAGGACTATTTCACATTCTTCCAGGAATTGCAGGAGAATGAGGTCTGAGGCGGAGAAAATCAGGGTAAAAAAATAACGGGCTGCTGCACTTTTTGAATGGTGCGGCAAGCCCGTTTCTCATATCATCAAATATACCCCAGGCTCTTCAGCACGAACAGCCACATCGTCAGAGAGAACGCACTGAGCAGGGTGGTCATCATTACGGTGCAGGCAGTGATGGTACCCTCGTGTTTCATGTTCTTTGCCATGACAAAGCAGCTGCACGTGGTGGCGCTGCCCAGCATAATGAGAATGGCGATGAGCTTTTCCGTGCGGAATCCCAGCCAGACCGCCGCCGGCAGAAACAGACCGCAGAACAGAAACAGCTTTACCGCAGAGATGCCCAGCGTCAGCCCCAGCTTGCCCTTGGCACTCTTCAGCTGGAACGACGCACCCAGGGCGATCAGCGCCAGCGGCGTTGCCATATTGCCCAGGTAGGATACGGATTTTTGCAGGATCACAGGCTGCGGGATTTTCAGCACTGACCAGAGCATTCCGGCGAGAATGCCCAGGATAATGGGATTGGTCGCCACATCCCGGAGCGTGCGCAGCAGCAGCTTTCTGGCGCTGGGCTTTTCGCCGTCATGGGGCGCAGTGAGGGAGAGGATGAGGACAGCCGCCACGTTGTACAGCGGCACAGTTCCCACGATCATCAGCGCCGCCATGGTGGCGTGACCGTAGATGTTGTTGACAAAGGCGATGCCCAGGATCGCAGCGCTGCTCCGGTAGGATGCCTGGATGATCTCGCCACGCTCCGACCAGCTTTTGCGTGGCAGGGACAGGAGAAAGGCAATGCCGATGCTGAGAAAGGTGGCGCAGAAACAGAACAGGACGAACTTTCCGTCCCAGACCGAGCGGAAATCCGCCTGGGACAAGTCCATGAACAGCAGCGCCGGCAGCAGTGCCTTGAACACGAACTGGTTCAATTTCCCGGTGGTGTGGTCGTCCAACAGGTTTACTTTTTTCATCAGACCGCCGAATACCATCATCAAAAATACGGGAATGGTGGCGTTTAGGCTGAAAGAAAGGTTTTGCAGTACAGTCTGCATGGTTTTCACATCCATTCGATTTATTCTGTCTATCAGTGTACCGCATTTTTTCTCATTTGTCAAATTTGTAGGAACCAACAAAAATGAGAAAGTCTTTTCGTGATAACGCACAAATATTTGATTCCGCTCAATTTATTTTATGTGTCTGATTGACAATTCCGAAAAAATATGATATAGTTTTTATCATAGAAATAATGTGGGAATAGTGGGTAGAAATTGTATTCCGTTTGTTTTGCGCTCTGTACGGACATGAAACAGGCGC